>ERZ1090878.1623-NODE-1628-length-10434-cov-5.338761_pt1 | contig 10434 bp, 8 predicted proteins | sample MGYA00478473_ERZ1090878 | MGnify/ENA primary metagenome ERZ1090878 (study PRJEB33644, sample SAMEA5815720) | chicken gut metagenome | biome: Chicken; feature: Gastrointestinal Tract; material: Caecum | place: Ireland | collected 2019-01-01 | study: A study of the... | reverse complement strand
CTGCCGAATAGGACAATACGGTCGGGTACTCCGCTAAACGCCGGACTTACGAACTTCAAACACAGTCCGCCTCTGCTCTTGACCGCCCGGCAAAGTTTACTTTCGATATTCTTTTCTCGCATACAGCCACCTCGATAATTCGGCTGGTGAGGGATGGTTAAGCATGATTTCCAAAAGTACATTACGAGAGAATATTTTCTTTTTCTCATAACAGAAAGAATACTATTAGCTGTCACCATCAATCACCACCGCCCTTATTTCAAGAATTCCTCCTCTGCCGTTTTGCCGAAAGCACGAGTTTCGGACAGGGACAGCCCCGACCAAATCGCACCCGTCTTGGTATGCTTGGAGCTGAACCCCGCTTTCCGCAGCGCATCCGCAAAATCACGATTGCGCCGAACATACTCGCCCTGCTCCGTTGCCCACGCGCGATAGGTCTTGTACAGCACACCGCCCGCACAGCTTTCCAGCTCGCCTATATTGCAACACTCGTCCAAGAAGCCGCCGAGCCAGTCGTTCTCCTCCTTGTATTTGCCGACTGCATCCTCCACTTTCCCGCATTCCGGCAGAGTGAACCCCATTTCAATGAACTTTCGCGCACCTTCCAGGATCCACTTCAGCACCGCACCGCTTGCCTTCTCGACAAGCTCCTCGCCATACCCCATTCGCGGGTTCGGGATGTTCGCCAAGAACGGCGCGACCACGAGCCTGCGCCATGTGCCTTTGTCGTTGCTCCCGACGCGCGGCAGATGGTTGGTGTACAACACGGTCGTGTGTGTCGGCACGAACGTGAACGGGTCGCGGTACTTCTTCTCGGCAGTGATCGCGTCCACACTCGCTATCTGCTTGAGCATACTCGTGGAGAGCCGTTGCCCTTCCTCCGTCTCGCTTGCAAGGATGAACCGCTTGCCGAACAACTCCGCAAGGTCGACTTTCGTGTTCTTTGCCCGCGTGGTGAGTGCCTCTGCGGGGATCTTTCCCGCATAATCGCCCAACACTTCATAGATCGTGTTGAAGACCGTACTCTTCCCGTTCGCGCCATCGCCGTATGCGATGATGAGCGACTCGTTATAGACCTTGCCTATCGCAATCGCCCCGGCTACCGCTTGGAGGTAGGCTTTGAACTCATCGTCTCCCTGTGAGACCATATCCAGACATTCTTCCCACATCTCCTCGCCGTCCGTGGAAGGAGAAACCTTCGTCATCTTCGTACAGAACGCCTCGGCGCGGTGTGGATAGACAACGCCCGTCTTGAGGTCTACGATGCCGCTCGGTGTATTCAGCTCAAACGGATTGCTGTCCAGCTCCTTCACGTCGATCTGTAACAAGCTCTTTGCGACCTTCAAGACAGCCGTGATCTTGGAGTTGTCGCACATCTTATTAATGAACTTGAAATACAGGAGCGCGTTTTTGATCTGCTCGTTGTTCTGCGATTTCGCCTGTTTTTCGCCCTGCTCCGTGACCGCATCGCCGTACAGCTCGTAAGCTGTCCTAACATCGCGCTTTGCCTCTTCAAATACACGCTTGATGAATTCGAGATACCGCTCCTCGGCTTTGAGGTCGGAGATCTCCCATTGCTTGCCGTTCCAGACAAGCCACCCGGTAGCCTCGCTGTAGCGCACCTCGCCTTTATACTCGCGCACGAACAGCTCCGCCATGCCGATGTCGTTTTGGCTTTTCGGGCGCAGGGGTGAACCGAAATCTTCCTCCGCTGTTGTCCTTCCCGTGTCAAAGTCCTCCAATGCCTCCTTGCGCGTGAGCTTTTTCATCTCCTCGTCGGGCAAAGGCTGCGCAAAGACGTATTGATTGATGAGATACAGAATGCGCTTGACCTCGGTGGGCGTAAACCCGTTTCGGAGCAAGAGCGCGGAATGCTTAAACAGCGCGCCGTTTCTGCCATCCCCCTCGCCCATGCCCGCGAGTTTCTCCGCACCTTTTATCGGCGAGAGCATCTTCGGCAAGGTGTCGACCGGGCGATTTTCATCGAAATCGCGGAGGATGGGACGATATGTATTGTGATACTTCAACACAATGTACATATTCTTTCCCGTGCGGACGTCGAATCCCAAGCCGAGCGCGTCCGTTGCCTTCACTACGCCTTTTTTGCAGAATTCGCCGTTCTTGAACATGAAGTGCATCCCTCTGGTCGTCTTGTAGACCCGGCAATTGAGGTCAAGGTCAACAACCAGGCGGTATAAGCGTTCCGCTTCGTCCGAATCGTCCACATCCTTGACCGTGTATTCGCCGTTGAGGATGCCCGCATATTCTGACATATCCTTCACATCATCTTCCGTCAAAAGCGGCTCACCCTTGCCGAACTTTTGGCAGGGACTTTTGTCCTTCGTCTTCACATAACCTCTGAACGGGTCAACCATTGTCCTCCTCCTTCACGCTTATGATCTTGTCTAAATACCAGCGCGCTTTCTGCAAGTCCTCCAACCCGTTCTTGAGCTTATAGCGGGTCAGATACTTCATTGCATTCCCGATACAGAACCCCTCGAATGCCTCGGCGGTCAGTTTGTCCTGTATGATGTCAATCGTCTCGATCTTGGTCGAGGTGTAATGCTTCGGATGATTCACATTGTCCATCTTTTTCCTCCAGTTCCTCGCTGAAATAGCGGATGGGGATATTGCGCCATTTCGCGCGCTTTATCACCCGTATCATGCCCTCACTCTTCTTCTCGCCGAACACCCACAGCTCCTTGCACTTCGTGAGCAATACAAGGCCCATGTATATCCCGATCTCGCGCTCATCCTCGTCCGCATCGTTCAAGAACTGCGGGAACAGCAGATGCGGCGCGATTGGCAGATAGCCTTGCTTGACCGCAAATCGGCTGTATCGCCTGGCGTTGCGGACATTGTTCGGCACATCGCCGCGTAGCGGTGAGCAGATGTACACCACGGGCCGAAAAGCGTGAAGGCGTTTGAGCCTTGCCCGCTCCTCGGCGAGGATGTTTTGCTCTGCGTAGTAATGCGTGGGGATAGGATAGCCTTCCTTGTTGTAATAGCTTGAATCGCGCATATCCTCACTCCTTTCTGTAAAACTCACATTCGTATCCGTCCGCGCGGAGCAGAAGTCCTTTTGCCCATGCGGGCGTTTCGCCCATGATGCGGCTGACCTCCTCCACGCTCGATCGACCTTCCGGCACTTCCAAGACTACTTCATCGTGGACGTGCATGGTAATGCGGTATCCCCTTGACCACAGCCGCTTGATGGCTTCCGCAAGGATATCCCGCGCCGTTGCCTGGACGATGTTCTCTACGAACTTGGGACCATAACTCTCGATACGTTCCCACTTTTTCGTGCCGCCCAGGCCTTCGTAAGTCACACAGTCGCTACCGAAGTTATTCACGCCCATCCTCGGCCGCACATAGGCAAGCCTGCGCCCGGACGGCAGCCGAATGAACAGAATTCCTTTCTCATAACTGAACTGCAAACCGTAGCACTCGTAGGGTTTTTTGGTCGAGACGGTGTATTTTGTTGCCCTGTCGACTGCCCACCAGAACTTGGTGATGTTCGGGTTGGAGTTGCGCCAGGCGTTGACGAGCGGCTTTAATTCCTCTTCGGGAATGCCCATTGCCGTTGCGCCCATTGCCTTCAATGCTCCAACCGAACCGCCGTAGCCGAGCGCGAGTTCCGCGATCTTGCCCTTCTGTCGAAGATGTCCGTTCACGCCGTTCTTCACGACCGGCACTTTGAACATCTGGCTCGCCGAGGCACAGTAGATGTCCCCGCCTTCCTCAAAGACTTTGATGCGCCAGTTCTCTTTCGCAAACCAGGCGATGACCCTCGCCTCGATTGCCGAGTAGTCCGCAACGATGAATCGGCTGCCAGACTTTGGCACGAACGCTGTGCGGATAAGCTCAGATAGTACGTTAGAAACATTGCCGTACTGCCTCTCTATCCCCGAAATGTCCTCGACTTTGACTGTTTGTCTTGCGCTCTCTAAGTCGGAGAGATGGTTTTGCGGTAAATTTTGTACCTGAATGAGCCGTCCCGAATACCTGCCCGTGCGGTTTGCGCCGTAGAACTGGATCAGTCCCCGCGCTCTGCCGTCCGCGCACACCGCGCTCTTCATGGCGATGTACTTCTTCACGCTACTTTTCGCAAGCACCTGGCGGAGCCGCAATATCTCCTCCACATTCCCGGACGCATCTTTCAAAAGCCGTGCGACTTCCGCTTTGGAGAGCGATTCCACGCATTGGCCCTGTTCTATGAGCCAGGCTTTGAGCTGGGCGGGCGAGTTCGGGTTCTCTATGCCCGAAAGGGACTTTGCCTTCTCCTCCGCCCGCTTGCTCGACACTTCATCGCAGGATATGGCGTGGTCAACGAAGTCCATGTCGAGCGCGATGCCCAGATCGTTGATGCGCTGGTCGAGGTGATAGTTCCCCCACTCCTCCGCCGACACGGGGAAAGCGGACACCTTGCGCTGTATCGCCATTTCTGCCTCCACGTCGCGCTTGTTGTAGGCCTTGAAAAGCGACCACTTGTCGGGCGCGTGTTGCGGCTTGTTGCGCGTCCTGCCGCCGTTGGTCGTGGTGGGTTCGCACGGCTTGCAGAAGTAACGGATGAGGTCTTTTCCGACCGTCAGTTTCTGTTCTTCCAAGCCGAGTACCGCTCCGACCTTTTCCAGCAAGAGCGGAAGACCGAGCGTTGCCGCCCAGACCATTGTGCAGAACCAGCTATCCGGCGCGAGATATTCGCCCTTCGGATAGCCTAAAAACCTCGACAGGCATACACGCTCGAACTGCGCGTTGAACGCAAATTTCTTGACCGAATCGTCCGTGAGTGCCGCGATGATTTCGGCAGGCAGTTTTTCACCGCTCGCTATATCCACGACCCGCACATCACCGCCGTCCACGGCATAGCCGAAAAGCAGAACTTCAAAGTCATCGCTCTCGGCGTAACGATACATGCCGGACTTGATTAAGTCGCAACTTGCGTATGTCTCGATATCGCAACTCAAAGTTTTTATTTCAGCCATACAAATGTCCTCCCGACTTTTATGTTTGATATCGTACCTATCGCAACGCCATATCTTTGAGCCAATTCTTTACAGGAAACCCCTCGCAACAACTCTTGCCTAATGTTGATAACGTCATCGACAGATAGCTTTCTCCACTTCTTGCCCTGGTAATAAACATCGATTATATTTTCAGAACGGCTACCGTAATGCAGATTTGTCAGCCTATTGTCTGTTGGATCACCATTGCGATGCAGCACTCCCTTCCCATTAGGTTTGGGTCCTACAAATGCAAGCATCACAAGTTGGTGTATCGGCGAACCGTTTTCGCCATGCCCCAGCACTACAGAAACGTGACCGCTTTTGGCATATCTGGCGGGTTTCAAAATGCGTCCCTCAACGGTTCGAATGAATGGCTTATTCGTATAAGGATTCTTTCCTGTCACTTTCCTCGAAAGACTTCTTACTCTCCCTTGATTACTTGCTTGATATCTTCCTTCAAATCCGGGAATATCTTTCCAGATTTCTTCTTCCATAAATTACTCCTGTCCTATTTCGGCAGTTGGGGCGACCTTTCGACCACCCCTGCCGCCATACCTTTAGCCGCCCAGCAGTTCCTCGTCCGCCACCGCTTCGAAGTCGTCCGCAGCGTTCGTTCTGCCGCCGAGAGGTTCGCCGTCCTTGACCTTCTGGATGTTGCCCAGGCCGCAAGCGATACCCTTGTTGCCGTTCGAGTTGAAGGCATAGAAGTTGATGGATACCCTCGCATATACGCCGCTGTACACCTCGCTGCGTTCCAGAATGGGCTGGACGTGCGCGTCCACGATCTGGGGAGGAGTTACGCTGTTGGCGTTGACGAAGTACGAATTGGCATAGGCTTCATCGTCCTCGCGCTCCACATCGCCGTCACGGAGAGGGAGCTTGATTGCGGCTTTGTTGGGTTTCTTGCCGCCGAACTTGCCGATGCCCTCTTCGATTGCCGCATCAATGGCATCGTTGATTTTCTTGAGCGTTTCTTCGTCGCTCTTGGGAATGATGATGGAAACGCTGTACTTGGGCTGCGCGTTCTCATTCGCCGCTTTAGGTTCCCATACGTTTGCATAGGAAAGTCTTACGAGTCCGGTTACCACTTTTGTCTTGTTGTTTGTCATAATTCAAAAATCTCCTTTTATTTCATCGAAATCATTTTTTGCCGAAACATTGATTGCCGGACGCTTGTCTGTTTCGGGAACAAGCGCGGGTTTGCCTTGCGGCTTGACGACCAAACCGCCCAGGATTTTCTCGAAATCCTTTTTGCCCATCAGCCGCTCCATTTCCGTGATAGAGATGAGCGACTGCTTGTAAATGTCGCTATACCCGGCAGCTTTCGCCGCCTGCGCGACCGCGCCTTCATCTGCGTACTTCCGTACCGACCTGCCCTCCACGAGCTTGAACCCCGACCATTCCTTGCCGCCGAGTGCAGCTTGCAGAGCGTACTCCTGTATCTCGTCCGCCCATTTTTTGAGGTCGGGGAGCTTGGCAAGCACCTGCTCTATCTCCGAATCCGTCAAGAGCGGCGGGAGCTTAAACTCGGTCTGCGCCAGGCGGAGCTTGTCCTCTGCCCTCGCACGGCACTTGACCGCTGCTTTGCAGAATAAGCACCACTCGCCGAGGCAATACTCGCCTTCGCCTTTGAACGCGCGTTCCGCTTTGGGTTTGAGGTCTTTCTTTGCCCAGGTCTTGAGCTTGAAAGCGGTCGTTTCCCAAGTGCTGACGTTCTCGCGGCGGGGTTGGAAGATGGTCATCTTCACTTTCTTGATTTGGTACTGCTCGCCGAACTGCTCCAATGCGCCGAGTGCGTACAGCTTCATCTGCGGGTTGTCCTCCGCCTCGACCAGTACGCCTTGACCGTACTTAAAATCGATGATGTGGAGTCGGCCTTTGCTTACGATGAGGCAGTCACCCGTTCCGAACCCGTCAGGCACGAAACACGAGAAATCCAATCGCTGCTCGATAAGCACCTGTGTGTTTTCATCGCGCCTGCGTTCACGTATCACTTGCTCCATCACGAAGTCAACGTACTCGTCCGTGTACTGCTCCATCTCGTCATTGTCCCAATGCGAAACGGGGCGGTCGCTACGGAGCTTGAGTCTACGTTTGAGCTTGTGTTCGCAAAGCGCGTGAGCGGCGGTGCCTTCCGAGGCGGCGGAGGTTTCCCTGTCCTCGAACTCCAGCTCCAACCGCGCCGATGGATTGCAATGCAACCACCTGTGCGAGGACGAAGCCGAGAGAACGGCGTGACTATTAGGTGGCACCGCTCTCACCTCCCGACCTTAACTGGGCGTTCATTGCAGTGACGCGCTCGGCGAGGTTCTTCGCCACTACGCTGATTGCCCAGAGTGACTGCGCAACTTCCGCATTCAAACGGCACTGCTTGCAGTCCGTGTCCTGTTTTGACTCTTTGGTCATTTCATAGGTCTCCTTTGAGGAAGCTATTTTCTCGTTCTTGCGTCCTCAACCTCCCTATGACAAAAGCTCTGCGACCGCTCACCCATATTTGAAATTTTTTTTTTGAACTTGTAAAAAAAGGCCTACCAACGTGTAGGTCTTTTTACTAATTCAAAATTTACCCTGAATAATATGAACATACAAAAAGGGAGAGGTGCATTTTGCACCTCTCCCTTTTTGCTTAATAGTTTATCGTTTCCAATAGTACGCCATATAACCTGACTCAATAGCGTAAGCCGCTTTATTCGGATCACTCAAAGTACTTGAACTTGGAGTTGCATAAACTGTAGAAGTCATATCATTTTTATAAATTTTCCAGCCGCTTGTTACTTTAAAATATACTTTCAATTTGTGACCAGCTCCTATGACCGAGTATCGTTCTATTTTCTCCACCCCGCTACCAATAGTTAATGATGATAAATTACTACAGTTATTAAATGCATATTCTTTAATCGTTGTAACACTACTCGGTATAACTACTGTTTCAACATCATTTTCATAAAATGCTAAATGACCAACCGTTTTTACAGAACTCGGGATGTTAACCGTTTTATCCGAGCCAATATAAGCCTCCAAAATTGAAGTGTTTCCCTTAGAATATACAAAATCGCCACTGATTGTATAAACGCTTCGAGTCGTTAAGCCAGTTATACCATAGGTTTTCGTGCCTAAAGAGAAATTGGATCGATTGATGAGTTCAACACTATACCTTTGCGAACCATTTGTTGTGCTACCACCACCTAGACATCCTGCACCTAAACTCTTAATACTGCGCCCTAATGTTATCCTAAGCACAGGGTCCTCGCCGGTATAAAAAGCCTGTTTGCCTACAATTTTTACCTTGTCAGGGATTTCTATGAAATAAAAAGCGTGTCTTTCAAAAGCATTATTAGCGATAAATTCAGTATCTGCGTGAATTATAGGCTCTTTCCCTGAAATATCTCCATTAACAAGCGCATAATATTTATTTGTTTCACTTGGAATATATTTAGAACCCTCATGCATCTCACCAAGATTATCACACCCATAGAATGCATCTTTTCCTATTTCCGTTACTTTATTTGACAACACAAAGTCTTTTAATCCAGTGCTTTTATAAAATGCTCTTTCAGAAATCACTATTATTGAATCTGCAATTGTAACTTTCTGGACATTTGTAAGTCCACTCATCGCCCCATAGGCCAAAGTCCCACCCGTTACTATTATGGTTTCTAATTTAGCCGGTATGTAATAAGTAACGGTTTTATTAGAGCCAATATATTGATCTGTGGCAAGTGAGGCTGTATTTTCGTAATCTCCAAAAATATAACCAAATACTGTTTTTTCCGAAGCTTTTTCGTAGTTTTCGGTATAACCCACATACGGTATAGCTATTTTTTCCAAATTAAAGCACCCAGAAAAAGCAGCATAGCCTATGCTAATTACTCCTTTAGGAATTTCCACTTCTCGCAAAGTCGTTTTTCCATAAAATGCGTACGAATCAATATTATATCGACTACCTTCAACTGTTTCTGGTAAGCGAATAACTGAATCACGTCCAATATAGTCACGGAGATAATAGACGCCATTATCTTTTATAAAAACGTAATCACCAAAAACTACTCGCTGCAAATTTTCTTCCGTTGACAAAAATATTCTTGTTGCGTAATAGCCTATATAGCCATTTTCTTTTTCACCGCAATTAATTTGAATATCTGACAAATTATATATTGTTCCCAGATTAGAACAGCCATAGAATGCCTCTTCTCCTATTTCGGTAACAGTTGAATGAAGCGTTACACTCGTTATACCTCTCGCTGAATAAAATGCGTATGCCCCGATTGAAGTTATATCATCTGGTACAACTATTTTAAGATTAGCGGATTCATTTAAATAAGCACCATTAACTAAGGGATTAGCATTTTTGTCGGCAAAAGATATGTTAAACCAATTATCAATAGTCGGGAAAATGACATCATCCAATTCTCTACAAGTAGCAAATGCATTTGTTCCTATACTCGTTAATTCACTATTTTCTTCCACATTCAATTTTTCAATTTCTGACAAATAGAACGCATATTCACCTATAATTTTTACGTTCTTTGACAAATTGATTGTTGTGAAATTTGTTCTGAAAAAGGAATAAGCCGGAATCTCCTCAGCATCTATGGATACTTCTTTTAATGATGAAGGAATATAGAACGTCTTTGTTTCTCCATTCAAGTTTCGTGAACGAACAACATTATATCCCGCAATATTTTCGCTAGAAAATATTATTCCTATTACAGAGTTGAATCCATCAATATCAATTTTTGCGCTTGTGCCAACAAAAGGAATCGCTAACTTCTGCAATGAGCTGAATCCAGCTAACGCACTCGGAGCTATCTCCTGGATAGTTTTAGGAATATTTAACTCCTTGATATGTTCAACATTTACCAAATTTGCACTAATACTAACTACAGGCAAATCTTTATAGGCTGCAGGTATTACTAATTGGGTTGACTCATATTCTTCTGCAATACCAGTAACAGTATATCCAATTACTGTACTACCATCATATACCTCGGAATACATTATGGGTGATTTCTTTTCACAACCACAGATCGAACACTTACCATTAGCTGCCCATTGATGAACTTGACGCTCGGTTCTCTCTCCACAAGTGCATTCCTGCCAATGTGCGTCTTCATCGAATACATATTCACCCCAAACATGACCTTTAGCAGGAATGTTGCTACTTTCTTCAGCCTTACATACCGAACAAATTCTAACCTTTTTTCCGTCATCAAGGCAAGTCGCTGGCATAGACTCCTCCCATTCTCCCCATGTATGGCCAGGCGCATCTATACTAATTATAGTTACCTCTTGCGTACCGTTTTCATCTAAATACATCTTTCCGCATTCAGAACATGACCAATAGGCAATATTCCCATCTTTTATACAAGTAGGCTCTATTGCTTCATGATATACCATCTTGTGAGTATGCGTTGGCGTTGTTGTAGAA
>ERZ1090878.1622-NODE-1627-length-10438-cov-22.188481_pt1 | contig 10438 bp, 9 predicted proteins | sample MGYA00478473_ERZ1090878 | MGnify/ENA primary metagenome ERZ1090878 (study PRJEB33644, sample SAMEA5815720) | chicken gut metagenome | biome: Chicken; feature: Gastrointestinal Tract; material: Caecum | place: Ireland | collected 2019-01-01 | study: A study of... | reverse complement strand
CAGCGGGGGCAGCGGCGGGGCCGGGCAGGCCGGGGCGGCCCGGTCGATGGCCGCCAGGGCTTCGGCCAGGCGGTCAAGGGCGTCGGGGGCGTCGGCCACGCTGGTCATGGCCAGCAGGTTGGCCCCGCAGGCCATCTCGGTCTCAAAGCCCCAGTCCCGGCGCAGGGTCTCGGCCAGGGCGGCGCCGGTCAGGCCGGCCGCCCCGCCGTTTACCAGGATCTTGCCGCTGTCATGGGCAAAGACCGCCGGGTGGCGGGCCGGGGCGTCGGCCCCCAGGCAGAACACCCGCAGCCGGCCCAGCCCGGCCACGGCGGCCGAAAACCGGTCCAGCCGCTGCCGCCAGGCCGCAAACAGGGCGTCGCCGCCGTCGGCCAGGGCGGCGGTGCAGCCGTCCAGGCTGACCAGCAGCGGGTAGGAGGGGGAGCTGGTCTCGAACACATCCAGCTGGCGCTCCACCTCGTCGGGGTCGATGCGCCCGCCGTTCAGGTGCAGCAGGGCGGTCTGGGTCAGGCTGGGCAGGGTCTTGTGGGGGCTCTGCACCACCAGGTCGGCCCCGGCCGCCACCGCCCCGCCCCGCCAGCCGTGGGCTTCGGCCAGGGGCAGGTAATGGGCGCCGTGGGCTTCATCCACCAGCAGCGGCACCCCCCGGGCATGGCAGAGTGCCGCAATGGCCGCCAGGTCGCTGAGCACCCCTTCATAGGTGGGGCTGGTCAGGATCACGCAGGCGGCGTCGGGGCAGGCGTCCAGCGCGGCGGCCACGGCGGCGGGCGGCAAACTGCCGTAGACCCCGAACGCCGGGTCGGTCGGCGGGGTGACCCAGGTCACCGACAGCCGGCCCAGCTCGATGGCATGGTAGACCGATTTGTGGCAGTTGCGGGCGCAGATCACCCGGCTGCCGAAGGGGGCGGCGGCGCGCACGGCGGCCAGGATGCCGCAGGTGCTGCCCCCCACCAGATACCAGCTGCGCCCGGCCCCCCACAGCGCGGCGGTGCGGGCCATGGCCGCCGCCAGGATGCCCCCGGCGTCGTGGAGGTCGTCGGTGCCGGGGACCTCGGTGGTGTCCCAGGCATAGCAGCCAAGCCCCGGCGCCGGGGGTATCCGGCGTTTGTGGCCCGGCATGTGCAGCGGGTAGCTGCGGCCGGCACAGCTTTCCAGCGCCTGCTGCAAAGGGGAACGGACGGACATGGGCGCCTCCTTGGCGGGGTGGGGCGGGTCAGGCTTCCCGCTCGGTCAGGATGCCGCTGGCGGCAATGGCCGCCACGGCCCGGCGGATGGTCTCTTCGGGCAGGGTCAGGGCGAAGCGGACGTACCCTTCCCCCGAAGGGCCGAAGCTGCCCCCCGGCGTACAGATGACGCCGGCGGATTCGATCAGCCGCAGGCAGAAGGCCATGCTGTGGCGCCAGCCCGCGGGCAGCGGCGCCCAGACGAACATGCTGCCGTGGCTGTCCGGCACCGGCCAGCCGATGGACCGCAGCCCGCCGCAAAGGGCGTCCCGCCGGGCCTGGTAGACCCGGCACTGGGCCCGGACGCTGTCCAGCGGGCCGGTGAGGGCCGCGATGGCGGCTTTCTGGATGGGGTAGAACATGCCGAAGTCGATCTGGGTGCGCAGCTTTTTGCAGGCGGCCACCACGTCCGGCCGGCCCACCAGGAAGCTGATGCGCGCCCCGGTGACGTTGAAGCTCTTGGACAGGGAGAAGAACTCCACCGCCACCTCCTCGGCGCCGGGGGTGTTGAAGACGCTGCCGCCCCGGGCGCCGTCAAAGATGATGTCGCTGTAGGCGTTGTCGTGGACCAGCAGGATGCCGTACTGCCGGCAGAAGGCCACGATCTCGGCGTAGAGTTCCGGCGTGCCGACGCTGCCCACCGGATTGGCCGGCAGCGAGACCAGCATGACCTTGGCCTTGCGGGCCACCGCCTCGGGGATGGAGCGCACGTCCGGCAGGAAGTTGTTTTCCCGGGTCAGGGGGTAGAAATACGGCACGCCGCCGCCCAGGCGCATGCCGGTCATGAACACCGGGTAGCAGGGGTCGGGCAGCAGCACGGTGTCCCCTTCGTTGAGCAGGGCCAGCCCCAGGTGGCCGATGCCGTCCTGGCTGCCGGAAAAGCTCATGACCCGATCGGGGGTGATGCCCTCCACCCCGAAGCGGCGGCGGTAGTAGGCCCCCACGGCTTCCAGCAGTTCGGGGATGTCCCGCAGGGTGTACTTCCAGCTTTCGTCGTCGCCGGCGGCGTCGATGAGCGCCTGTTTGATGTGGGGCGCGGGCGGGAAGTCCGGCGTGCCCACCGAAAGGTTGTAGAGGATGCGGCCCTGGGCTTCCAGGGCGATCTTTTTGTCGTTGAGCGCGGCGAAAATTTCCGGGCCGAAAAGGTCCAGCCGCTTGGAAAAGGTCATTTCCATTACCATTGCCCCCTGTTTCGGGCCGGCAGCCGGGTCCCGGCCGCCTTTGCGGCCCGGGCAGCCCCGCCGCCGGCCCATAAAAATCCGTTTTTTATTGTAGCACCCCCGCCGCCGCCCTGCAAGCCTTTGGGCCGCGGCGGGTTGCAGAATCCGCCAGAATGCGGTATGATGGAGAAAATCCCGCCCCCGCGGGGCGGACGATTTTTCCCCCATCCGGTCAAAGCCCGAGAAAGGAGCCTGTCCCTTGTCCCATTCCATTGCAGCCGCCGTGCGGCAGACCCCCTTTGTGCGGTTTCTGGGGTCCTCCCTCTCTTCCAGCCTGGTGGACCTGGCGGCCTTCGCCCTGCTCTGCCGGGCGCTGGAGCCGGCGCTGGGCGCCACGGTGTCCATCCTGGCCGCCACGGTGCTGGCGCGGGTCCTGTCCTCGCTGTGCAATTACCTGATCAACTACTTCCTTGTCTTCCACAGCCGCAGCCGCCACGGGCGGTCGGCCACCCTGTACACCACCGTGACCGTCATCAAGACCGGCTGCAGCGCCCTGCTGGTGGCCGGGCTGGCCGGGCTGCTGCCCGCCGCCGTGCCCGAGCTGGCCATCAAGATCCCGGTGGACTGCGCCCTGTTCTTTGTGAACTACCTGGCCCAGAAGCGCTTTGTCTACGCGAAAGGGCGGGCGGCGGAAAATAAATGAACATTTTTCCAGTAAGATAAACCGAAAGCTATGGACCTTTCGCCCCGCCGCGGTATACTGATTCAAGAGGGTGTCCCGGCCTCAGGCCGGGGATTGTCCGCCGACGGCGACGGGTTTGGACTTTTCCGGCAGTCTGGCGGGGTCATTCCCCCGGTTCGGGGTCGGGCCCGGGCGCGGCGGCCAGCGCGCCGGGCAGCCGGGCGCGGGTCAGATCGCCCCGGCGGGCGGCTTCCCTGTATTTTTTCGGGGTGAGGCCGGTGAACTTGCGGAACACCCGGAAAAAGTAGTTCACGTCCTGGATGCCCACCGCCGCCGCCACCTCGGCGTTGGAAAGGCCGGTGGTGTTGAGCAGGGTGACCGCCCGGCGGATGCGCAGCTTGGCGATGTGCTCCGAGATGCCGCAGCCGTACTGGTCCCGGGCGAACTGGTACAGGGCGGTGCGGCTCATGGAAAATTCCCGGCACAGCCGCGGGCCGGACAGGTCTTCGGCCAGGTGCTCGTCCAGAAAGGTGCTCATCCGCTCGCTGAGGCTGCCGGGCACCAGCCCGGCCATCCGCTCCTGATACAAGGCGCGGGCGGCCAGCCCCAGCAGGTGGGAGGCGCTCTGCAGCTTCTCGTAGGGGGTGTCGGGCAAAGCGTCAAAGGCCCGGCGCTGGCGGTCCAGCGGCAGGCCGTACTTTTCGCAGCAGCGGGCCGCGAACTGCCATTCGGCTTCCCGGTCGGCCCCCTGCACGATGTGGCTGAGCAGCATGTACCCCACCACCGTGTCGTCCACAAGGATCGGGGTGATGATCTCCAGCAGCCCCGCGTGGCAGGGGTAAAGCAGCGCCCGGCGCTGTTCCCTGGCCTGGCGGCAGGCGTTCTGGTCGCACTGCAGGCAGGCGGTGCGGCCGGCTTCGGTCTGGCGGACCAGCCGGCAATACTCGGGCAGATGGTCCGGGTAGGAAAGCATATCAATCCCCCAGGCGTCCAGCATGGCGGCGCGGATTCCGGTGAGAACGTGGAAATCCCGCAGCAGTTTGAGCAGTTCCTTGCGGTCGAACACAGCCGGCATGGGCACGGCACTCCCTTTCCTGATTCCTGTTATTTTTCTATTGTACCCCATCCGCGGGCCAAACGCAAACCCACCGGCCCGGTTTTCAACCATTTTCTAAAGGAGGAACCTTCGATGCAATCCACAAACATCCCGCAAGTCAGACTGGGCCTGGTGGCAGTCAGCCGCGACTGCTTCCCCATCGCGCTGAGCGAACAGCGCCGCGCCGCCATTGCGGCGGCCTGCCAGGCCAAGGGCCTGGAGATCTACGAGGCCAAGACCACCGTGGAGAACGAGAAGGACATGCTGGCCGCCGTCAAGGAAGTCACCGACGCCGGCTGCAACGCCCTGACCGTCTTTTTGGGGAACTTCGGCCCCGAGACCCCCGAAACGCTGATCGCCAAGTACTTTGACGGCCCCTGCATGTTTGTGGCGGCCGCCGAGGGGGACGGCGACCTGATCAACGGCCGGGGCGACGCCTACTGCGGCATGCTGAACTGCAGCTACAACCTGGGGATGCGCCATCTGAAGGGCTACATTCCCGAATACCCGGTGGGCACCGCCGCCGAGCTGGCCGACAAGATGGCCGACTTCGTCCCCATCGCCCGGACCATCCTGGGGCTGCGGGACCTGAAGATCATCACCTTCGGCCCCCGCCCGCAGGACTTCTTTGCCTGCAACGCCCCCATCAAAGGGCTGTACGAGCTGGGCGTGGAGATCGAGGAGAACAGCGAGCTGGACCTGCTGGTGGCCTACAGGGAGCATGAGGGCGACGCCCGCATCCCCGCCGTCTGCGAGGACATGAAGGCCGAGATGGGCGAGGGCAAGTATTACCCCGACCTGCTGGCCCGGATGGCCCAGTTCGAACTGACCCTGCTGGACTGGGCCGAGGCCCACAAGGGCAGCCGGAAGTATGTGGCCTTTGCGGACAAGTGCTGGCCGGCCTTCCCCAGCCAGTTCGGGTTTGAGCCCTGCTATGTGAACTCCCGCCTGGCGTCCCGGGGGATCCCGGTGTCCTGTGAGGTGGACATCTACGGCGCGCTGAGCGAGTACATCGGCATCTGCCTGTCCGGCGACACCGTGACCCTGCTGGACATCAACAACAGCGTGCCCCAGTACCTGTATGACGAGGACATCAAGGGCAAGTTCGACTACCAGCTCACCGACACCTTCATGGGCTTCCACTGCGGCAACACCCCCAGCTGCAAGATGTGCGCCGACCGGGCGGTGAAGTACCAGCTGATCCAGCACCGGCTGCTGGAGCCCGCCGGCAGCGACCCCGACTTCACCCGCGGCACCCTGGAAGGGGACATCGCGCCCTCCGACATCACCTTCTACCGCCTGCAGTGCGACAGCGAAGGCACCCTGCGGGCCTACATCGCCCAGGGCGAGGTGCTGCCGGTGGCCACCCGCAGCTTCGGCGGCATCGGGGTGTTCGCCATCCCCGAAATGGGCCGCTTCTACCGCCATGTGCTGGTGCAGAAGCGCTACCCCCACCACGGCGCCGTGGCCTTCGGCCATTACGGCAAGCTGATGTTTGAGGTGTTCAAGTACCTGGGCGTGGCCGACATCGCCTACAACCAGCCCAAGTGCCTGCCCTACCCCACCGAAAACCCCTGGGCCTGACGCCGCCGGCGCACGGCGCCCGAAGGTTTTTCTGCCGTTAAATCATTAAAAGCAAAAGGCCGCACCCCGCAGGGTGCGGCCTTTCAGATTGTCGGCTTCAGTCGGCCGGGGCGGCGAGTTTCTGCCACAGCCACAGCCCCAGCAGCAGGGCGGCATTGAGCCACATGAGCCGCGGCCCCAGCGGGGCGAGCAGCGCCACCCCCAGCAGCAGCCCCAGGCAGAACAGCCCGGTGACGGCCAGGTAGCTCAGGGCGATGCGCGTTTCCCGGTCGGCTTCCGCCCGCTGGCCGGCCCGGGCCTGGCGCCGGGCCACCAGCCCGTGCAGGGTGAGCTGGCGCAGGTTGTTGGTGCAGAACAAGGTGGAGATCGGCACCCCGTGCAGTGCCGTGAAGGTGTTGTACTGCAGCCCGGAGGCAAAAAACACCGGCCAGAGGTAGAGCGCCGGGGACAGGGCGGTCAGCGCCCGGTAGGGCAGCAGCGCCTGCAGGGCGAAGCAGCCGGCCTCCACCAGCAGGCAGCGGCGCTGCCAGACGCCGGGGTCGCCGCCGGCCATGCGCACCGGCAGCACCACGCTGAGGGCCACCCCCAGCAGGAACAGCCCCACGCCGCCCAGCCGGGCCAGCACCCCCGCCCACTGGCCGGCGTACAGCTCGGCCGCCAGGCTGACCAGGTTGCCGGTGAGGGCGTTGGCAAACACATGCCCGCAGTAAACGCTGCCGTAGGCGCCGGCCACGCCGCCGCCCACGGCCAGCAGGGCAAAACGGATCTCCTCCTGCCGGGGGGAAAGCCGGGCCCGGGTCGGGTGGATGGACAAAACAGACCGCCTCCTTGCCTGGGGCGGTGTGCCGCCCCTGGGTTTTTTCGGTTGAATTCCCGCACCAGTATACTCGCTTGGGGCGGCCTTGTCAAAGCCGGCGGCGGATTTTGTCTGCCCCGGCGGCCGGGTCCGGCAAGCCCCGCGAATTGACAGCCGGGCGGTTTTGCCGTATACTATGGGGTAAGAGCCATCCGGCCGGTCTGACCGGCCGTGGCCCTTTCAGCGATCCGCCAAGGAGGCAGAGGATGACCGTTCTTGTCATAGACGGCCAGGGCGGCGGCCTGGGCCGCCAGCTGGTGGCCGCCGTCAAAGCCCGGGTGCCCGGGGCGGCGGTGTGGGCCGTGGGCACCAACAGCGCCGCCGCCACCGCCATGCTGCGGGCCGGGGCCGACAAGGCCGCCACCGGCGAGAACGCCGTGGCCGTGGCCTGCCGCCGGGCGGATGTGATCGTCGGGCCGGTGGGCATCGTGATCGCCGATGCGATGCTGGGGGAGATCACCCCCGCCATGGCCCTGGCCGTGGGCCAGAGCGCCGCGGCCCGGGTGCTGGTGCCGGTAAACCAGTGCGACAACATCGTCGCCGGGGCGCAGGGCCTGCCGATGGCTCACCTGGTGCAGAGCGCCGCCGAGGCTGTGGAAAGCCTGGCCGCCGGCGGCCCCGGCGCCGGGGCACAGTCCGGGGCGCATTGAAATGCCCCCGCCGGCGGCCGAAGCCGCCTTTCCCCTTTTGCCCAGAACAACCGAGAGGATGCCAGGAAGGCGTCCGTTTTCCTGCGGGAAAGCGGGCGCTTTTTTACACCTGGCGGAAGGGAGCAACCATGACCCTGCAGGAATTTTTTGCCGCCGCCCCCAAGGCCGCGGTGGCCTTTTCGGGCGGGACCGACTCGGCCTTTGTGCTGTGGGCGGCCCGGCAGTACGGCTGCCAGGTGCGGGCCTACTATGCCAAAAGCGTCTTTCAGCCCGCCTTTGAGTGGGAGGACGCCCGCCGGCTGGCCCAATCGCTGGGGGTGGAGCTGACCGTTGTGCCGGTGGATATCCTGGCTGTGGCGGGCGCCGCCGCCAACGGCCCCCGCCGCTGCTACCACTGCAAACAGGCGCTGTTCACGGCGCTGCGCGGCGCCGCGGCCGCCGACGGCTACCCCCTGCTTCTGGACGGCACCAACGCCAGCGACGACGCAGGCGAGCGCCCCGGGATGCAGGCCCTGCGGGAACTGGCCGTGCGCAGCCCGCTGCGGGAATGCGGCCTGACCAAAGCCGAGGTGCGGGAAAGGTCCCGCCAGGCGGGACTTTTTACCTGGAACAAACCCGCCTACGCCTGCCTGGCCACCCGGGTGCCCACCGGCACCCCGCTGACCGCCGACACCCTGCGCCGGGTGGAACAGGCCGAGGCCGCGCTGACGGCGCTGGGCTTTGCCGATTTCCGGGTGCGGGTGCTGGGGCAGGCCGCCCGCATCCAGCTGACCGAACCCCAGCTGGCGGCCGCGCTGGACCGCCGGGGGGAGATCCTGGACGCCCTGCGGCCGCTGTTCAGCGCCGTGCTGCTGGACCTGGACGCCCGGCCGGCGTCCCTTTGAACGGTTTGAAAGGAAGGTGCCGTTGATGGAAAACAATCGACAGGAGATCCTGCAGCTGCTGCGCCGGGTGGCCGACGGGACCACCCGGCCGGAGGAGGCGCTGCTCCAGCTGAAGGAGGAGCCCTTTGCCGAGCTGGGCTACGCCAAGGTGGACCTGCACCGGGGGGTGCGCCAGGGCGCGGCGGAGGTGATCTACGGTGCGGGCAAGACCCCTGAGCAGATCGCCGGCATCGCCCGCGCCATGGCCGACCGGGGCGCCCGGAACATCCTGATCACCCGGGTGGACCCGCAGGCCGCCGCCTACCTGGCCGACCGCCTGCCCCTTGACTACCACGAGCTGGCCCGGCTGGCCGTGGCCTGCCCGGGGCCCCGCCCGGCCCGGGGCAGCATTGTGGTGGCCACCGGCGGCACCAGCGACATGCCGGTGGCCGAGGAGGCCGCCCTGACCGCCGAGGTGCTGGGCAACCGGGTGACCCGGCTGTACGACGTGGGGGTGGCCGGACTGCACCGGCTGCTGGCCAACCTGGACCCGCTGATGTCGGCCCGCTGCGTGGTGGCGGTGGCCGGTATGGAGGGGGCGCTGGCCTCGGTGGTGGGCGGCCTGGTGGACTGCCCGGTGATCGCGGTGCCCACCAGCGTGGGGTACGGCGCCAGCTTCGGCGGGCTGTCGGCGCTGCTCTCGATGCTCAACTCCTGCGCATCGGGGTGCAGCGTGGTCAACATTGACAACGGCTTCGGCGCAGGGTTCCTGGCCAGCCGCATCAACCAGATGGAGGGACTGAGCGACGATGAAAACGCTGTATCTTGAATGCAACATGGGCGCCGCCGGCGATATGCTGATGGCCGCCCTGTACGAACTGCTGGACCCGGACGCCCGCGCCGACTTTGTGGCCCGGATGAACGACCTGGGCCTGGCGGGGGTGGCGGTGCAGCCCCGCCCTGCCGCCACCTGCGGCATTGCGGGCACCCACATGGCGGTGACCGTCCACGGCGAGGAGGAGGAAGCCCCCGCCGCCCACGGCCATCCGCATGACCACGACCATGACCATGACCACGGGCACGAACATAAACACGAGCACGGGCATGACCATGACCACGGGCATGACCACGGCCACAGCCACCACCACGCCACACCGGGGCAGATCGCCGGGCTGATCGACCGGCTGCCGCTGCCCGCCGAGGTGCGGGCGGCCGCCCGGGCGGTGTACGACGACATTGCCCGGGCCGAGGCCAAGGCCCACGGCTGTGCGGTGGGGGACGTACACTACCATGAGGTGGGCGCCCTGGACGCGGTGGCCGACGTGACCGGGGTGTGCTATGCGCTGTACCTGCTGGGGGCGGAACGGATCGTGGCGTCGCCGGTGCATGTGGGCTGCGGCACGGTGCGCTGCGCCCACGGCGTGATGCCGGTGCCGGCCCCGGCCACCGCCAACCTGCTGGTGGGGGTGCCCACCTACGGCGGGACGGTGCAGGGGGAACTGTGTACCCCCACCGGCGCCGCGCTGCTGGCCCATTTTGCCGGGAGCTTCGGCCCCCAGCCGGTCATGGCGGTGGAGAAGGTGGGGGTCGGCATCGGCACCCGGGAGTTCGGGCAGGCCAACTGCGTGCGGGCCTTCCTGGGCGAAAGCGCCGAGGAGGCCAACGGCGAGATCGTGGAGCTGGTGGCCAACCTGGACGACATGACCCCCGAGGGGCTGGCCTTTGCGGCCGCCCGGCTGCTGGACGCCGGCGCGCTGGACGTGTACACCACCCCCGGCACCATGAAAAAGGGCCGCCCCGGCCATGTGCTGACCGTGCTGGCCGCCCCCGAGACCGCCGACGCCCTGGCCCGGGCGGTGCTGCGGGAGACCACCACCAACGGGCTGCGGGTGCGCCGCTGCGGCAAGTATTTTCTGACCCCGGCCCAGCGCCAGGTAGACACCCCCTGGGGCCCGGTGCGGGTGAAGGTGGCCGAAGGGTTCGGGCTGCAGCACCAGAAACCCGAATATGAGGACGTGGCCCGCCTGGCCGCCCAACAGGGCCTGCCCTTTGCCCAGGTGGCCCGGGCGGTGGAAGCCCTGCTGTGACCCCCGCCGGCAGCCCGCCCGCTGCCAGACAAGCCGGACAAACCGGAACAAACGCGCCGCCGGATGAAACGGCCGCCGTTTGCGCAAAGCACCACAAAGCAGAATGCCCCTCCCGGGGGAGCCGGTTGAACCGCCCCAGATTGTGCAGACAGTACAAAAAAGCCCCGGGTGCAGGAATATTCGGTTTTAGCAGGAGTGGCGCAGCGTCAGCGGCGCCACTCCTGTTTTGCTTTGGAT
>ERZ1090878.1607-NODE-1612-length-10501-cov-3.746410_pt1 | contig 10501 bp, 7 predicted proteins | sample MGYA00478473_ERZ1090878 | MGnify/ENA primary metagenome ERZ1090878 (study PRJEB33644, sample SAMEA5815720) | chicken gut metagenome | biome: Chicken; feature: Gastrointestinal Tract; material: Caecum | place: Ireland | collected 2019-01-01 | study: A study of the... | reverse complement strand
GTTTCAGAGCGAGAGCAGCAGACAGTACGGGATGTCTGCAGAAGATCGGTCCGCGCTGGCGCAGGTATTTCTGGACGAAGTGGAAGCAGGGGGCTACACGGGGATGTTCTACGCGGCCCGAAATGAGCTGGAGGGCAACCTCCTGTGGGACGCGGACACGCTGGAACTGAAGTACCGGATCTGGGTAGCGCGCTACGGGGACGCTGTCTGGCCCGAGGCGGCGGAACCGGATTACAGCGGAGAATACGCCATGTGGCAGTACACCAATCAGGGGAGCGTGCCGGGTATCGATGGGTCAGTGGACCTGAATGTGGCATACTTCGGTTATGAGGAAGCGGCGTCCGCGCAGGAAGAAGGGGCCGCCGAACATGTGGAAGCGGATCCGGAAGTGGGAGTGACCTTTGAAGAGGTAAATGAACAGGTGACGGCCAAGGACGAGGTAAACCTGCGCAGCACCATGGATCAGGGGGACGATTCCAACGTGGTGACCCGGCTCCTGAACGGAGATACCGCTACCCGCACCGGCGTGGGAAATAACGGGTGGTCGCGTCTGGAATATAACGGACAGACGCTCTACGCCGTATCCAGTTATCTGACTGCGGATCTGAGTTACACTCCTCCTGCGGAAGAACCTCAGAGCGAGTTCAAGACACAGTTTACCACGGTCAGTGAAAACGTGACGGCGAAAGAAGTGACAAACCTTAGGAACCGTCCCAGTGTGGAACCGCCGTCGGAAGTGATTGTCCAGCTTCATAACGGAGAAGTGATTACCCGTACCGGAGTGTCCGATGTGGGCTGGTCCCGGGTGGAATATAACGGACAGACGCTGTATTGTATCAGCAGCTATTTGCTGGTAGTGGAATAAAAGTCAAAAAGTACTTGCAAAAGTTGGTCGGTTATTGTAGACTCAAATCAGAACAGGTCTACAACAACCGACCTTTTGCGTGGAGGTACCTAATTATGGAAGAGACAAGGATGAGCAACAGCGATTATCGTTTTATGCAGATCGTGTGGCAGCATGCGCCGGTAGGTTCGGGCGAACTGGTGAGGCTGTGCGCGGAGGAACTGGGATGGAAGAAATCCACGACTTATACGGAGATCAAACGGCTGAGCGAGAAGGGATTCCTGAAAAATGAAAACGCGGTGGTGGAGCCGCTGATCTCCATGGAAGAGGCTCAGAAGAGAGAGAGCGGCGCTTTTGTGGAACGGACATTTTCCGGATCCCTTCCGGGATTTCTGGCAGCGTTTCTGGGAGGGAAAAAACTGTCGGCAAAAGAGGCCGATGAACTGAAAAAGCTGATTGATTCCCACCGGGAACAGGAAGGAGGGGCAGAGTGAACTGGCTTGGCGATTGTTTCCTTCAGATCCTGAATATGAGCGTTACGGCAGGCTCCTGCATCGCCGTGATCCTTCTGATCCGTCTGGTGTTTTGCAGGGCGCCCAGGAAATATCTTTATGCGCTGTGGCTGATTGCCGCATTCCGTCTGATCTGCCCGGTATCGGTAGAGAGCGGGCTCAGTCTGTTTAATCTGAGTGCGGCCCCGGCGGGAACGGATTTCCAGCGGCCCGGATACATGGAATATTTTTCACCGGATCAGGGACATGCGGCCGCAGGCGCCCCGGCGGCTGACGGTGTGAACGGTGCGGCCCCGGCGGGAACGGATGCCCTGGAATTGTCAGAGAACGCGGGGAATGCGGCGGATCCGGCAGGAACCGTCAGGCAGGAAGGGACTGTCTGGGAGACCCGGACGGGGCGGGCAGTCACTGTGGGAAGCCGGATCTGGCTGGCGGGTATGGCTGTATTTCTTATATATTTCCTGCGAAGCTGCGGGAAAATATACCGGGAGGTGCGTATGGCGGTCCGGACAGAGGACAATGTCTATGAATGCGACGGGATCTCATCCCCGTTTGTCTTCGGAATTCTGCGTCCCAGGATTTATGTGCCCTGCGGGATGCCCCGGGATCAGAGAGAGATGGTCGTGCTCCATGAAAAATGCCATCTGAAAAGGAAGGACCATCTGGTCAAACTTCTGTCGTTCGTGCTTCTTGGGATTTACTGGTTTCATCCCCTGGTCTGGATCGGCTGGCGCTGCATGTGCGGAGATATGGAGATGAGCTGCGATGAGCGCGTACTGGAACAGATGGGAGCAGACCGCAGGACGGAATACAGTCGGACTCTCCTGGCGCTGGGGACGGAGACAGGAGCGGGGGGAAGCCTGCCGCTGGCGTTTGGAGAAAATGATGTGGAGAAGCGGGTGCGTCATGTGCTGGCTTTTCGGAAACCCGCACTGTGGATGGGGGCGGGCGCGGCGGTGCTTTTTATCGCGGCGCTGATCTTTCTGGGGACCAACGGGACCGGCCAGAGTACCGGCAGCAGTGAGGAAGAAGAGCCGGCTTATTCGGCGGAAGCAGAGACTTTATATGAGAACCGCAATCCCTATGTGGGTGACGCATCCGCCAACGGACGGCTGATCGGCGCCATCGGGGAAGCGCTGCCGGACAGCCCGGTAAACTCGCTTGGCTTTCATACAGAACTGCAGACCAGTACGGAACCTTATGAATTTCATTTTGTTCTGGATGAGAGGCACGCGGCGGAAGAGGTGAGCCGCATGACAGACACCTCTGTGCTGATGCTGGCTTTGACGGACAATCTGGGAGAAGTACAGTGGGTATATCAGACGGGACAGGAGGCGTCTGAGGTGCTGGCTGCCTGGAATATACAGGAGGCCGGGGAATACTGCGGCGTCGAGGATATAAAAGCGTATGGAGATTCGCCGGAGGCGGTGCAGGAGCTTCTGGACATACTGGCACGGACAGGGACAGGCGAAAACAGCGGCGGGGAGACGAGAACCTCCGAAGAAAGCGGCGTTTCCGGTGACCCGCAGGAACTGTCTTCGGAGGAATTCCTTGCGTGGTACAGCAGCCTTCCCCTGGAATTGTATGAAGAAGCGGTGCCCTACGAGCAGAATCCTTATGACCCGGAACGGGATTATATGGTGATTCTGGCGCAGACGGAAGACGGGGCGGTTACAGTGTATGGGTTCAGCGGCGTGGAATATGGCCAGCGTGGGATTACAGTGGACTGGAAGATGACACCGGATGGAGACAGTAATCACACGTATTATGACTGGTGGTGGAATCAGAACTATGGACATTATGATGTATTTGAGGCTGACTATGACAGCGACGGCCGGGAGGAAATCGCTCTGGTGACCATGGACGGAACGGGAACCGGAGTGTATGTGGAACGCCTGAATGTGCTGGAAACCTGGGATACCGGGCATTTGGAAGCATTCGAGTTTGATCCTCTGTTTCAGCAGGAGGAATGGCAGCGCTATATTGACTGGAGCCTGGATCGGGAAAATCATCTGGTACAGATCATTCGCAAGGATTCCCCCGATTCTGTGCCGGTTCTTTCGCTTCCTTATGGAGACTGGACTGAAGAAGGCGGAGAAGCCGCCGGATTCAGCATTGGAGATCAGGTTCGCTTCCGGATCGGAGAAGAGATCTGGGTGGATTATGACGTGGCCGTTGTCATGGAAGGATTCGTGACTCCGCAGTATCCGGAATCGGGGAATAACAGACTGAGCTTCCGGGTGCTCTATCACGATCCGGCATCCGGCCGGGAAAAGCCGTTTGAACTGACGGATCTTCAGGCGCCGGAGCAGTAAACCGGGCGATATGAAGAAGAGAAACTGTGAAAAAAGTCGGGAGACGTTGCGCGGAGTACTCGGGCATGCTACTATAAAAGCATGATCAGGAGGTATATAAGATGAGAGCAGGAGGCATATTGTGTTCGGTGGCGAGCCTTCCTTCCAAATACGGGATCGGCTGTTTTTCCAAGGAGGCGTATGCGTTTGTGGATTTCCTGGCAGAAGCGGGCCAGCGGTACTGGCAGATTCTTCCGCTGGGACCTACCGGATTTGGGGATTCGCCGTATCAGTCTTTTTCCACGTTCGCGGGGAACCCGTATTTTATTGATCTGGAGACGCTGATCAAAGAAGGGGTACTGACCAAGAAGGAATGCGAAGCGTGCGATTTTGGAAAAGATCCGGAGACCGTTGATTACGGAAAGCTTTACGAAGAGCGCTATGCGCTGCTTCGCAAGGCTTATGAGCGCAGCAATGTGGGCGAGAATCATGCTTTTCATGAGTTCCAGGAGAAAGAGCGGTACTGGCTCAGGGATTATGCGATCTTTATGGCGGTGAAGAAGCGCTTCGGGGATGAGCCGTGGAATGAATGGGCGGAAGACATCCGGTTCCGCCTGCCCAATGCCATGGAGTATTATCAGAGAGAACTGTATTTTGATATTGAGTTTCATGAGTATATGCAGTATCTCTTCCAGCGGCAGTGGAAGAGTCTGAAACAGTATGCCAATGAGAAAGGGATCCAGATCATCGGTGATATTCCGATCTATGTGGCTTATGACAGCGCAGATGCCTGGTCCAATCCCGCACTGTTCCAGTTTGACAATAATCGGATGCCTACAGCGGTGGCAGGTTGTCCGCCGGATGGATTTACGGCAGCAGGTCAGCTTTGGGGAAATCCGCTCTACCTCTGGGATTATCACCGGGCGACCGGATTTGAATGGTGGATCCGCCGGATCTCCAAATGTTTCGAGTGGTATGATATGCTCCGGATCGATCACTTCCGGGGTTTCGACGAATACTATGCGGTTCCGTACGGCGACGAAGACGCTGTTCGGGGCCATTGGGAAAAAGGGCCGGGGATCGAGCTGTTCCGTACCTTGAGATGGAGACTGGGAGACCGCGCGATCATCGCGGAAGATCTGGGATATATGAAGCCCTCGGTAAAAGAGATGGTGCGGGAAAGCGGCTATCCGGGCATGAAAGTGCTGGAATTTGCTTTTGATTCACGGGATTCCAGTGACCGAAGTGAATATCTGCCCCATAATTATACACGTAATTGTGTGGTGTATACGGGCACCCATGATAATGAAACATTGGTGGGATGGCTGGAAAGTATTTCCAAGAAAGAAAGGCAGATGGTCAGGGACTACCTGGGACGGCCGGAAGAATCCGGCAAGGAACTGGCTTTTTCGCTGCTTCGTCTGGCGGCGGCCAGCGTGGCGGATCTGTGCGTAATTCCATTGCAGGATTATCTGGGGCTGGATAACCGCGCCAGAATCAACCAGCCTTCCACAATCGGGAAGAACTGGCGCTGGCGTATGAAAAAGAAGACGCTTTCAAAAGAACTGGCAGAAAAGATCCGTCATCTCATGGAATTATACGAGAGAATATAACGTTCTTTTCTGCCCTGCAGCCTGGCGGATCAGTCCGCCAGAGTCATAAAATCGCCGCTCTGCATATCAGCGGCCAGATCGTCACAGAGGATTGCAGTGCCTTCGATCGCGGACACATCTTCGATGGGTTCGGCGTCGGAGACGCTGCAATAATTTTTTCCATCAAAAGTGAGCAGCACGGTTTCTGCTTCGGCTCCGCCTCCGGAACGCTCCATGATCAGGCCGCGGCCCTGGCCGTTTGCGTCGTCTGTTACCAGGATCGGATTATTGGCCAGCGAGAAATCCTGTACGACAGCCATGTTGTCGGAGGGTTCCAGCCACAGGGCGGTGGATCCGCCGCTTCCGGAGAAGGAAGGACCTACAACAAGGGCGAGGATTTCTTCATCATCGTCGTCATCCAGATTGACATAATTGTAATAATAACGGGTTTCTTCCCATTCATCTTCCGGAAGCTCAAAATAGTCGATAATTGCTCCCTGGATGACTACGCTGGGATCGCGTTCGGAGTAGACCCGTTCTATGTGGGAAGGCAGCCACGCGCCTGTTTCCGTTTCCATGGGCGGCGCGGGTATTTCGTCAGATGTTTCGTCTGAATACAGTTCCGAATCGTCTGCTGCGGCAGGAGTTTCTGAATTCTGGGACTGCGAGCTGTCTGTTCCTTTAAGAATGCCGGAAACAGAACCGCAGCCGGCCAGTAAGGCCATGCAAGCGCCGGTCAGGCAAATCCACTGTATTTGTTTTCTTTTCATATCGTTTGTCCTCCAATTAAATAATTTGTATGATATATTTATTAGACCCCCAAAAACACGATTTTAGTTCATCTAAATGGTTTAAGAATTTCTGAAGATTACAGATCCTGTTTTCACGCATATCATATCCCGGCATAAAGTAAAAGGAGAATGTATGGAAAAGGAAGCTGTTTATGGAATCAAACATGAATTGTTTTTGGGGATCAAACAACAGAAGAGCCGTATACATCCCGGTGAGCGGTACGATCACCCAGATGCAGAGAATGGCCGTCAATGGAAACGGATATGGCGGGTGTACCAAGAAGATTACCGTGGAGGATGAAAACGGCGTCATCACGAATTTTTTCATCAATCCGAGTACTTATGTGGTGGGATATGAGACCCTGTATGAAGGATTGCCGGTAACGGTCTTTTACAATGGAAATCTGCCTGCGCCCATGATCTACCCTCCTCAGTATATGGCGGCGGTAGTCGCGGTGCAGATGGAAGGACAGATGGTGGCGGTGGGATATTTTGCCAGGAACCTGCTGGCGGCGGACCAGTCGCTGCAGCTGAATCTGGACGCGAACACCGAAGTGGTGACTGCGAACAATCAGCTTTTCCTGGGAAATCCGGGCGGACATACGCTGGTGGTGCTCTATAACCAGACGACCAGGAGTATCCCCCCGCAGACGACGCCGGAAAAGATCGTCGTGCTCTGCGGCAGATAAATACAGCTGATATGGCGGGGCCGCCGGAAAAGAACTATATTTCCGGCGGCTTCACCATATTTTACAGCACTTCCAATAGTTCTTTCTCATCCATTTCAGGATGCGCTTCGATAGTTTCGGCCATGTGCCGGATTTTGTCTTCGGGTTCTTCCAGCATATCTGCGATCTTTGCGGCAGTAAGGCCTTTGGCCAGCTTTTTGCGGATCTGCTTTAGAAGGAGAAGGTCCATGCCTTCCTCCATTCCCTGTGTGCGTCCTTCTGTAAGTCCTTCTTCTTTTGCTTCCAGTCTGTCATAATAGCGTTCTTCCCAAGCCTGCATATATTTCACCCCGATTTGTTCGCTGAGCTTGACCTTTCGAACTCTTTGGCGGATACGTGCCATCCGTTCGCTTTCTGTATGGACGGCTGTCTCGTCAGTAGTGTTTTCCAGATAATGCAGAAAGCCGACCAGCTCCGGCGAAGTCTCGCTGTCATTTTTGCCTCTGGTATTAAGAAAAATTCGTGTGGCGCCATCCTGCAGGATACAGCCGGGTTCTTCCTGACACGCTGCACGGAAGGTGTAGACATAGCGTCCATATCCAAACAGATCAAATGGAGCGATCATGATAATATAGGACGGATTCAGCGCGCTGTAGTCCGGTATGCCGGGTTCCAACAGTGAAGTATCAAGCATGGACTGATAATACCGGCTGCGTTTTGCGAGATCGAATTGCTGCTTTTGCTGCATTTCTGTGTTGTAGACAGCTTTTTCTTCATCTATAGAAAACACATCCATACGGATAGAGCGAACAGATGGAGAAACACGGAATTCTTTTTCTGTCTCGCCGCGGCTCAGCAGAGGAATGTCCCGCCCAAAGATAATAGAAAGCGCGTCCTGCTGTGTCTGTAAGTCTTCCATGACCATATCAAAAAGAAAACGGTCCGTCAGGTTCAGGTCTTTCAGCGGTTTGATTAATTTGACATCATGTTTCATTTTGCTACATCGATTGTATCATATATGGTTGACAAATGACATAGAAACGTGAAAAAGTTAATAATTCCCTTTTTTATCACCGCCTTCTTGTATGAAATTGTAAAACTGGATTCCTTTGGCGAATTGCCCTGATTATTTTTTCAGACAGATATAGTATAGCAAATGCATGAGAGCATTGCAATAAAAGATAGTGTTAGGAAATGGGGGATTATACTAGGGGGCGTGAATTATATGAATCTGAAATCGGTAAAAATATTGATAGTAATTGCAATGGCCGGTCTTGTCCTATATTGGAAAAATAACGGAAAACGTGACTAAAAAATTTTTGAATAATTAAAATTCAGAAAGGGACTATGCTCTGACAAATGAACTGCCAGGGCAACAGCCCCTCTTTTTGGCTATATTAGCCGTTTCTACCGATCCCACTTATCACACAGCGACTGGATCTGGCTGGTGAATTTCGCCAGATCTTTGTTCGCGCCGCCTTCGTTGTGGTAGATGACCTGCATCAGGCGCTTGCCCGCTTCCACCAGGCGGGCGAAGACTTCGTTCTTGCGGCGGGTGGACGGTTTTTCCGCGGCTACCGGAATCTTCAGCCCTTCTTTGATCCAGACGCCCGCGGCCAGATCGTAGAGAGCGCCGGAGAACGGAGCGCAGGCGGGGATGCCGTACTGTTCCGTGAGCATGGACGCGAAGCTGTCGCATACTTCGTCCTCGCCGTGTACGACAAAGACCATCTTCGGAGACGGCTGGAAGGCCCTGGCCCAATGGAGCAGTCCGTTCTGGTCGGCATGTCCGCTGACTCCTTCCAGTTTGACGATCTCTGCTTTGACCTCGATCGTCTCGCCGAAGATCTTCACGTATTCCGCTCCTTCCAGCAGAGAACGTCCCAGCGTGTTGTACGCCTGGTATCCCACGAAGAGGACGGCGGATTCCGGCCGCCACAGGTTGTGTTTCAGATGATGCTTGACACGGCCGGCTTCGCACATGCCGGATGCGGAGATGATAACCTTCGGCGTGGAATCAAAATTGATCGCTTTGGAGTCTTCGCTGGAAATAGCCAGGCGCAGGTTCGGAAAACGGATCGGGTTGACGCCCTGGCGGATCAGAGCCATGGCGTCCTCGTCGAAACAGGACTGGACATTTTTCCCGAAGATGGTGGTGGCTTCTATGGCCAGCGGACTGTCCACATACACCGGAAAGTCAAAATCGATTAATCTCCGCTCTTTGATGTCTCGGATAAAATACAGCATCTCCTGGGTGCGGCCGACTGCGAAAGCCGGTATGACCAGATTGCCGCCTCTGCGCAGGGTGCGGTCGATCACTCCCGCCAGTTCGGTCACATAATCAGGGGGCGCATTGTGCGTCCGGTTCCCATAGGTGGATTCCATGATTACATAGTCGGCAGAATCTGTGGTTTTCGGATCTTTGATCAGGGGCTGGTTGATATTTCCGATATCTCCGGAGAAGACCAGTTTCCGCTCAACGTCTTCCTCTTTGATCCACAATTCAATAGATGCTGAGCCGAGCAGATGGCCCACGTCCCGGAAACGGGCCTCGATGCCGGGGAAAATTTCTATCTTCTGTTCGTAATCGCAGGGATGGAAAAGGCTGATGGCGCCCAGGGCGTCGTCCATGGTATACAGCGGAACATATTCTTCTGCGCCGGAACGTTTTGCTTTGCGGTTGCGCCATTCTGCCTCGAATTCCTGAATGTGCGCGCTGTCGCGGAGCATGATGCTGCACAGGTCGTTGGTGGCGAATGTGGCGATGATCTCACCCCGGAAGCCATTCTTGTACAGAAGCGGAAGCCGTCCGGAGTGATCGATGTGCGCATGGGTCAGCAGGACGCAGTCGATCTGGCTGACCGGAACAGGAATATCCTGATTTACATAGGTGTCTTTCCCCTGCTCCAGCCCGCAGTCGACTAGGATATGCCTGCCGCAGGCCTCTATATAATGACAGCTGCCGGTGACTTCATGGTCGGCTCCTATAAATCCCAGTTTCATAAAAAATACCCCTCCTTTTGTTGTGTTTTATATTTATAATTCCCGGAAATCCCCTTTGTGATTATCATTTTGGGCTCATCCGTTAATCCTTTGTTCGGATGCGTCTGATATTTGCTTACGAAAGACTAAAATTTGTAAGCAGATAATTAATGAATTTCATAGTTGTAAAATTTGTATTTTTCTTTCCCATCAGTGCTTGTACAGGATAGGGCGGATGTTCCTTTAATGAGACGATGCACAGATCATCCATTGCTCCAATCCTTTTTGCTGTGGAACGTACAATCAGAGAAATTCCATCGTTATATTTCAGAAAATTCGCAACGGCAAATCCGTTTACACAGGCAGTGATTGTAATCGTGCCAAAATCAATATCATATCTTTCAAGCGCATTTTTCAGCAGATCCACACTTCCCTGAAGCGCATACAGTTTTTCTTTTACAGCTTCATGAATCCCGACTTCCTGCTTGGAGGCTATTGGATGATTTTTGTTACACAGAATGACCAGCTCGTCATCGATGAGAGGGAAAACCTGATAGTCATCATAAGGTTTGAGCGATGTCTGGCGGATAATCGCCACATCTGCCTGTCCGGTTTCAATGCATTTCAGGACGGGTTTCAGTTCGCTTTCGTGCATAATCAGATGTATGTCCGGAAACTGCTGCTGGAATCTTACAATAATTTCTGCCAGGTCGTACAAATGCATCAGGGGCGTAGATACCAGGCGAATAGTATTTTTCCGTGATGCCTTATATTCAGCCGCCTGTTTGATAAAGATCTGATAACTGTCGCATATATCC
>ERZ1090878.1606-NODE-1611-length-10504-cov-5.476314_pt1 | contig 10504 bp, 11 predicted proteins | sample MGYA00478473_ERZ1090878 | MGnify/ENA primary metagenome ERZ1090878 (study PRJEB33644, sample SAMEA5815720) | chicken gut metagenome | biome: Chicken; feature: Gastrointestinal Tract; material: Caecum | place: Ireland | collected 2019-01-01 | study: A study of... | reverse complement strand
CCCCGGTAACAGCCAGGGCAAGTTCCGGATCTGTCGGAAGCAGCGCCTCACAAAAATACCGGCATGCCCCACCTGTCCAGCATTTATGCAACATATAGCACGGGCTGTCCAGAGTCAGGCAAATCTGCTCCTGGCTGTCATAGTTTGCGCACTGCCCTGTCACCATCCGCCGGATTTTCGCCCGCTCTCTGCGAGTAAGCTCCCTCATTTTCTCCTGCCTTTCTTCTCAGGGAATTCCAGACGGAAATTTACATATTTATCCCCGGTATCCTCCATCACCACATCAGCATCATATGTTCTGCCAGTCTTTTTACTATACAGCCCGGGCAGAAAGATACGCCCCTCTTTCAGCAGAGCCGCAGCAACAGACCTTGTGATCCTTTTTTTCTTCTCAGAAAAGAAACGGTTCTCTTTCCAGAGCGTAAAGGTACATTCCCTGTTATCACAGAAAAAGCCTTTCTTATTCTCATACACAGGAGCTCCGCATCTGGGGCATGTACCTACGGCCTCCCTCCCGTTTTTTGTATTCGGAAAAAGCTCTGCAAATTCTTCCTCCGGAGCATTATGGGTTTCCACCAGATAGCGGCTCATTTCCGCAATCCCTTTTATAAACTCTTCCGGAGCCATTTCTCCGTGCTCCACTTCTTTCAGCCGTGCTTCCCACTCGGCAGTAAGCAGGGGAGATTTTATCTCTTCCGGAAGGACTGTAATCAGATTCGTTCCTTTTTCTGTCGGGACCAGCTGCTTCTTCTTTCTCTCTACGAATCCGGCAGAAACCAGCTTCTCCAAAATCGCCGCACGTGTGGCCGGGGTTCCCAGCCCTCTCCGCTCTGCATCCTCCGGCATATCTGCCGCCCCTGCCGTTTCCATCGCCGCCAGAAGGGAATCCTCCGTATAGTGTTTCGGCGGGCTTGTCTTTCCTTCCCTGATCCTGGCTTCTACCGGCTCAAATAACTGTCCTTTCAACAGTTCCGGCAGAGTTGTATCTTCTTTTTCCTTTTCTTCTGTTTTCTGTCTCAGACTGTTCCGGAAAAGACGCTCCGTTTCTTTCCAGCCTTCCCTCAGCACACTCTTTCCTTTTGCCGTAAATGTGTGTCCGGCACAGCCGATCTCTACCCTCACCGCTTCATAACAATGCGCTTTTCCTGTCGCACAAAGCATCCTCATGGCAATCAGAAGAAGTACATTCTTCTCACCGGACGGCAGTTCTGACAGCTCTTGTCTGGCAATCTCCATTGTGGGAATGATCGCATGATGGTCTGTTACTTTCTGACTGTCCGTCACACGGCCAAGCTCAGGTTCTCCCTGGCATCCGCTTCCAAATGGGAGATGTTCACGCATCCAGTGCACCAGCTCCTCTGCTGTATCCTGCATATCGTCGGTCAGGAACTGGCTGTCTGTCCGGGGATAGGTCGCCAACTTTTTTTCATAAAGAGACTGTAGATAATCCAGCGTCTGCTGCGCTGTATACCCATAGATCCGGTTGCATTCCCTCTGTAAGGTAGTCAGGTCATAAAGTCTAGGCGGCTGTATGGTTTTCATCTGCTTGTCCACTTCCAGGACAACAGCGGATTTCCCATTACACTCCCCGCAGATCTTTTCAGCATCCTTTTTCTCCGTCATTTTTTCCCCAACTGCGGTAAAGTCTCCGCAGTCGATCTCCGGTACATAGTACGGACTGCTTATAAAATCCCTGATCTCTGTTTCCCGCCGTACCAGAAGCGCCAGTGTGGGCGTCATAACTCTCCCTACATTCAGGGTGGTGCCATACAAAACAGAAAAGAGCCGGGTTGCATTGATCCCGATCAGCCAGTCTGCCTCTGCCCGGCACACTGCCGCATCATAAAGCCTGTCATAATCCCTTCCCGGTCGTAAATGTGCAAAGCCCTCCCGGATGGCAGCATCTTCCATACTGGAAATCCAGAGACGCTCCATCGGCTTTTTACACTGTGCATACTCATAGACCAGCCGGAAGATCAGTTCCCCCTCCCGCCCGGCATCTGTAGCGCACACCACACTTTCCACACGTTTCTCTTTCATCAGTCGGCAAAGAAGCGAGATCTGCTTTTTCTTCTCTTGCGGCACTTGATATTTCCACGTCTCAGGCAGGATCGGAAGGTCGCCGTAATTCCACCTGGCATACTGTTCTCCATATTCTTCCGGCTGTGCCAGTTCCAACAGATGCCCCAGGCACCAGCTTACAAGATAACCATTCCCCTCAAGATATCCGTCTTTTTTATCGTCTGCTCCCAGGACTGACGCCAAAGCCATAGCGACAGAGGGCTTTTCTGCGACCACTAACTTCACTCTTTCTCACTCCCTTCTTCCTCACTCTTCTCTAACTGTTCCATCCATTCATCCTCCTGCTTTCCGACCTGCAGCAGACACATCAGGATCACACCTGCTGTCATGCCTGCGGTAAAACTGAAAAAGTGTGCAATCATATTCCACATAGAAATTCCTCCTGTTTTTTTCCCATAATAAAAGCAGGAAACCATCTTGATCTCCTGCTCAGATACGCTGGTATTCAGCGCACATATTCTATTTGTATTTCATAGTTTCCCTGTTCGTATGCGGTCTGGAATACGTAATCCCCAATCTGCCGTTCACCCTCTGCGACCGGATAGAACCTTTTATCCACCGCGTCATAAATGACCGCCTCTCCAACCGCTTCCCCCTTAACTGTTTCCAGGATTTTCTGGATACAAGTATCACAAAACTTCCCTTTCATCTTATGGATACTGACAACTCCCCTTCCTCTGCTGAGGACTGCCGTGCCGGCTGCTTCGCGCCTTTCCTTTATAATACGGATACTGGATTCGCTGATCTCGTCATATCCGCAGGTCTGCTGTATGCCGCCGCTTTTCTCTCCCGTCTGATCCTCCGCTTCCAAAAAATCCAGGCCGTATGCTTCCCCTGTATTGAGAAAGACAAAATTGATCCGTGACAGAAATTTCTCCCGATCCAGACAGCAGCTGTCCGACGTATTTGGAATGTATTGGATCAGGCTTTCGATATCCTCTCCATACTGGCTGTACACCAGGTCATGCCGGATCGTCTCGGCAACGTCCTCATATTCATCCTCTGTTGCTGTGGCAAGATAGGCATTGAGCGTATCAAGTACCTTTTCCAAACTCTCCGCATTTTCCCGGTCTGCCCGGTAATTACTGACTGTAACTGCCGCCAGCAGGAGCACGAGCGTCATCATACTGATCATAAATCCTCCATATAAGAGGGAACGCTTATCCTGCCTGCTTAAATATTTCATCTCCGGATCATCCCCGTCATCCTGCCAGTATAACTGCCATCTGCCTCTGATTTTTTTCCAAATCCTGCTCATGTGTCCTCCTTTTATTTTGCTATAAGCTAATATTGTATAGTCTATCAGAGTCTATCCTGAACAGCAATCATATTATAGTCTTGTAGTGTATAAAATAATAACTGATGGCTAATATACAGGTGAGGACTATGGAGCGGAAAGGATTAGGAAAACGGATCAACGAAGTACGGAAAGACCGGGGCTTAACAGCGGATAAGCTCTCCGAGTCATGCAACATCAATGCCACATATCTCCGGCAGATTGAAGGCGGTGTGAAAATGCCAAGCCTGCCGGTATTTATAGATATCTGTAAACCCCTGCATATTTCTCCAGACTATCTTCTTCAGGATGACCTGGAAGAAAATGAGATCAGCAGGATCCGGGAGATCGAGGCCCTCTGGAAAGACGCTTCTCCCAGCGAGCAGGAACTTGTGATCATAATGATCAAGGCAGTATTGGAACATAAGCGGAAGTAAATCAGCCAGCCGTAACCGGCTGGCTGTCATTCCCTCTGCACTATTTCTGTCAGAACCTCTGTCCGCCTGAAAACTTAAGTTTCAGACCTACAGGAATTTCTCGCATCTCCTTTTTGTTCCTGTGAACCTGACGAATCATGTTGACAGTTGCTCCCTTTTCCCGGCCGTCATAGACGATGATTGCCCGGTCGGAGTGTTCTGCCAGATAGCGGTTCCGCTCTGTATATACATTCGGCTGATACTCTTCTTTCAGGATTATAGCATGCTCGCAAGCGTCAAGAAGCCCTTTTGCCGCCTCCTGATCCATCAGACGCACCAGCTTATTCCGGTATGGGATGACTGCGTACAGCCTCAAATCCGGATGATCCTTCTTCAGATCCAGAACGGTCTCTGCAAAAACCTGTTCTGCCGGTCCGGTAAAACTGCTCAAAAAACTGACATAGCCGTCTTCCACCGCTTTCTCAACTTCCTTTTTCAGAGCATCCCTGATTTCCTCCATCTGCTCTGTATCCATATCTCTGTGTCCTGTAACACAGCAGGTCTTTTCCATCTGTGCCGCCTCCATTTGATAGATTCAAATTTTTATTTCTCTCATTGTAATAGATTTGTTTTTTCAAGTCAATGCAAATGCCCTTTCTGTATTAGCGACCATCACTATCATGTAAGATACAATCTATTGCAGAATGGGAGGTGATGCTGATGTATGAAGATTTTCTTCCGGAACGGCTGGCACAGTTAAGGACACAAAAAGGCGTATCCGCGCGCGATATGTCATTATCAATAGGACAGGCCAATAATTACATCAACAACATTGAAAACAAAAAAGCACTTCCCTCCATGCAGTCTTTCTTCTATATCTGTGAATATCTCGGCATAACTCCGCAGGAATTCTTTGATCAGGGAACTGCTTACCCTGAAATCCTTCACGAGTTTATCGCCGAAGCAAAGAAACTGGATCTGAAATCCTTATCCTACATACTTGGTATTATGAAAGAACTGAACAGCAGGAAGTAACGGCCTTTTCTACAGGCCGTTTTTCTTTCTATTATATCCTATCCCCTCTGCGAAAAATAGAGGTTCCTGCGCTTTTCTTTCTCTATTTTCCCGTGCTTCCAAATGCCCCCTTTCCCCGGTCTTCTCCAAGATCCGAAACAAAATCCGCAATAACCACCGGCATGATCACAAGCTGCCCTACCCTTGATCCTTTAAAAAGTTTCTGCGTCCGGTTGCTTACGTTGCTGATGATCGCATGGATCTCGCCCCGGTATCCAGAATCCACCGGAGGCAGCTCACAGATCAGTCCTTTTACTGCCATGCTACTGCGCGGGAACACATATCCGGCACAGCCGTCCGGCAGCTCCAGTCCGAAACCAAGAGGAATGTTTGCGACCTCTCCCGGCTGTAATATGCAGTCATAAGGCATGTACACGTCTGCTCCTGCATCATTCCCGTGAATCCGAACCGGCCTCTGATTCTCCGGCACGCCAAAATCTATCAATTTAACTTTCATCTGCCGCCCTCTTTTCTGCCGTGTAAAGCAGAGGGTAGTCTGCCCTTAGAATGTCATCCGGCCCCATCTCTTTTGCCAGCTTTCTTCCACAGGCCATCTTCCCCTCCAGGCACCGCTCCCTCTGGCAGAACGGGCCTGTAAACGGTGACGCAAAAAATACTGGACTTAAAGTCGAAAGCTCTTTCCATATTTTCAGCATTACGATCCTGGTTTCATCTGTGTTGCGCCGACACACCCTCTGCCCGATCATATGCTTCCACTGGTAAGGCGTTGCACTGATCAGCAGCACATTTCTTAATCCCTGAGATGCCGCATATCCGGCCGCATCATGTCCGATTCCGGCGCCGCATATCTTCTCATAGCAGTCCATCCCTTTCCGGCAGTTCTCCAGATACATTTCCCGAATCTCCCGTGACGCCGCCATGATCTCATACGGCACGGCAAAGTCCGCCTGTCCTGCGTAATTACTATATTGCAGCGATGCACTCATAAACTGCACCTCTTTCTGGTGTCTGGTAATCTGTGCAAGAAAACGACGGCTTGCACCTGTGACAGCTACAGTAATCACGGCAAACTTCTGGATCGCAGGATGGGGCAGGCTACTGATTGCCTCCACCGTATTATCCGTAAATGTCTTTTCATACAGTTCCATCAGATCGTCCATTCCCCGGATTCTGTGTCCTCGCTGCGTCATCCTGGCTGCAAACACCATATTTTTCTCAGCTTCTCCCACTGCCATGCAATTTAAGATTTTTACTTCAACTCTGTCGATCTTTACATCCCTCCTTTACAACCGCTTTCAGTAAGAACAGATAATTCAGACTGTCTGTAATCTTTTCCTCCCAGATATCCATATCATAACTTCCGCCATCGTCAAAACACATATCATACAGGGATACGATGTGCTTCGCCATCATCCCCGCAAGCGCCCGCTCCGGCGTTGTATGAAGGAGAGCCGCCGCTGCCTTAAATGCACACAGCCTGTCCTCTTCATCCCCGGTATATTCCCTGGTCTTTTTCTGCATCGTATCCTCACAGAGCCGGACCTGTTCGTTGAAGACAATATTAACTTCTTTTTGTGTAATTAAAATCACTTCCTCTCTCAAAATGCATAGAAAAAACGAGGTGACCATGCCCTCGTTTTCCCAATTACTATAATTACTCTGAAATCCGGTAATGTGTATTACGTCCTTTTCCCTCCTGAATGATCCGTCCATTACCAATCATCTTTTTCAATAACCGTCCGGATGTTGTCTGGCTGATCCCCAGCTCCTCCTGAACTTCCTTTCTTGTAAATATACCCTGCTTTTTTGCCAGAGAAATGATCATCTCTTCCTGATCCTCCTCCGCTAGCTTGTTAACGACCGTCTTCTTCGTCTCGGTCTGAACATTCAAATTCGGAAGTATGATCTTAAAAGCATTTTCAGAAGTTTCTATCTCAGGCTTTTTCCCTGTTTCCGAATAAGCCTCCCTGATTTTCCGCATCCCGGTTCCGTATGCTTCGATCAACTCCAGACGGTAAAATATATTAGCCAGTTTTACATTTCGGCACACAGAAATCCCCATCATCACATCGTTCAGGGTAACTCCGCTTAAAAGCCCTCCAATGGAAGTAAACTCGATCCGGTCTGCAAAAAGACTGACAAAGCTGCTAGCGCGGTAGGAATATTCACGATGAATAAGCAGATTCAAAAGTGCCTCCCTCACCGCTGTCTCCGGATAGTCTCTCTGGTCGATCCGGTACAGCTTCTGGAATGAAGAATGGATCTGATTGCGAAAATCAATATAATCATAAACTTCGTCCATCTGCTGAAACAAGGAGCCGGAAAATTCCTTCCGGTCTTTAAACTGGCTCTGTGTAGTGCCTTCAAAAGCGGCCACCTTGATCGTATGCACACACTGATCTGACAGTAGCAGCCCCAGGTTTGTATAAACTCCGTCGTGCGTCATAATCCCCAGCGTTTTCATCTGTGCTTCGCCCAGAGGAAGATCCTTTTTGGCAAATTGCTTTTTTGCCGCTTCAAAAGTCAGTTCCTGATTTAAGGATCTCATATCCTCGAAATGATCTCCGTCCGTTTCTTTGATCATCCGGCGGATTGCCGTATTAGTCGCCGGTACTGAGGAATACCCTTGCCGAACATAAACCCCTTCCGGACGCAGCCCCTTTTTTGCAATATAATAAGGGCGTTCCGTTCCCTGCTGGATATCAACTGCAATGATCTGCTTTCCATCCTCATTTAACGTCTCATAGTGTAAGAACATCGTCAGATCCGGCTTTATTGCATCCCGGACCATATTGCTGACCTGCAGGGCAGCTCCGTCCGGATCATCCAGTCCGATAACCGTTCCATCGTCCTGAACGCCAATATATAATTTCCCGCCTTCGCAGTTTGCAAACGCTATAATTTCTTTTTTTATATCATCCACCACAACAGATTTTAATTCCACTGTTTCGCTTTCCCTAAAAACCATCTTCTCTCCCTCCCAAAACTATTCTACCCACATTCTAACCTTTCTAACCACTCTTGTCAATTATTGGTTAGAAAAGTGGTTAGAATAGCCAAATAGAGGATAAAACCTGTGCCCAAAACCCATATACCATGATTTTGTCACGTATATTATAGATTATTCGTGGCATATTCTAACCATTCCTTTCATTTTATGGTTAGAATAGAAAACTGACCACAGCAGATTATTATTGTTTTCTTTCAGGCGCTCGGCAGCTCGATCCAGTCTCGCATCAGACACACGCTCGGCTCATCTTCTCTGGGAACCAGCCGGTAGCTGCATTCCCCGAACACTGTGCGCTTATCCTCAATCTCCATTCGGTACGCCTTATAGAAACGGTACTCCAGATTGGAAAGGATACAACGAAGCGTCTGCAAAGCCTCCCTCTGTGACGTAACGATCAGCTCCCGGTCAATGCTGCGCTTTAAGAATAACAGCGATTTATACAGCTGAACTTCCGTCCGGTAAGGTCGGTATCCTTTTTTCTCCAGCCATCTGCAGAAAGCCACAGGACCGCTCTCGACAATAACCCGCTCCGGATGATAATACTCATAACATTCCAGATTTGCCGTATTCAAAAGATACAGCATCTCCCGCACCTCATTTTCCGGCATCTCATAAAAGCGCAGGAGAGAACGGTATAGATGGACATATCCCGGTAACGTGACAATGGTATTTACCATACAACTCCTCCTATAGCAAATGCGGGAGCACTCGCTCCCGCATCCTTTCTCCAGTTATTCAATTACTCTTCCACTTCTGTCATGGTTCCCATGACCAGAAAACGTTCTGCGCCGCCCGGCGTGCAGGTGGAAAGTGTCAGCACCTGGTCGCTCCCGGTCACGGTCACATCCGTTTCGATCAGGGAGCGCTCTTTCATGGAAGTGATCCATGTGGTGTAATCCCCGTCGTCTTTCCAGTCCAGACGCCAGGGCGATGCATCGCTGCCGGACTCGGACGGATCTGCCGTGAATGCTGCGAAGATTCCCACCTCGTATCCCCTCTCCGGCGTGACAAGATACATCTTCGGATGTTCCTCATAAAATGCCTGGCTGTCATATTCATTCAGCAGGGCAAACATGGATCCATCCCGCATATTGTGGCCGTAGATGATCGTATTCCTGTCTGAGAAATCCGCTTGATTTTCATAATCCACGAAGAGGGAACCGACCTTGCTGTAAGTGCCGTCACACAGATGATTCAGATAATACTCGTTATCCACGGTCTGAGTCGCAGGATAGTTGATCTCCGTATCCGGCAGGTTCAGCCAGCCGATGATATCCGGTCCTGTCTCCCGCAGCGCATCAAAATCTACTTTCGGGAGCATCCCGGCAGGATCATCCGCCGTACTCCTTTCATCTCCTGCTGCCGGATCCGGTATCTCTGCATGTTCTGCCAGTTTTTCATAAGCATCTGCTCCCTGGATATACTGCATAAGATCCCGCGTCAGCAAGAACCCGCTGCCCACAGCAAGTATGCCGCAGACAAAGAGGGCTGCGACTCCCGCAGCCTTTCTCCCCCTGTCTTTTTTCTGTTTTCTGATATGGAAGAGGACAACTGCAGAAGTACCTGCACCAATCAGCCCTGCTGCCAGCAGAACGCCATACAGAACAATCATGCTGTCGTCTCCTGTCTGTGGTACCGCTTTTCCGCCTTCTCCTGTTGTTCCGGGTGTATCCGGATTATCTGGTGTTTCTTCCACCGGCTTCTCATTGAACAGCTGCACCTCTGCTGTTTCATTTGCCTTGATCTCCACCGTCGCCGCATCCGGGATGATGTAATCCTGGCTTGCGCGGTTGGAAATCTCCGTCACAGTATAGACGCCGACCCGCAGACCATTAACCTCGATGATCCCGTCCTCCGGTGTGGTAAATGTCTCACAGTAAGAGCCATCCGCGCTTTTCACCTCAATGGCAAAGCCGTCTTTCCGCCCGTCACTGGAATCCTTCGTAATCTTCAGGTTTCCTCTCTGTGCCTCATTGGTAAATCCGCGTCCTGCCTCTCCGTTCTCCACTACGACTGTCTGGCCGTCTTCGCTGATCTGGAAGTAATAGGCATTTTCATCCAGCTCATATCCTTCCGGTGCCTGGCTCTCTTTAATGAAATATCCCTTTGCCAGAAGATTTTCCGCTGCATGAAGTCCTGCGTCTGTCTCCGTCAGTTCCCCGATCAGCTGATCCTCTTCGTCAAATTCCTGGTTCCCGTTGGTATCCTCATACAGTTCAAAGACCGCTCCTTCCAGAGTCCGCATAAACGGCTTTTCTTTCTCCTCTGCTTCTGTGGAGGAAGGTTCGTCTACCGCTTCGGTCTTTCTGACCTGTACGCTGCCCCGGATCAATGTATCATCAATCCGGATCTGGATGCTCTGTCCGTCTACCCCGACATAAACATGATGTTCCTCCGGGCTGACCGTATAAAGGGAAGGCGCAGAAATCTCTTTCACGATCCAATGACCATACGGAATTTCCTCAAAGGCAAAACTGCCATCCTCCCCGGTCGTCACAGTAAGCAGGGCATTTTCTTCCATAAAGTCCTCCGTCTCCGGCCGGAAAAGCCCGATCACTGCTCCGGCCAGTTCCGCCGGATCGCTGCCGTCTTCTGCCTCCCCGTACTTTCTGCCATCAACACGTCCGCGGATCAGCTCATTTGGAACCGCGCTGCCCTCATTCACTGTGATCTGTACGACTCCTG
>ERZ1090878.1605-NODE-1610-length-10504-cov-7.902287_pt1 | contig 10504 bp, 11 predicted proteins | sample MGYA00478473_ERZ1090878 | MGnify/ENA primary metagenome ERZ1090878 (study PRJEB33644, sample SAMEA5815720) | chicken gut metagenome | biome: Chicken; feature: Gastrointestinal Tract; material: Caecum | place: Ireland | collected 2019-01-01 | study: A study of... | reverse complement strand
GTGCCAAGCTGTGCGAGGGCAGGGTGGGGCTTATCGTAGACGGCTCGCCGATAGCGCTCACCGTCCCCTATATGCTCGCGGAGGACTTTCAGTCGGCGGAAGATTACTACATCTCCTCATACAGGGCCACCATAATGCGTGTTCTTCGGCTGATTGCAGTGGTGGTGGGGATATTTCTGCCGGCAACTTACGTGGCGGCGCAGCTCTTTAAGCTTCAGCTCATACCGTTCAGGCTGCTGCTCAATATCTCCAGTTCCGTCTCGGGACTGCCTCTTTCGCCCGGCATAGAGATGTTTTTAACGCTCTTCGTGCTCGAAGTGTTAAACGAGGCGTCTGTGCGCATGCCCAAATACGTGGGGCTGGCGATATCCATAGTGGGCGCGCTCGTGCTGGGCGAAACGGCGGTGACGGCCGGCATAATCTCCACCCCCGCCATAATAATCGTGGCATTTTCGGCCATCTGCCTGTATGTGGTGCCCGACCTCGTGGAGACTACCGCCACGCTGCGCTGGCTCGCCCTTATAATCGCCGGCAGCGTGGGTACGTTCGGCATAGTGCTGCTTGCATGCTTCATAGTCAGCTATCTGGTCACCGAGCAGTCCTACGGGGTGCCGCTCACGGCTCCGTTTTCGCCTCTCATCGCGCCGGATCTGAAGGACGGGGGGATAAAGTCGGCTATGTATTCGCTGTCGCGCCGCCCGCGCGTGCTCGGCAGCAAAAATAAGGTGCGCCTTAAGGTTAGGAGGAAAGATGGCAAAGACTGAATTGTGCACGCGCCAGGTGTGCTTTATAATGTTCGCGTATTCGGCGGCGGGCAAGCTGCTCATGATGCCCGCCATGCTCTCGTATTACTGCGGCAACGATCTCGTCTTTCCCGCGCTGGTCATATTTGCGCTTCAGACTGCCGTCGTGTGGTCGGTGGCATATCTGTGCACGAAGACAGATAAAACGCTGTTTTGCCTTGCGGAAGCTGCCTTCGGCAGGGTGTTTTCAAAGATACTGCAATGGCTGTTCGCACTGTTCTTCTGCGCCGCCGCGCTGCTTCCCATGCTCGCGCAGAAGCTGTTCGTGCAGTATATTTTCTACGATACGATTCCCTCGCTCATCACCTTCGTGCCCTTTTTTGCATTCTCGGTATATGTGGGGGCAAAAGGCATCCGAAACGCGGGCAGGGTGGCGGACATCGCCATGCCGGTGTTCGCTCTGTGCTTTGCCGTGCTCGCCGTAATGTCTGTGGGCGAATGCAACCTCTCGTGGCTGTTGCCCGTGTTGAAGACGCCCGCGGAGGGTCTGTTTACAGGCGCGCGTTCGGCGCTGTATAACTTTGCCGACGGCGCGGTGATGCTCATGTTCATGGGCAGGTTCAGGTGTAACAGGGGCGACTGCGCTAAGGTAACGATAAGCTACGCCGCCGCGGGCGTGGGAGTTATGCTCTTCCTTGCGCTGTTTTACGGCATTTATTCCACGCTTTCGCCCGACAGATATTTTGCCATAAGCCAGACGGCGCTGTTCTTCGGCCCGCTCTCGCTCGTGGGCAGGCTCGATCTGCTGGCGGTGTACGGCGTGGAGGCGTGCATGCTGTTCGCGCTCGTGCTGTATATCCAGCTGTGCGTCACATGCGTGTGCGGCGCGCTCTCCAAAGAACAGACTCTCGGCAGGAACGTCCGTCCCGCGGCGGCGGTAAGCTCGCTCGTCGTTAACGCCGTGCTGCTCGCGCTGGTCATAGCGTTCAACGACGGCTACCTCGTTGTGCAGGAATTTTACGGCAGGTTCCTGTGGGTAGCTTTCGTTCTGTTCGCGTTTGTGCTGCCGCCGCTTGCGTGGGCGCTCTATGCCGTGCGGCTGCGTACGAAACGGAGGAGAGGAACATGAAGGCGACCGTGTTGCAACGCGTTGCGCGCGCGGCGATGCTCGTGCTCGTGGCGATCATGCTGTTTCTGTTCTTTTCCAATGACTTCGGGCTGGTGGATATACACAAGTCGTCCATAGTAGTGGCGGTGGGCGTCGACGCTGAAGAGGACGGCTATTCTGTAACGGCCCAGGCAGCCGTTCCCACTCCTGCCCAGGGCGAGGGCAGCGCGGCGTACACCCGGGTGACCGGCAAGGGCGCCACCGTTGCCGAGGCGCTCGACGACATAAACGCCAAGACGGGCTTCTATCCCAAGCTCACGTTCTGTAACCTCGTCATCCTCGGCGAAAGCTGCAAAAATTACGATTTGTTTACCGTGCTCGACTACTTTTACCGCAACGACTACATTCCGCTCACTGCGCTCGTCGGTATGTGCGGCGGCAGCGCAAAGGACCTGCTCGGCAAGCAGCCCGCGGACGGCAGCATGACCTCGTCGGCCATCCAGCGCGCCATGTCGGAGGAGCTCAAAAATTCCGCGAATTGCTCCACCGTCAACTTAAAGCTCATCGCCCAGTCTCACGGCTCGGCCTCCGAAGCGGCCTATATGCCCTACATTTCGGCAGAAGAGGGGGCGGAGGGAGGCTCTACCACGGTGGCATCGGGCGGCAAGGGCGCCAAGGGCGGCGGAGAGCAGAAGTCGGGCAGCGCGGAATTTACCTGCGGACAGACCGCCGCCTTTACGGGCGGCAGGTTTGCGGGCATTCTCACCCGCGAACAGGCGGTGGCGCTCAACCTCGTGCAAAACGTCACGCGGCTTGCCGTCATAAACGCGCAGTACGGCGGCGACAACTACACCGTGGGCTTAAAGTCGGTCAGCTGCCGCGCCTCCGTAGACGCGGGCGGCGACGTCCCCGCGCTTAAAGTAAGGCTGCGCGCGCTTGCAAACGTGCAGTCCGCCGACGCCGCGCCCTCCGCCGAGGGCAGCGCAAACACCCATCTCGTCAAAGAGGAAGTGCTGCGCGCCGCCGAGGACGTCATAAAGGAGCGGATGGCGTCGCTTGTCGGTTTTTGCAGGCAGAACGACTGCGACCTGTTCTATGCAAAAAAACTACTGTACCAGCACAACTATGATAAATACGTCTTGTTCAAGGAAGATCTCCTCTCGGTAATGACTGAGGATTTCGATATACAGATAAAGTCTGTGCGGTAAGTAAACATTGCAAAACCTGTAATTATTACAAATAAAACTTGCAATTTTACATCAAACCATGCAAATATAAATTTGCTGAAAGAGCGGACGGGCAAAGCCCGTCCGCTCCCGCTCCTCTTGCGGAGCTCAGTCTGTCTGCGTGCCGTCCGCGCATGCAAGCCGTCCTGCCGTGCGCGCAACTATGTATTCGGTCACCCCGTCGCGCGTTCCGCCGGAGTCCTCAATGGCTGCGGCCACGGCCTCGTCGAGCTGTTCGCCCCCGAGTTCGCCCGCAAGCCTGAGTATCTCTTCGGCGCACGCCTGCCTGCCGTCCTCTTCCACGACGCCTTCAAGCAGCAGCATCACCGTTGCAGTCTCCGCGCTCACGGCGCTGCCGCCGCCGGTGAACCTGTCGAAAGCTGCGCATATCAGCATGGTGAGCGTGCCCGCGGTCAGTCCCTTCTGCGCCACGGCAGGCAGGTTTTCAAAGGCGTAGGCGGCGTCGCCCGCGGCAATGCTTGCATACACCGCGTAAACCAGAGTCGCACAGGCATAGCTCAGCACCGTCGCCATGCGCGGTTTCAGCTTCTTTATAAGGCGCCTGCAAAGCAGCGTAAGCACCGCGTTTGCGACGGCTATCAGCGTCACGTCCAGCCCGCAGCGGGCAAAAACTTCGCATAACTCCATACGTTACGTCCTCCTCAAAGGGGGAACATATCGCATATCTCCTGCATTACCCCGCACCGTATGGCGCGCCGACGCAAGTAACGGCAAACTTTGTGTATAAGCACTGTACCCCCTTTTATAATGTAAAGTCTTTCACCCGACGCTTTATTATAATCGCCACGCCGCTCCTTCAAACGCATTACCTGAAAATAAAACTATGCAAAATTTGTGTGAATTTCACAAAAAATCATTGACAGGTTTTTTGTGCCCGCGGGCGCTAAAAGATTGCAATCTATGCGCTTTTGTGTTAAAATCCTGCCGTTATGAGAATGCACAGAAAGGATAATTTAGAGGCGCGTCTTGCAGCGTGCGCCGATATAATGACGGGCGCCGACCTCACCGAAAAGAACATGAAGCTCGCCGCGGAAAAGAGGGACTTGCTCGATTTTAAGCGTCTGTTCGGGCAGGGGCCCGTGCACCTCGAAGCGGGGTGCGGCAAGGGCGGGTTTGTCTGCGGCATGGCGTCCCTTCACTCCGATATAAATTTCGTGGCGGTGGAGAGGGTGTCAAACGTCATAATCACCGCTTGCGAAAGCGCAAAGGCGGCGGGGCTTAAAAACGTTCATTTTATCAACTGCCCCGCAGAGGTGCTGCCGCGCTACATACCTTCGGGCAGCATAGAGCGCATTTATCTCAACTTTTCCGATCCGCTTCCCAAGCTCGGCTATTCGGCGCAGCGGCTGACCAATCCGCGGTTTCTTGAAATTTACGCAGGCCTGCTTTCGGAAGGGGGAGAGATCTGGCAGAAGACGGACAACGAGCCGTTTTTCGACTATTCTCTGCAATGCTATAAGGAGTGCGGTTGGAAAGTTACCGAGGTCTGCCGCGACCTTGCCGCACATCCGTTCGAAGGCAACGTGCTCACCGAGCACGAGCGCAAATTCATGTCAGAGGGCAGAAAAATTTTCAGGGCGGTGGCGGTGAGGCCATGAATCGGCTCCGTATACATAAGATCAAGGCAAAAATACGCCGCCCGCAGTCGCGGGCGGCGTACAATATTGTAACGAAAATTTACTTTGCGAGCAGGGTAAATATCGCCTTTATGGCGTGCAGACGGTTTTCGCCCTGGTCATATACAATGCTGCGCTTGCCGTCTATCACGTCGGCTGTGACTTCCTGGCCGCGGCAGGCGGGCAGCGGGTGCATGAAGAATGCGTTGCGCTTGGCGTAAGACATCAGCCCGGCGTCCACGCGGTAGGGCGCCAGCGCCTCCTTCTCCTCGTCGCTCGCCTCGGTGTGGTAGCGGTAGGCGTTGGTGTAAACGAAGTCGGCGTCGCGCACGGCCTCCACGGGGTTGTCGGTAAAGTATATCTTTCCCATCTGTTCGGCGGCCTCTATGTTCTCGCGCTTTAAGCCCATCCTCGGCGGGCAAGCCACCGAAACTTCCATGCCGCACTTCACCGCGCCTATAACAAAGGAGGAGGTAAGGCTGGTCGCCTTGCCCACCACGGCAACTTTCACGCCCGCAAGTTCGCCCTTCTTTTCCCATATGCTGAACAGGTCGCTCACCGCCTGCGCCGGCACGCAGTCGTCGTTGTGCGAATTTATTATGGGCATGGACGAGATGGAGGTGAATTCGTTCAGCATCTTCTTGTTTATGCTGCGCGTCACCAGCGCGCCCACGCCGTAGCGCGAGATCACGTTCACGATGTCGCGCGTGTTTTCGCCCGCGTGCATGTCCTTGCTGCTGTACGGCAGATCTACGCAGTTTCCGCCCAGCTGATGCACGCCTATCTCTATCGCCGTGCGCGTGCGCAGCGATGTATCGGCAAACAGCATCGCGACGGTTGTCCCGTGCAGGATGTTGGTCTCTTCGTGCGCCTCGAACTTGCGCTTTAATGCCTTGGTGGCGTACAGCAGCTCGAATATCTCCTCGGTGGAGTAATCGGTCAGCCCGATGAGGTGTTTTTTGTTGAGTATGTAAGAGGGGGAATAGCGGTTTATATCCATAACTGCCTCCTTGAGATCTTATTCCGGATACATTATACAACATCCGGCGCGATTTTTCAACTGTAAATTTCAGTCATTGCACGTTCGCGCCCTGCGCGAAAACTCGCATCCGCAGTAATCCTGCCTGTAAAGCCTGTGTTCGCGCGCAAGTTCGCAGCTCCGCAGATATCCGCCCCGCTTCTTGAAGTCGGTGTGCAGCCACTTTACGCCGTACTCTCTTTCCAGCTCCCCGCCTATGGCGTTCAGCGCCGCGGCGCTCTTCTGCGGGCTTATGGTAAGGGTGGTGGCAAAGTATTCGTATCCCAGCCGCTTCGCCTCGGCGGCCGTTCGTTCAAGGCGCAGCCTGTAACACTTCATGCACCGCGCGCCGCCCTCGGGCGCGTCCTCGAGCCCTTCGGCAATGCGGTAAAATTCCTGGCTTTCGTGGTCGCAGTCCAGCGCGTCCGCCCAGCCCGTCTCTTCAAGCAGCCTCAGCTGTTCTGCCTTGCGCACCTCGTATTCGCCCGCCTCTATGTTGGGGTTATAATAAAATACCGTGACTTTGAAGCTGTCTTTCAGCCGCTCCAGGCAGGCAGAGGAACATGGCGCGCAGCAGCTGTGCAAAAGCAGCCTGGGTCTGCATCCTTTCAGCGCGCCGATCTCGGCCTGCATCAGTTTGTCGTAATCGGGTCTGTTCATGACTCCATTATACCGCGGTTTTGCGCATTTTACAAGAAAAAACGTCCCGCATCGCAATAAAACGGCGGCGCGATCACGCGCCGCCGGGAACATCTTCGCCGTCGCCCTCTTCGTGCGCGCGGAATTTTTCGTAGTACCGCCGTTCGCCCAGCTTTATCACGTTCGCCCACACTTCGCCTATCCCGCGGGCGTCCAGCCGCTTTTCGGCTTCGGAATTGGTCACCGAACTTTCAGCAACGGCCCTTATCGCCGTCGCCTGGTGCGAGGCGGATATGCACGAAAGTATGGCCCCCGGCAGCGCCGCGGCGGCTATCGTCACGGGCAACGGGTCAACGCCTCCGTCGCCGAGCGATACCGGCGTTATCAGCGCGAACAGCAGGCAGAGCGCCGCGCCCGCATATCTGCATAAATTTTTAAGCGTCTTCCGCCCGGTGCTTTCGCAGGTTTCGCCGCAGCCGGCGCAACATGTGTTGTTCATTTTCCGCCTCGCAATATTTCAGGGTGTCTCCTTACATACAGTTTACACCCCGCCGCCGCATTTGTAAACAGTGTCGGGCAGGTTTGCGGAACATATTTTTGCCGTCTGTAAAAAAATATGCTCTTTTTAATTGAAAAAAACCGCCGTCTGTGGTATTATGGTCTGGTAAACAAGTACGCGGCGGGCCCCGCCGCAAAAAGGAAATCGTATGGCAAATCTCAGGGTTTCGGGGGTCACCAAGGTATATCCCTCCGGCAAGACCGCGCTTGCGGGCATAAGCCTCTCTTCGGCGGACAGCGAATTTCTGGCCGTCGTCGGCGGCGCGTCGAGCGGCAAATCTACCCTTCTCCGCGTCATCGCAGGGCTGGAAGAGCCCGACGAAGGTGAAATTTTTATAGGCGACAAGCAGGTCAACGGCCTGCCCGCAAAGCTGCGCGACGTGGCGGTGATCTTCGGCTCCAACACGCTCTATCCCACCATGACGGTGGCGGAAAACATCGGCTACGGCCTTAAACTGCGCAAATATCCGCAGTCGGTAATAGATCAGCGCGTGGAGGTCGTGTCGGAGATGCTCGGACTCAAAGACGTGCTCTGGCGCAAGCCCAAGGCGCTCACCGCAGGGCAGAAACTGCTCGCCACCTACGGCAGGGCGATAGCGCGCGAACCCAAGATCTATCTGTTCGACGACCCCCTCGCCGGGCTGGACGAAAAGCTGCGCGCCGAAATGCGCGGAGTGATCGTCAACCTTCAGGCGCGCATAAAAGGCACGTTCATATATGCCACCAAAAACGTCGCCGAGGCGATGTGCATGGCCACGCGCATAGCCGTGCTGAAAGACGGATTGTTGCAGCAGGTCGATACCCCCGTAAACCTCTACGACTATCCGGCAAACGAATATGTCGCGTTCCTCATCGGCAGCCCCTCCATGAACTTCGTGCGCCGCGCAAAGTGCGTGAAGTCGGAGGAGGGATATTCCGTCGCGTTCGGCGGCGTTTCGCTGCCCCTGCCCGAAAACATAGTGTCCCGCTGGAGCGGGATAGAGGAATATGCCGCTGAGGGCCGCGAGGTCACTCTCGGCATCCGTCCCGAAGACATAGCCGTGGATAAAGGCGGCCCGATATCGGGCAAGGTAAGCACCGTGGATACATCGTTCGTGGACGGATATACCGATATCGATGCGGGCGGCAACACCTTCTCGGTAAAGCTCGGCGGCGCGGCAAAGGGCAGCGGACACACGCTCGCGCCCGATATGTCCCGCCTTTACGTGTTCGACGGAAATACCGGGCTGACGCTGCTCTCTCGCGACGAAGGGTACGTCCCCGACGGACGCAATCCCGACGCTGAATTTTCTCCGCTTTCGAGGCAGGAGGCGGAGGAGCGGCTCAAGGCGCTCGCGCCCGAAAAGCCCGAACCCAAAAAGAAGAGGTAAAAAATATTCAGGGTGATGGATGCCGCGAGTTTTCGCGGCATTTCAATTCTCCTGCGGCGGCCGCGGACGCGGCGCATACAACCATGTGGGAAACTGTTTCAGACGCTTTTTTGGATACGTTAAAAGTTTTCCCGTTCATACTCGTGATCTATATCCTCATAGAGCTGCTCGAACACAAGACTTCGTTCACAAAGGATCACGAAAGGCTGCAGGGCAGCCTCGCGCCGCTCATAGGCGCGGCGACGGGAATAATACCGCAGTGCGGCTTTTCGGTGATGGCGGCAAAGCTGTACGACAGGGGCCTCATACGCACGGGCACCCTGCTTTCGGTGTTCCTCGCCACTTCCGACGAGGCGCTGATAATATTGCTCTCCGAAGGTTCCCGCGCGGACATGATAGTGCCGCTCATCGCGATAAAACTTGTCGTGGCGGTGGCGGCGGGGTACGGCGCAAACCTGCTGCTCCCGCGCGAACGGCTCGCTCTGCCGCTCTCGGGCGAGGATGTGCACGGCTTTTCCTGCGGGCGCGAACACGAGGGCAGCGACGTAAAGGTGTTCTTCGTCGAACCGCTGCTCCATTCGCTCAAAATAACGCTCTATCTGCTGCTCGTCAACCTCGTGCTCGGGCTGATAATTTACAGGGTGGGCGAAGATTCCATCTCATCGCTCATAGTCGGCGGGCCGTACGTGCAGCCGCTCATCTCTGCGGCGATAGGCCTCATACCCAACTGCGCCTCCAGCGTTATAGTCACCGATACATATATAAACGGCTTCATGACCTTCGGCAGCTGCGTGGCGGGACTGTGCGCCAATGCGGGGCTGGGCTTTGTGGTGCTGCTCAAAAACACCAAAAAAATAAAGCGCAACATCGCGCTCATCGTCGCGGTGTACGCAATAAGCGTCGTCGCGGGCATCATAATCAACGGCATAGAGCTGTTGCTTTGAAAATGTGCAAAAAAGTTTGCGCTTGCCGCGTTCAATCGTTTGACAGCCCCGCTTTTTGTCTGCTATAATACAAAGGCTTTCAGGGCAAATAACTGCGTAAGGCGAAGGAGGGTTGAAAGAGCGATGTCCACCATCAGAGTCGGAGAGAACGAGTCGGTAGAGAGCGCTATCAAAAGGTTCAAAAGAAAGTGCTCGCGCGACGGAATTATCGGCGATCTCAGAAGGAAGGAATTTTACGAATCCCCTTCGGTAAAGAGGCGCAAGAAGGCCGAAGCTGCAAGAAAACGCAATAAAAACTGAGTCAAAAAGGTCTGGCTGACGTGACGTCGGTCGGGCTTTTTCTTTTTAATTCGCAGTCGCATTTTGGCGCAAAAGGAGTTATTATGGACAGCATCAAAAGCATTGCACACCAGGCAAAACTAAGGCTGAAAAACAACTTTTGGGAAAACTGCAAGACGGATATGGCAGCGGGGGAAACACAGGCTAAAAATCTCGGGCTCAATCAGCGCAAGGTCAAGAAGTACATAGGCGCAAAGGTGATGCGCCGCATCAGGGGCGGGGAGGAGGACGGGTTTTACCTGCGCGTAAAGTCCATGCTCGACGAATGCGGCGAGGTCTCCGACGCGATCGGCAGGCTTACGGACAAGGAGTACTACGCAACGCTCTCCTATGCCGAAAAGCAGCGCTACAACCTCGAACTTTCGGCAAAGTATCTGGCTGCGCTCGAACGTTACCGCAGGGAAAAGGAGCTGGGTTTCGGCGCCGACGAATAGCCCGCCGCAAGATTTAACGTGCAGGCCCGCGCTTCGGCGCGGCCTGCATTTTTCCGCCCTCTTTCGTTTGTGTTTTTGCGGGTTATGTGGTATACTGTAAGGGACTAATACGAACACGATTTGAAGCGTGGATATCACGGCACATGCTGCGTTAAACCCCTTGAACTCGTCGATACCTTGCGCATTTGGTGCGGCGCCGCATAAATGCGCTGCCTCACTTTGAACGCAGGTATCTCCTCTTTCCAAAAAATCTTTGCTTTGCAAATCTTTTTCGGAAATCCTTTAATGGCACGCCCTGCGGGCTTTGCCTTGCCTTTGCCGCAATCTGCCCGCTTCAGATTGCTTTGCACCTTTAAGCAGCGCATTTTGCGGTGAATCGGCGCGAAGAGGAGGCAGCAGTACTCTTTCTGTATTGCAACGACGATGAACGCTGAGGCATCGAAAGACGAGCCTTGATCTCTCAAAACAGCGGATACCCGCTGTTTTTC
>ERZ1090878.1594-NODE-1599-length-10535-cov-3.716889_pt1 | contig 10535 bp, 12 predicted proteins | sample MGYA00478473_ERZ1090878 | MGnify/ENA primary metagenome ERZ1090878 (study PRJEB33644, sample SAMEA5815720) | chicken gut metagenome | biome: Chicken; feature: Gastrointestinal Tract; material: Caecum | place: Ireland | collected 2019-01-01 | study: A study of... | reverse complement strand
CAATTGCGGGCCTCCTTTATACTCCTTCTTATGTAAAAGAATCATAAAAACCCGCTTACATAAGAAGGAGTGGACTTTTCGTCCACCCCTTTCTTCAGTCTACATATCATGCTTTTTCCAGTATAGCACAACTTGCGGCAAATGCAAGCACCAAATCAAAGGTTTTTTAAAAAAACAGCGCCGCTACCGCCACATCGTACTCCGGAAGGCCCCCGGCCGCCCACAAAAGGGGAAATCCGAAGACTTCTTCCAGGATTTTTCCAAAATCCAAACCGAAACCTGTAATAGAATACCGCCTCAGTTCCGGATGCCTGCAGGGTTTTCCTTCCTCTCTGGTACAGTGTTCACAGAGAATGCATCGCCCCGCCCCCAAAGTCTTGCTTCCCGGGATCTCTTTCTCCAGTTTCAGGAGCTTCTTCAGCAGTTCCCGCTTGGCGGATTCATACAGCTCTTCGCGGACCTGATCCGCATATTCCGTATCTTCCTTCGCCTTTCTGCGCGTTTCCTGTGAATAGTTCACTTTCAGCGCCACCAGACAAAGATTTTGATACTTCTCCAGATAACTGTAAGCATGAGGCAGTCCGGGCGGACAGGACCAGCGCTTTCCATAATAAGGACACAGCCTGCAGTCTTCCTCCGAACCATCCTTGCGGACATAGCGGTTCAGGAAATAATCTTTTTCCAGATATCTGGACAGGATCTCAATCTGTCCCGTTCCTGCACCTGCTTTTATCATCCGCATCACCTCTTCCATCAGAAATAAGTATAGTTCTTCGGCTTCTGGCTCCATCCAATGGCATTCTGGATATCCTGCTCGTAGCTTCTGTCACTGCATGTCATCCTTCCGGTCCAGAGGAACGCACTGAGCGGAATCGCCCCCATCACAAGGGAGGAAAGATCCGCAATGTTTGTCTGCAGAACCACATCTGCCCGGGGACCGTCCGTCAGTTCCACCCGGTCGTCTTTCACATGGAGATACAGCTCTCCGCTGTTTTCCACTACGAAATTGTCATCCACCTTAAGTTCCAGCGTAAACTCCCGGCTGGCCGGCCGTTCGCAGTGATCCTGCTGACGGAAATATTCTTTTATGTCAAAGATCCGGAACATGTAACCCATGTTCTTCCTTCCCACTTCCTGAATCGCCCCGTCGAAGGCGCGGTTCTCGCCGCTGTCCGGATTGGTGAACAGCATGTGGAAATTTTCTTCATAGGTATAGATCCTTACCCGGTCGATCTGATCCACCTGGGAAGCGAAAAAGGTCAGAAACTGTTTCATGGTCTCCATGTCCTCGCATACGATTTCGCGGACTGCCAGATCATGATACATGTCTGTATAGTGATCCACTTCCACAAATTCAAAAGTCAGATAACCGGTGATCCTGCCGTTCCTGCGGCACACCACCACGTAAGGCATATCGAAAATCCTGTGTTTATCCATATAAGGATGTATGGTGGCACCGTGTGTTTTCGCGGCATAATTCCGGTAGAACTTAAGAATCTCCTCCTCATCCTCCGGTCCGGCATATGCCAGACCGGATTTATCTCCGTAGGAACGGATATATTGAGGTTTCGGAGAATACATCACAGATTCATTACAGTATCCAAATCCCATCTTTCCGTAAAATGCCGGATTGAAAGGATGCAGCGCCCCTACCGGGGTGCCTGTTTTCGCAAAGACGCCGATGCCCACACGGATCATATTTCTGGCGATGTGTTCCTTCTTATGAAGGAAACTGGTGGACACATAGGCAGTGCCTCCCATCTTCATCAGCTTTCCCCGCACGTTCATCTGGAAATCCATCAGAAGCGTAGAGCCGATCAGCGTACCGTCATCGTCGAAGCAGCCCAGGTAACGGCCTTCGTCAGGCTTAACCAGTTCGCTTCCCATGTTGTTTAAGAGAGACTCGGGTGTCTTGGAAGGAAAAGCCGTCAGCACATTTCTTGCCAGCTGCGCTTCCTCCTCCGGTCTTACAAAACGAATCTCCATCTCTCCTGCACCTTCTCTCTCTGATATTTAAGTCCCTGTTTTACTGCCAGTCTGCCGGATATACAAAATACGCGTATCTTGTCTTAGACGGAGTCTGGAAGTGGATATGGGAATTCTTTGGAATATAGATGATATCCCCCGGATTTCCGGTCAGTACCCGGCCGTCAATCTCAATCTCCAGCACGCCGTCGATGACCATGTCATATTCGTCATAAGTCAGCGTCCACTCAAAACTGGTATGATCCAGTTCCATGATACCGCATCCCATACGCGGAGCTTCTTCCAGCGTAACCACATCTTTCAGCGTTACGCCGTCCTGTTTGAACGGCTCGCACTTTACAGTGCTTGTCTGAATCTTGATAATACCGCTGGGATCTTTTTCTTTTACAAAATCTTCCTTGGGGGAATCCGCTTTCGCGGACTCCTCCAGGATCCGCTTTACTACCTCGCGGATCAGTTCTTCACTAACGTTCATATCTTTTCCTTTCTTTCAAGGGCAGTTCTACGTCCGTCTGATTCTCAGCCTTCCTTTTCCTGTGCTTTCAGGCTCTCGTCCACCTTCTCAAGCAGCTTGCCGGACAGGGCGTTGGCTACGATGAATGCAGTAATACCTGCAACCAGTTTGCCGATGATCATCGGAAGGATCATATCCTGGTTCACGCCTGCGGTGAATCCCAGATGATCGCCGAATACGAATGCCGCGCTGACTGCGAATGCCACGTTGAGCAGTTTTCCTTTCGGGTTCATGTTGCCCATGATATTGAACATAGCAATGTTGTTTGCCAGAGTCGCCACCAGACCTGCAGAGCTCTCTTCATTCATGCCGAACTTCTTGCCCAGAGCTTTCAGAGCGCCGCCGAAGGTACGGGTGATCCACTCAACCATCGGGAACGCGCCGATCAGTACGATGGAGATAATACCGCAGGTCAGAAGACCATTTTCCAGAGGAACTACGCCGTCTGCATCTGCTTCAACCATGATGTTGAGCAGCGGGAATTTGATACCGGTCTCATATTCAAATACAGCGATTGCGGTAAAGACAGTAATGACAATCGTAACGCCTGTACCGAATTTGCTGAATCCGTTAATCATCTTAAGCGGAGCTACCCACAGGCCCACAACGATCAGGGCAGCGATGATGATAACCGGAATCAGGTTCTGGATGATCGTAAGGATACTCAGTTTGTAAGGAGTCAGATTCATTACCAGACCGCCAACGATACAGCCGATCGGGATGGTAATCATACCTGCGAAAATACCAGCGCCAAGATACGGTCTGTCTTCTTTCTTAATAATGGAAAGAGCAACCGGGATCGTGATCACCAGGGTCGGGCCCATCATGGTTCCCAGGATCAGGCCTGCGAAGTTACCAATTGCCGCGTTATCGCCTGCCAGCTGAATTGCCAGCGGATAACCGCCCATATCGCACGCCAGCAGCGTGGTTGCAAACATAGAAGCGTCCGCGCCGAACAAACCATAAATCGGCACAATAATTGGCTTCAGGATGATTGCAAGCACAGGAGCAGCCGCCACAACGCCGGCCATGGATGCTGCCAGAGGTCCCATGGCATTGAATCCTTCGTCAAATTTTTCTCCATATCCCAGCTTGTTTCCGCGGATCTTGTCAATAGCGCCCACCAGCATGAAAATCATCATAATCAGGATGATCACAGAGTTGATGGAAATATTGCTGATCCATTCTGAAATACTGTCCGTAAATTCACTCACGTTCGTAATGTTGTCAATTAATTCCTGAAACATACTTTCCTCCTCTCGCCGTCCGCCCGGACGGCCCATTGTTGTCTTTGAAGTGTGTCTCTATTCCCTACAGCAGGGACTGGAAGACCTGCGGCGACGGCCTTGGAATTACCGTGCTTGCCACATAGAGATCCTTATCCTGTTTTGCAGCCGCTATTGCAGCTCTGACTGCTCCCACATCTCCTGTAAGGGTTACAAATCCTTTTCCGCCGATCGCATATCCCATACGTACTTCGATCAACGTAATATTCGCTGCTTTGGCTGCCTCGTCCGCCGCCAGTATAGCAGAAGCAATGGAGTAGAATTCTATCACCCCTACTGCTCCCGGGTTCTCCACCGAAACCGTTCCGGTCAGCGCCGGGATCAGCTGCTCATGTACATTTGAGATGATAAGTGAATCAACTACATACTCTGCGCCTCTCTCCATGCCTTCTTTCATGGATGCCTTTACGTCTCCGGTATCACCTCCCACAATCACCACATATTTTCCGGGGCAGACTGTGGATGAGCGTATCAAGTCTACCTGAGCAGCTTTTACCATGTAATCACTGGTTTCAATTCCTTTTGCAATGCTGGACAATTCAACCATGCCAATCGCTTTGCTCATCGTTTATTCCTCCTCTCCACAGATTCTGATCCCTTTGTCCGTGACCTCAGCCACAGTGCCGCTCATTCCTGTATGGATATTTACAGACAGCCCCTCGGCCGCTGCAGCCACCAGAGCCCCTTTCTCCACATGATCCCCCGCTTTCACCACAGGCAAAGCAGGTTTTCCGATATGCTGGGACAACGGTATCATACATTCTTTTACCTTCACCTCTGTAAACTGAGGCAGGTCGTGCGTCACGTACCGGGAAAGGTCCAGTCTGGCGATCAGCCTCTCGGTAGGAATCTTCCGATACTCGACCGCTTCTCTGGCTGCCGGATGCATATTGCGTTCCGGGTTGATTCCTCTCTCCTTCAGGAGCTTCTTGGCGTACTCGTTCATCTTTCTCGGCGACAGGCCCATAGGACAGGCGAACATCTCGCAGACGCCGCAGCTGCAGCAGTTGACCGCGCTGCCAAATGCCTTTTCAAACTCCTCGTTGGAGCTGATGCTCTTCTCCCTCCACAGATTTCTCATAATCATATTGGGCCGTACCTCATGTCCGATCATAAAACGCGGACACATATCGGTGCACATCCTGCACTGAATGCAGGCCGTCGCCGCCTGATGAATCATCTGTTCCTCCGTCAGCTCGGATCTTCTCACCAGATAGTGATCCGCGGGCAGTACCAGCAGATTGCCTGTGGTCTTCGTAACCACTGCCTGCTGGATCGCTTCTTTATCCTTCAGCATGCGTCCCATCATGGGGCCGCCCACAATCACCGCATAGTCATGCTCCGTGATCTCTGCTTCTTTCAGGATCTCTGTGATCGGAGTGCCAAGAGGCACATGGAACATCCGGGTCTTACTTACAGCGCCTGTCACTGACAGGAACTTTTCCGACACCGGTTTTCCTTCCAGGGCGTCCGCGATGGCAAGGACCGTGCCCACGTTGTCCACAACGCATCCCACATCCAGAGGCAGTCCGCGTTCCGGTACCACCCGGCCCGTCACCTGCTGAACCAAAGTCTGCTCATCGCCTGCCGGATAAAATGTCCGAAGTCCGAACAATTCCACCGGCGCCCCGCTTTTGTCGATCGCCCCCTGCAGGGCTTCCATCTCCCGCTGGTACTTTGCTTTCAGCGCAATCACCGCGTGGGAAGCCCCCAGATGTCCGGCAATCGTCTTCACCGTCTCCACGATCCGGTCCGGATAGGTACGGCAAAGATATTTGTCTGTTTCAATCAGCGGCTCGCATTCCGCCGCGTTGACCAGGAACCATTCCGCTTTCGCGTTCAGCTTTACATGAGTGGGAAATCCCGCTCCGCCGGCTCCTACCACGCCCGCCGCTTTTACTGCTTCTACAAAATCCATAGCATCACCGCTTTCCGTTTATCAGGCTTGCGTCTATCTCCTGGTCGTCCACGATACCTACGATCGTCGCATCTACCGGGATCTCTCTGCTGCCGGCGGCGCTCCTCGCGGAGCTGCCGCCTACATAGATCACTTTCTCTCCTGCCCCGGCTCCGATGATATCCGCCGCCACAATGGGCGCGTCCACCGGGCTGTCATCCAGCAGGCTGATCGGCTGTACCACCAGCAGTTTCAGACCAGACAGATTGTCTGCCTTTCTCGTTGCCCAGATATTTCCGATGACTCTTCCTGTCTTCATAGGCTATGCCCCTTTCCTGAAGAGGTACCCCTGCGCAGAACGGTAATCCGGTGCTTCGAGGCATATTCCCTCGCCAGGTCTGTCAGAATCGCCTTCTCACCTACGGTTACTTTCCGAACCCTGTTATTGCCCAGGTCTATCATATCCTTCTCTGTAATCACCTTTTTGTCCAGCACCGCCTCTTTCACACTGCTTTCATCCTTTTTCGGGACTTCACAGTCTTTGGACGGTCCCTCCGGCTTCACGCCTTCTTCCGGTTCTCCATGAAGGATCAGGTCGGGGATCTGCGACTGGGACGCTATGGTTACTCCGCTGTTTTTCAACATCTCCAGACTGGCTTCCAGGCATCCGTAATATGCCTTCGGCGCAGTATCTTTGTAACGATACAGTTCGATTTCTTCTTCCACAAGATAGATCTTCTTTCCTGCCAGAAGCGATTGTCCGAACAGCCTGGTATAACCGCTGTCAAAGATTCCATACGCGATCTTTCCCAGCGCCTCGTTGCTCATGCCGTAGGCAATCACCGCTTCATAATCCGCAGGCGAACACTGGTACTCTTTCAAAAGCGCACATTCTGTCCGGTAACACTCTGCCAGTTTCTCATCCTCCAACATTTCATGGCAGACTGTGCCATGGTCCGGAGTCAGGATTAAGATAGCCGGCTTCGTATCTTCGGCCTTCGCTTCCAGCGCCTGGATCTTCTGCTGCACTCTGCGGCAGATCTCGTCAATCAAAGCATCCATATCCACGTCAGTTCCCTCCTTCCTTTTTATATAATTTTGTCTTATCAGACCTTGCAGTTCATCGCAATGCCCGTGGGGGTCACAAGGAACGGGTTCGCCGGTTTGATCGTCCTGATCCCCGTCTCCTTCTGTATGATCTGCTCAATCCCTGTAAGACAGCAGGTACCGCCGCACAGATAAATGGTATCCACATCGCCGGGTTTGATATAGCGGTTGATGATGGAGGCAATCTTCTCCACCGTCGCTTTTACCACCGGCAAGATCTCTTTGTGACGGCTGTAATCCTGCTTGATTGCTTCTGCTTCCGCGAATGATATATGGTAGTTTCCCGCCAATACCAGAGTCAGGTGGGTTCCTCCTGTGGGTTCGTCTTCAATCTCTACTACCTTTCCGCCCTTCAGAAGCGCCAGGCCGGTCGTTCCGCCTCCGATATCCACGATCACGCCGTCTTCGATCTGATAGACGGCATTGGCGGAGGAAGGTTCATCCAATATGGCGGTCACTTCAAATCCTGCGCCTTCCGCCACATACTGATGGGTCTTAACGCTGCCTTCCGTCCCAGCCGGCATGGCGATCGCACAGTTCACCAGTTCCTGTCCGATCCTCGCCTCCAGCTTCTCTTTCAGTTCACTGACGATCCGGAGCGCTCCGGTATAATCGACCACCACACCGTCCCTCAGCACGCTGGCAGCCTGTTTTTCACATGCCACCGGATGATTTTCCTCATCCAATACTACAAGCACGATATAGGCGGTTCCCAGGTCTACTCCGACCTTCAGCTTCCCGGTAAACGGAAAAGTCTTCGTCTCCGACTCTTCCACAAGTTTCATAAATTCTTCCACACGTCTGATATCCATCCGCTGTCTGCTCCTTAAGCTACTTTTATTCTTTTCCGTGGGTTATGATCTTCCCCAGAGTAAATCCACTGACGGACGCCGCATTGGCCTCGTCGAAATCAATGTGCATTCTGAAAGTAAACGCATCGCTGACCCGGATAATTACATCTTCAAAAGTAACCGGCCGCTCGCTTAAGATCTTCACACTTACATGTTCTTTATCTTTCAGATTCAGGATACGCGCCACGTCTGTGGGTACATGGATATGATTGTGGGCCACTATTGTGCCCTGAGTGATGGAGAGGCTTCCTGCCGGTCCCTCAATCGTGATCGGTCCCGAGCCTTCCACGTCTCCGGATTCCCGAAGCGGCGCTTTCACTCCCAGAGCCACACAATCGCTTACGGACAACTCCACCTGTGTAGCGCTGCGGACCGGTCCCAGGACAGCCACGCGCTCTTTCTTACCCTTCGGTCCGATCAGAGTCACCCGTTCTTCGCTGAGATATTGTCCCTTCTGGGAAAGCGGCCGTTTTTCATGGAGCACCGCTCCCTTTCCGAACAGGACTTCCACATCCTGGTCCGTCAGATGTACGTGTCTGGCCGATACTTCCACCTGTACCAGTCCGGCTTTCGTCATCGTATCCATCACTTGTTCTATCAGCTGTTCCATAGTTCCTCCCATGCCCGTTCCTTCGGTCAGTCTTTTTTATATTCCCCTGCCAGATACTTGCACATAACGATGTGCATGGCACTGGACATCCGGTTCAGCTCTTCGATGATGTCTTCCCTGGTATAGGTTTTTCCTTCATGGAAAGCAGCGGCCGCAGCCACTTCCGTCTCACGGATCGCCGCGCGCAGCTGGTTCAGGAGAGCGTATGCCTTGCCCAGTGTATAATCCGGAAGCACCATCTGTTTCACGTTATAATATTTCATAGGATTATGGGAATGTTCTCTGAGCTCTTTATGGCTGAGCCCGATGAGAAACTCTCTGCGGAACGGCTCTTCCAGCACGTCGCAGCGCATCATCTCTCTTAAACTTCCCACAATATCCTGCAGATCTTCGATCAGTTTCTCCGATTCTCCCATCTCCAGAAGGATCGACTGGTTCAGAACAAAAAGAGCCTCCAGGATGTCAATTTTGCCGCGGAACAGGATCCTTTTGTGATCCTTCGGCACCAGCGTATTGCCGTACAAATGCGTCATATGCTCCGGCTTCTCGTAATAATACGCTCCGGTCTCATAATCCACATATTTAGGCTTTGCCTCTTTTTCCACCTGCACTTCCGGCATAGGCGGAACTTCTGTCGCCACTACCTTGGCCTGCTGCTCGCCGCCTGGCTCTTCCCGGGAAGCCTCTTCCTGTTTCCTGGGGCCCGAACGGCTTTTTCCGTCATCGATCCGTATCTTGCACTGCTGGAGATATTCTCTTGCCGCCGGAGAAAGGATCTTCCCTTCCGGCACTTTGTAGCATTCCGGAGTGGACGCCCGCAGCTCGCTGCGCAGTATCGCTTCTGTGATTACCTTCATATCCGGTAAGCCACCTCCTTATGTCGCCGTGAAAATCTGTGCCGCCGCCGGGATACCCGGCGGAAGCACTTCTTTCTTACGGATCTTATTTGTCAAGAGAAGGCAGAATGGATTCCACTTCCTCGTGCGGTCTCGGAATCACATGGATAGATACCAGTTCTCCGACTCTCTCTGCTGCCGCTGCTCCCGCGTCCGTAGCCGCCTTTACTGCTCCTACGTCGCCTCTTACCATAACGGTCACCAGGCCGCCGCCTACATGTACTTTTCCGATCAACGTTACATTCGCTGCCTTTACCATTGCATCCGCCGCTTCGATGGATGCCACCAGTCCTTTGGTCTCAATCATTCCAAGTGCCTGCTGTGCTGCCATAATCTATTCCTCCTTGATCTTTGCTGATTAATTATTTGGCGAGAGAAGGAAGAATCGCTTCTACTTCCTCATGCGGTCTCGGAATCACATGGATAGATACCAGTTCTCCGACTCTCTCTGCTGCCGCTGCTCCCGCGTCCGTAGCCGCCTTTACTGCTCCTACGTCGCCTCTTACCATAACGGTCACCAGGCCGCCGCCTACATGCTCTTTTCCGATCAGCGTTACGTTCGCTGCCTTTACCATTGCATCCGCCGCTTCGATGGATGCTACCAGTCCTTTGGTCTCAATCATTCCCAACGCCAGCTGTGCTGCCATAATTTATTCCTCCTTATTAACTGTTCTGAAGTCTCTTAATGATCTCACGGACTACTTCATCAATATTGATGTCATCATACTTCCTCTGAGCTCTGCATACTCCGTCGGAGCAATCCGGAAGCGCCGCTTTGATGTCTTCCAGTTCGGAAACGCCTTCCGCCACATAACGCATGTTCAGAAGCTGCATCGGTCCTACATTTTCGGAAGTCGCGCTTCCGCCTACGGCGCCGCAGCCCAGGGTAAGGGCCGGCTGAAGTTTCGTGGTGCCGCCGATACCGCCCAATGCGCTCGGTGTATTCACAATAATTCTGGATGCCGGAACTCTCTTTGCAAAGTAGTCCACCATCTTCTCGTCCTTCGTATGCATGGAAAACGTATGTCCTGCTCCTTCATAATGAAGAAGTTCCTGACAAAGTTCGCATACCTCCACATAAGACGGGGCCGTATAGAACGCCAGAATCGGCGCCAGTTTCTCGTTGGAATATGGATGGCCTCTTCCGATGCCGGTTTCCTGTGCCACCAGGATCTTGGTCCCTGCCGGGATCTCGATGCCTGCCAGATCCGCAATCACCTGCGCGCTCTTACCCACGATCATAGGATTCATGGTTCCGTTCGCCCTGAGGATAAACTTACCCAGTTTTGCGACCTGTTCCGGACTCAGGAAATAAGCTCCCTGACGCTCCATTTCCTTCTGAACGGCTTCTTTCATATTGTCATCGCATACCACCGACTGCTCGGAGG
>ERZ1090878.1592-NODE-1597-length-10553-cov-4.257001_pt1 | contig 10553 bp, 11 predicted proteins | sample MGYA00478473_ERZ1090878 | MGnify/ENA primary metagenome ERZ1090878 (study PRJEB33644, sample SAMEA5815720) | chicken gut metagenome | biome: Chicken; feature: Gastrointestinal Tract; material: Caecum | place: Ireland | collected 2019-01-01 | study: A study of... | reverse complement strand
TTACCAAGAGCTGCTGCTGTTTCTCTGAAAGGCGCAGGCTGTTTTCGTTGTTCCGGTGCACAAAGGGCGGCTCTCCAAAGGTCTGGATCACTGCGGGCCCCGCATGGCCGTTAGCCAGGGTCTTGAAGGTCTCATAGGCGCTTCGCATCACGCCCAGGCGGCGCTCCACAAATTTCTTATCCAGGTATAGGGCCGCGTCCTCCCTGTGGTCATACTCAAACTGCTGGTTTGGCACCGCTCCGGTATAACCGCTGCGGCCGCTGCCCCGCTTGTTTACCGTGCTCAGGGCGTACCGGTAGATCACCGGTTTCAGGCCCATTTTCTCAAAGTTCCGGATGGCAGCCCGCACCATCCGTTCAAACCCCAGATGAAAGTGAATGTTCACCGTCATCTTCCTGGACAGATCTTTCCCGCCCAGCTCAAAGCCCCGGCGGTACCCTTCTGTGTAGGTGTCGGCCATAGCCTGAATTTCCTCCTGGGAGAGGGTATTCAGAAAGCGGGCAGTCTGCAGCTCCTGCTCCGTCACATACTCCCCGTACCGGTAGAGATACCTTAAATCCTCCAGGTCAGAATCCATGATGATGCGCACCGCGAAATCCCTGGCCGGATCCACGCTCTGGCGGATCCGCTCCGTCACAAACACATCACAGTAATCGCTGACAAACCAGTACACTACCTGCCATACCTGCCGGTAATCGGGCAGAGGGGTCTGCTCAAAGCAGTTGTACACCTCAATAAACAGCTCCAGGTGCACCACAATCTCCTCCAGCATATCCGGGCACGCACGCTCCTCAAACACATAGCCCGCCAGCCCTCTCAGCTCCGCATACAGGAAGCAGAGCAGTCCTCCAAAGGGCTCGCCCAGCTCCTTGGCGGCGTAGGTAGGGTTTCCATAGCAGGTATCATAGTGTTCCGGCAAAATCTCCTGGTAAATTCCGGCATTCCACTCCTTCCATTCCTCCAGGGTCAGCTCCCGGTCTTTTCCGGACCGGAAAAGCTGACGCACCTTTCCCAGCTCCAGCAGAAAATCCGCCACCCGGCAAAAGTAATCTTCATAGGGGGCAGGAACGGTTTGTTCCCTCTTCATCTGTCCAATCCGCTCCATGGCCAACTCATAGCGCTCTTCCATGGGATTGTTTCTGTCATATTCCATCGCTTCAACCTCTTTTCTCAGATGTCTTCCTGAATATTGGTGCCCAGATTCCGCCGGATCAATCCTTTGGCGTAATTCAACAGCGCCTCCGATCCCTCCCCGGTTCTGGCATTTCTTCCCATGATCTGGGACTCCTTCACCTGATGTTCCCGCCAGGCCAGGCCGCCCGTGGCGTCGTTGAGCATGATAGGCTGCACCTTATCCAGGGTATTGGCAAATTTCGCCTCCGGCGTCTCCATCGCCTCAAACTCCTCCCAGAGATCTCTCAGCTCCTTTGCCTGGTCCTGGGGCAGCAGGCCGAAGATGCGCTCCGCGGCCCGCACCTCCCGCTCCCGCTTCGTCTTGTTTCCCTCGGTGTCGTAGGCGTAGGTATCTCCCGCATCGATCTCCACAATATCATGGATCAGCACCATCACCATGGTCTTTGCCACATCAATCTTCTCATTGGCATGCTCACTCAAAAGGGCGCACATCAGGGCCAGATGCCAGGAATGATCCGTATCTGTCTCCTTTCTGTCCGCCCCCACAATGTAGCTCTGTCTGGTAATCTGTTTCAGCTTATCCACTTCCAAGATAAACTGCATCTGCTGCTCTAATCTGTCCATCGTCACTCTCCTTGTCTGTCTTCCTCTGCGCCACCCCCAAAAAACCGGCGGCCCGGAATCCTCCCACAAGCGCCCCGGCGTCCGTTTCGGCCGCCAGGCCCATGCAGAAAATCAAAAACCAAACAGCCACCATGAAGCCGCAAAACAGTGTTCCCACCTTGCAGAAAATATAAGATTTGCACTGCTGGCGAAAACTCTGCAGCCCCGTCACCAGCCCGTAAAAAGCCACCGCAAAAGCAGTAAAACCGATGGAGCCGATCCATTCCCCGGCGGTTCCGCCTATCAGGATACACACTCCCACCAGCACCAGAAAAATCAACAGGGATACCCCACCCAGGACGGTGGCCAGTATCCCCTTTCCGGAATATTTTGTTTCTTCATATACATAGGCTGCATATCGGTCCTTCTTTTTAGCCATAGTATTTTCTCCTTAAACGGTTGCAGACGGCAAAAATGCCGTATCCCAGCACACCGCCCAACGTATTTAATATAATATCATCCACATCAAAGCTGCCCACCCTGGTGAGCAGCTGGGCAACTTCAATCATCCCGCTGAGTTCAAAGCTCAGCAGCAGAATTCTGCCAAAACTGCGCAAATTTCGCTTCAGCACTGGAAGAATGGCGCCGAAGGGCAGGAAGCCAATAATATTTCCCGCCAGATTTGTCACCACTGCATAGGTCCCCAGAACATCCGGGTAGCGCAGATAACGCCCGATTTCCCGGAAGGGCACCAGATTGTAATGGTATTCCTCCAGACCTTGGGCCCTTCCGTAGCTCTCCGCAAAAAACAGAAAATAAATCAGCAGCATCATGTATATTGCAAAAAGTATGCCCCCTGCGGTGCGGATGCGTCTCGCTGTCGTTTTTTTCATCAGATCATAACACTGCTTTTCTCTTTTAATAGTCTGGCGCCGCTGACAATGGACAGCACACCCACGGCGATCCCTGTCACCAGCACAATAATCCCCAGAGCCAGCCCGGATACTCCCGCATCCCTCCTGGCCCGGTACGCTCTCTGCTTTTCATTCATACGCGATTCCTCCGACTGCTCACTGTGCTCCGTACTGTTCATAATATGCATCAATGGCGGATTTCATCTCATCATCGATGATCACTCTGCCCTGATACTCCCGATTGTACAGATACTCCACCACCTCTGCCATGGTCACAATGGCGGTGGTCTCCAGTCCGTACTTCTCCTCAATCTCCTTTAAGGCGCTCTTTGTTCCGGTCCCCCGCTCCATGCGGTCCACGGAAACCACCAGTCCCAGCGGTTTCACCTCTCCCTGGGCTTTGATGATGGGCAACGTCTCCTGGATAGAAGTACCCGCCGTGGTCACATCCTCAATGATCACCACCCGGTCTCCATCCGCCATGGGACTTCCAAGCAAAATCCCCTTGTCGCCGTGATCCTTCACTTCTTTCCGGTTGGAGCAGTAGCGAATATCCGTTCCGTACAGCTCGCTGATGGCGATGGTGGCAGCCACAGTCAAAGGAATGCCCTTGTAGGCCGGCCCGAAGAGCACATCAAAGTCCAGTCCGAATTTGTCATGGATGGCTCTGGCGTAATATTCTCCCAGCCTGCGAAGCTGCGCTCCCGTGCGGTAAAAACCGGTGTTCACAAAAAAAGGAGTTTTCCTGCCGCTCTTGGTGACGAAGTTGCCAAACTTCAGCACCTGGCAGTCCACCATAAACTCAATAAATTCCTGCTTGTACTGTTCCATATCAGTAAGACCTCCTGTATTTGCCCTCAGCGTCTCTCCCCCGGCTTCTCCCGGGGGCGTCATCCGCGCTCATTTGACTCATTTTACCATATGTGGCCGCCATTTTCAATGAAGGGTTCCGGAGCCGCCGCGCCGTCTTCCCGGGGCTTTCCGTCTACCGCACCGCCCCGATCAGCTCCCGGATGTCCTTCACGCCCTGGCTTCTCATATATTCCTCAATTCCCTCTATCACCTCCAGGGTGGTCATGGGATTGCGGAAATTGGCGGTTCCCACAGACACGGCTGTGGCGCCGGCCAGAATAAACTCCAGGGCATCGTTGGCGCAGGTGATGCCGCCCATGCCGATGATGGGCAGATTAACCGCCTGGGCCACCTGGTATACCATGCGCACCGCAATGGGCCGGATGGCAGGGCCGGACACGCCGCCCGTCTTATTGGCCAGGGCAAAGGTGCGGCGGTTTACATCAATCTTCATACCCGTCAGGGTGTTGATCAAAGAGAGGGCATCCGCCCCGCCCGCCTGAGCCGCCCGGGCCGTCTCCGTAATATCCGTCACATTGGGACTCAGTTTCATAATCACCGGCTGCTTCGCCCGCATCTTGATCTGTGCCGTGATCTGCTCCACCGCTGCCGGGTTCTGTCCGAAGGCAATTCCGCCCTCCTTCACGTTGGGGCAGGAAATATTGATCTCCAGCAGATCCACCGGCTGGTCTGCAAGCCGCTCCACCACCTCACAGTAGTCCTCCGTACTCTTGCCGCAGACGTTCACAATCACTTTCGTATCATACTGTTTCAGGAAGGGCAGATCCCGCTTCAGGAATGTATCAATGCCCGGATTCTGCAGGCCGATGGCATTCATCATTCCTCCGCAGGTCTCCGCCACCCTGGGGGTGGGATTCCCCGGCCAGGGCACGTTGGCCACGCCTTTAGTCACCACCGCTCCCAGCCTGTTCAAATCCACAAACTCACTGTATTCCATTCCGGACCCGAAGGTGCCGGATGCCGTCATCACCGGATTCTTTAATTCCACTCCGGCGATTGTCACTTTCGTACTGATTTCCATCGTTCGTCCCCGCTTCTCTCTATAACTCCACTTCCGTGGACAAAAATACCGGTCCTTCCTTGCATACCCGCTTGTTGTGCACCTTTGAATGGTCATCCACATCCTTCGACTGACAGACGCAGGCCAAGCAGGCTCCGATACCGCAGGCCATCCTCTCTTCCAGAGACAGCCAGCACTCGATGCCCTTCTCGTCCGCGTACGCCTTCAGCGCCCGCAGCATGGGTGTAGGGCCGCAGGCATAGATCACATCCGCCGCAAGTCCCTGTTCCCGAATGCAGTCCAGCACATTTCCTCTGGTCCCGGCGCTGCCGTCCTCTGTGGCCAGGAACACCTCTCCCTGAGCGCTCAGCTCCTCTGTCAAAAACAGTTCATCCCGAAAGCCCAGGACAATCTGTTTCTGCTCCCGGTTCCCCGGAAGCTCCTTTGCCAGCTGCACCATGGGCGGAATTCCAATGCCGCCTCCGATGAGGAAGGCCTTCTTTCCTTCCTCCATGCGTTCCAGCGGGAAGCCGTTTCCCAAAGGTCCCAGAATATCCAGGACCTCTCCCGGCCGGCACAATGAAAACTCCCTGGTTCCGGCTCCCGCCACCCGGTAGACGATCCGCAGTCTCCCGGTCCTTCCGTCTGCCTCGCAGATACTGATGGGGCGCGGAAGCATTCTGCTCCCATCCCGGCTGTACACGGAAATAAACTGCCCCGGCTTCGCCCCACGGGCAATCTGTTCTGTCTGCACCCACATACTGAAAATGCCGGTGCCAATCTCTTCCTGGCTGATGATCTCAGCCCTCTCCTGGTATTTTTCAGGCATAGCAGTCTCCTTCATGTTCGCGGTCAGCGCTCCACCGGGACCTGCTTGCGCATTCCTCTGGCCGCTGCCGCTTCTGTCTATCTTTAAAAATCTGCCGCCATTACTGTGGCCGGCCTTTAACGGTTCTCCAAAGCCTGGCGAATGTCCGCCGCCATATCTTCCACCGCGGCCCGGCTGGCCTCGGCGAAATGCTCCGGCCCAAATTTGGCGTAAGCCTCCTGTTTGTAGGCCGCAATGATTCCCCGGGAAGAGTTGACAATGGCTCCCAGCCCGTCCTCATTGAAGAAGTGAACCAAATCCTTGCCCCGGCCGCCCTGGGCTCCGTACCCCGGAACCAGGATGTACGCCTTCGGCATAATCTTTCTCAAAACCTTTCCCTGCTCCGGGTAGGTGGCTCCCACCACAGCTCCCACATAGCTGTAATCCTCACCCATGCAGTCCTCTCCCCAGCGGGCCACCTGCTCGCCCACCAGCTCGTACAGCGGACGTCCGTCCACCAGCCGGTCCTGGAACTCGCCGCTGGAGGGATTGGAGGTTTTCACCAGAATAAACAGCCCCTTCTTTTCCTGTCTGCACACATCGATGAAGGGCTTGATGCCATCGGAACCCAGATAGGGATTCACCGTGGCAAAATCCTCGTCAAAGCCCGCATAGGCGTGGCTTCCCACCTGGACTTTTCCCAAATGCCCCACCGCGTAGGCCGCGGAGGTGGAACCAATGTCCCCGCGCTTCACATCCCCGATCACCACCAGATCCTTGGACTTGCAGTAATCCACCGTCTTCTTGAAGGCCTTCACGCCCTCCGCGCCGAACTGCTCATACATGGCGATCTGAGGCTTCACCGCCGGGATCAGGTCATAAACCGCGTCCACAATGGCCTTATTGTACTGCCAGACAGCCTCCGCTGCTCCCTCCAGCGTCTCCCCGTACTCCTCAAAGGCTTTCTTCTGGATATGCTCCGGAATGTAGCTCAGCATGGGATCCAGTCCCACCACAATGGGAGCTCCTGTCTTCTGAATGTTACTGATTAATTTCTGTATCATAATTTCCTCCGTTTTTTCCCTTTCTGTTACGATTCACAGCCGTTTCTCTTTCTTCCCGCAAACAGCGAACCGGGACGCCTTAACTTCCTCTTATTCCTGCCTGTCATCATACACGATCTTTCCGCCGCATATGGTCATTTTCACCTTTCCCCTGACCTTCCAGCCGTCAAAGGGCGTGTTGCGCCCTTTGGACGCAAAGGTATTTTTATCAATCACATATTCTTCCTTCGGATCAATCAACACCACATCCGCCGGGCTTCCCTCCGCCAGAGTTCCGCACTCCAGTCCGGCAATCCTGGCCGGCTGCCAGCTCATCAGGCGGGCCATCTGCATAGGCGTAATCACTCCCGGCTCCAGCAGTTCGGTCACCGTCAGCGGCACCGCTGTCTCCAGCCCCACAATGCCGAAGGGCGCCTTTGTGATGGACTGGTTTTTCTCCTGAATACTGTGGGGGGCATGATCCGTGGCAATGGCATCGATGGTGCCATCCCGCAGTCCCTCCACCAGGGCCTCCCGGTCAGCGGCCGTGCGCAGCGGCGGGTTCATCTTATAATTGCTGTCATCTCCCGGAATATCGGCGCTGGTCAGGGTAAAGTGATGGGGGCATACCTCGCCGCTCACCTTCAGCCCCTCCTGCTTCGCCAGGCGAATCATCTCCACACTGTCCCTGGTGGAGCAGTGGCACAGATGGAGCCTGGCTCCCGTCTCCTTGGCCAGAATGATGTCCCTGGCCACAATCACGTCCTCCACCGCGTTGGTGATTCCCCGCATACCCAGCTCCTCCGCCCGGTCATCCGCGTTCATCACTCCGCCGTCCACCAGATTTTTATCCTCGCAGTGGGCCAGCACGGGAATATCCAGCTCAGCGGCAATCTCCATGGCTTTCCGGTAAAGTCCGGCATCCATCACCGATTTTCCGTCCTCGCTGATCGCCGGGCTTCCTGCCGCCACCATCCCGGGAATATCCGCCAGCTCCCTGCCCTCCTGCCCCATGGTTACCGCTCCCACCTGGAGCACATGGATGGGGGCCACCTTCTTCGCCTTATTCTTCACATAATCCACTCGGTCCGGCGTATCAATCACCGGTTTGGTATTGGGCATGGCCAGAATGGTGGTGTAGCCTCCCCGTGCTGCCGCTTTGGCCCCGGACTCAATATCTTCCTTATAAGTAAGGCCGGGATCCCTCAGATGAACATGCAGATCCACCAGGCCCGGCATCACAAAGCCGCCGGCAGCGTCAATCACCTGAGCTCCCTCCGCCTCAATCGTCTCCGCCACCTGCCTGATCATCCCGTCTTCCAGCAGCACATCGCAGATCCCGTCCGTTCCCGTGGCCGGATCCAGTACTCTTCCCTGTTTTATCAATATCATGTTCGGCTCTCCTTTGCTCTTCCTGTGGGCATATTGGATTTGATTTCATGTCTGAAGACATTCTACCATATCCCTTCTTTGGTTGACAAGGGTTCCCGCAAAACAACCCGTTTCCGCGGGAGAGAAATTATGGTACAATCTAAGGAAGAGCTGATTAAATCAGCACTTCCTTAGATACTCTGCAAGATGCGCCCATCCCTGGAGGAAATACATATGAATAGGAATAGAAAAAAGAAACATCCTCTTCTCCATTTTTTTGCCTTTGCCCTCCTTTTTTTGTTCACTGTCTTATTGCCCTCATCCCGGCCCTGTCTGGCCGGCCAGTCGGTATCCCAGGGAATCTATCAGATTTCCTGCGAATTAAATGAAAATTTCGTGCTGGACATCCCGTCCTGCACTCAGACAGATCAGGCAGACACAGAACCAGCGGAAAACTCTCTGCAGATGTACCGCGCCCTGGATGTAAATCAGCAGAAATTCTATCTGGAAAAGATTTCCGCCTCCCGCTTCCGGATCAGTTCTCTGGTATCCGGCCGGTTTCTCACTGCCCTGGAAGATGACAGTGTGGTCCTGACAGACCAGCCGGTCAAAGCGGAAAATGAGAACCCGGAGACATCCGAAATACCGGATTCCCAGATCTGGCTGATCCGGCATAGCCCGGACGGGTGTCTCTATCTGCAGTCGTCAATGGGCGGATACCTTACCCTGAATGATACCCGCCCCTACAATGGCGCCGCCCTCTCTCTGCAGGAGTATACCGGAGATGAAAATCAGAAGTGGCTTCTCCAGGAAACCCTAATCAGTGCTGAGGCCAGGGCTGATACGGATCTGATCAATCCTTTCGCCCCGGATGGCCAGTATGAAAACTGCGCCCTCTCCATGTGGTTTGGAAGCACCAGGGAAACCCTGACCGCCCAGGAGATCGCCTCCTGGCTGGTTGAGACAGAGGATCACACCCTGACTGCCCCTGAGGAGGCATTTCTCGCCTACGCCCAGTCACTGGCGGATCAATACGATACCGTGGGGTATCCCCGCAGCTTCCAGACCAGCTACGGCACCACCATCACCCTCTACCAGGGCAATTTCGGCTGGAAGCTGGATGTGGAGGCAACCGCCAAGGCGCTGATGGACAGCATCTCCAACACCCCTCACTTTGTCATGCCGGTGTGGAGCCAGGAGGGCGCTTCTCTCACCAGGGGGGATGACATCGGAGACAGCTATATTGAGATTGACCTGACCAACCAGAAGGTCTGGCTGTACCGGGACGGAGAGCAGCTTCTGGAAACCGACTGCGTCTCCGGTACCTTTGGGACGGACCGTCAGACTCCGGGAGGCGTCTACCGCATTTTCTACATGCAGTCCCCCGCCGTACTGCGGGGAGCGGATTACACCTCCCCGGTGGAATACTGGATGGCATACAACGGCAACATTGGCCTGCATGACGCCAACTGGCGGACAGAGTTTGGCGGTGACATCTACAAAACTGATGGCTCCCATGGATGCGTCAACCTGCCCACCACCGCCGAAAAAATCATTTACGAGGCTATCTCCATCGCCTACCCCGTAGTCATTAACAATAAAATGCCGGGCGGCTCAAAAAGCGCCAAACGGTCTTTTGCAGCCGCCCTGTTCTATATCAAAAACATTCTGGGGTTTCATTCCGGCATAGCCGTCCTCCTGCGTTTCTCTCAGTCCTCATCTTCGCGGCCGTGGCAGCCGCTGTCCCTGTGTCCTCTTCCGTGTCCATGATGGCCTTCTCTGTGGCGGCCTTCACGGCCGTGACAGTTTCCTTCTCCATGGTGTCCCTCATGGCTGTGACAGTTCTCGCCTTCCTGATGTTCCTCGTGGCCATGATGTTCACAGTGGGCTTCCGGGTCGAAAGCCAGCTCTCCTTTCAGAAATGCTGCCACCGCCTGGTCCGCGTCTCCCGAAGCGCCCCCATACAGTTTGATGCCTGCCTCTTCAAGGGCTGCCCGGGCGCCGCCTCCAATCCCACCGCAGATCAGCGTATCTACGCCCCACTCTTTCAGCAGGCCTGCCAGCGCTCCGTGTCCGCTCTCCCCTGTGCTCTCCACAGAAGAAGAAACCCCCTTTCCATCTTCGGCCTCATAAATTTTAAAATACTCCGTATGTCCAAAATGCTGAAAAATTTGTCCTGTTATCCTCTTTTCATCAACTATTTCTCTGTCACTTGTTTCCGGTTCTCTGTGTCCTCTGCCTCTTTTTTCTTCATGCGGGCGATGGCACCCTGTTTCCGGCCTGTCTTCCCACTCCTGTCTCCTATGGCAGTGCTCGTTCCTGCGGCAATGGCCCTCATGCCCCATCTGGCAGTGAAATCCGTGCTCTCTCCCGCCGTGTCCGCAGATCTCATAATCCCCCCCGGCAATCACCAGGTTTTTCTCATTCACCAGACATTCCGCCAGCTTCGCTCTGGCACTGCCGTAGATCGCCTGGGCTGTGGTTCTCGCCACTCCCATCTGCTGGGCGCACTGTTCCTGGGTCATTCCCTCCAGATCAATCAGCCGGATACTTTCATACTCATCCACCGTCATGGTGATAGCGGGAGCGCCCTCCTCCCCTCTTCTCTTGGGGCCGAATAGGCCACAGGATGGTTCTGCGCAGATTCTTCTTCTCTTGCAAGGTCTGGGCATTTTTCTCCTCCTCCCTGTCTGTAAAAATGCCTTCCGTTTATGGCATATGCCAATTACTATGGTTTCATTATAGCATGAAAATGGGCTTGTCGGTTAATACCGATTTTTGACCCCTGAGAAACAAGATGAGACGCT
>ERZ1090878.1586-NODE-1591-length-10570-cov-10.292439_pt1 | contig 10570 bp, 7 predicted proteins | sample MGYA00478473_ERZ1090878 | MGnify/ENA primary metagenome ERZ1090878 (study PRJEB33644, sample SAMEA5815720) | chicken gut metagenome | biome: Chicken; feature: Gastrointestinal Tract; material: Caecum | place: Ireland | collected 2019-01-01 | study: A study of... | reverse complement strand
TCGTTATATCTTCCCTTGAATTCGCTCTTGCCCATCATCTTTTCCAGAGTAGCTGCAAAGCTCTCATGGTGATCCATATAAGAATTAATATAGCATCTTGCCATAGGAACATCGATCAGATTGTTGGTGTAGCTTAAGGATACCACAAAGGTCGGCAGCTCAGACATATACCATGGCTGCTTTGCAGGCTCATCCCATTTTACTCTCATAGTATTGTACTGAGCAAATCCCTGTACGTTGAGGATCAGCAGCACACAATCATATTTCTTCTTGAAGTCTTCCATCTTTCCTTTTGAGGATGGAACTTCCGCGTCTACTTCAAAGCCGGCTTCCTCTAACTGCGCCACAATGTCTTTAATGATATTCTCATCATTGGATTTAAACTTGGTTCCTGCGATCACCACTGCGTCAGAACCGATGTACATCAGTTTGATCCTCTTATATCTTTCCGGTGTCATTGGCAGATAGTTCAGACGGTCTTTTACCAGAGTCACATATTTGTCTGCGAACTCTCTGGATGCTTTGTGATGCTCTTCGCAGCCTACTACGGCCAGATTTTCCTTAGGAGCTACCAGCTTTCCTTCTTTCTGAAGGATGTGAAGGTTCAGAGCTGCCTTTACGCCCAGGATTCTATGAAGGGCATCGTTCAGACGTTCCTCTGTAATAGTTCCGTTTCTGTAGCCTTCCATCATATAGCCGAAGTCTTCTTCTCTGTCATTAAAGAACAGATACATATCGCAGCCTGCTGCGATCGCCTGGGGAACCTGCTCTTTTCTTGGAATGGTGGCGCCGAACATACCGATCATATGAGAAGCATCAGTAACTACCAGACCGTTAAATCCTAACTGGCCTTTCAACAGATCTGTGATCAGTTCCGGAGCCAGAGTTGCAGGACGGATATCTTCGTCTTTGATCCCGGGACGGAGTTTCTTGGAATAAGCAGGAAGAGCAATATGTCCTGCCATAATGGTCATAACACCTTCGTCGATCAGTGCTTTATATACTTTGCCGTAGGTAGCATCCCACTTGTCGCAGTCAAACTCATTGACGCCCATGATCAGATGCTGGTCGTTTTCTTCTGTTCCATCGCCTGGGAAGTGTTTCATACAGGTAGCAAAATTCTGGGTCTTCATTCCTTTGAAGAAAGCCTTTGCATAGCGGATAACATCATCAGGATTGTCATTAAAAGCTCTTAACTGGACAATGGTATTTCTCCAGTTGTAAGTCAGGTCTACGATAGGAGCAAAATTCCAGTTGCAGCCTACTGCCGCGGCTTCTCTGGCAGAGATAGTTGCCATTTCTGTTACGGCTTCCTCAGAATTGATAGCCGCCATAGCCGCACCGTTGGCAATAGGTGTTCCCCCGCCGGTTCCGCCGTTTCCGCCGGCCTCACAGTTGGAAGCGATCAGCAGAGGGATCTTGGTAGTCTTCTGAAGGCAGTCCGCCATGGCCCAGATTTCTTCCTTTGGAGCGTTATGATAGCGGATAGCGCCGGGATGATAGGTATCCAGCACCTTCTTGATATTCTCCGGTTTTCTTTCCTCGGCATTTCCTACCATGTTTACAAACAGCTGGCCGATCTTCTCCTCAATGGTCATCCCTGCAATGGTATCCTCTACCCACTGGATCTGCTCGTCATTAAGATAATAAGGTTTCTCTCTTAAATTTACCATTTTATTTTTCCTCCTGCTATTTTGTAAGATTCGCAACAAATCTTGCTTTTAATCCTTCCTGATATTCTCCTGCAAAAGTTCCTGCCTGGAGCCTGTCCTTTGCTTCTCCGATCCTGGCCCAGCTTTCCTTTTCGTGCTTTACTAAGATCGGGTAGAAGAATACGCCGTTCTTATCTGCCGCATCCATATCCCCCGGAGCGTCTCCGGTCATCATAACCTTGTCCGTATCATAGCCATAGGTAAGAAGCTTCTCGATACAGCTTTTCTTGGATCCTGCATTCTGAGCCAGAACCACGTCCACATGATCCATAAGACCAAATCTGGTCCACTCTTCTTTTACTGCCTCGTAGTTAGCAGAAGATACAATGGCAATGTCACAGCTTTCATGAAGCATTGCAATGCCTTCCTTCACACCTTCAAATGGCTTTACCTCTTCCTTTGGAAGCTCTTTAACGGAGGCGTTTACTGCCTGAGACCAGGCTAACGCTTTCTTCAGACAGATATTTCCGGTCTCTTCCACTGCTTTCTCCAAAGCCGGATTGGACAGTTCATCAGATTCTTCCACCCATTTCACCAATGTCTCCAGTCCCTCTACCGGCTGGTATTTTTCCTGTACTTCCGTAAGAGCCTTCACCAGTCCTTTAAACCGGTTGATCCCTCTGGTCATAGAATAAAGGTTTACCTCATTCCAGCTTTCCAGAAGCTCCTTCTCATGAGCCTCCAGTCCCCACTCTTTTACCATACAGGGGCCAAAACATCTGAAATGCTTAATATCCATACTGTCAATGGCACAGCCATCGGAATCAATGCAGATCAGATAATCTCTTTTTTTCTCGAACCCGGAAAATGGGTCGCTCATAGTATCACGCTCCTTCCTGAAATTTGTGCAGAGCTACAGAGAATCCATTCTCTCTCTTCTGCCTCATACTTAAAATTTACCATTTTTTCAAAGAAAAACCAGAGTTAATTTATACTATTTTTCTGATGATTTTTAGTTGCTCTATAGTTTTCTCGTGCAATGCTAATTTTCAGTAAATTCTTTTTCCATTTTTTCAAAAAAACCTTTTACCATCAGGCCAAAGCCTCCCATCAAGATCCCTGTGCAGATCAGGATCCAGGCAACGCCTCTGGAGAAACTGTCAAAAAGAAATCCGTACAGGATCTGTCCCAGAGGCTGGATACACTGGGTAAAAGCGCTTGTATAGGCAGAAACTTTTCCCATCATATTTCCCGGTGTCAGTCTCTGGATAAGAGATGTGGCAAAAATGGAAAAACCACAGGCAGCCAGCTGGAATCAGTACAGAAAAAAACACCAGAGACCCATATCGGATATAAGGATTCCCGGATAGAAGGAATAAAATTCCCGGCGGGATAAAAAAGGATCCCAGGGCGCCTATGATCAGGTAAATATTTTTCCCATGGATCTTTGAAGCTGCCAGACCGGCCAGGATCCCTCCCGCTATGGCTGCCAGCCCTACAGCGCTTTCCGAGAACCCATAGTAAATAGAACTCAGTCCCAGGACATTACGGATAATGTAGGGGAATCCCACTGCGCTTACCCCCTGGAGCAGACATGTGACCACACTGATCACCAACAGCATTTTCAGAATAGCCGGCCGCTCCCTGGCTATAAGGCGGAGACTGTCCAGAAAATCTTCTTTCACCAGCAGCAGAGGATTTTCTCGGCCTTGTTTTTCATATTTTGGACCGGGGATCTCTATAAAGCATTCAAAACATGCAGTAAAGAAGAAACAGACCACTCCGGCGTACAGCACCGGTTTCAGACCAAAAGCCGTGTAGACCAGACTTCCCAGTATGGGAGAAAAGAAAGCCGACAGGGCATTGATCTGGATCACCACCGCATTTGCCCTGATCAGATTTTCTCCTTTCTGCATAAAAGGGATACAGGACTGGACTGCAGGGGTCTCAAAGGCGCCAAGTACAGATTCAAAAAGTAAAAGGCCGCAGATCATGGCAAGACTGTTTTCTTCCCTCATAAGCATCGCTGCCAGCAGTACGCCCAGACCAGCCAGAAAATCCAGGCCTGCCATAATATTCCGCTTGTTTCCCCTGTCCGCCAGGATCCCTCCCAGAGGAGAAAATAAAATGGAGGGGATCATAGAAGCTGTGAGAAACCCTGCGTATACCGCCGCCGATCCGGTCTTCTCCAGGACATACATAGACATGGCAAAATCCAGGATCCCGTTTCCTAGAAGAGAACTGGCCTGCCCGGCTATGAGAAGAGAAAAATTCCTGTGAAAAAGTTTTGGTTTCATAATTTTATTCCTTTCTAATAAATTTTATAATCATCTAATTTATAAAGAATAGAAAACGCACAAAACAGCAGGAACTTCCGCTTGCATATTTCAGTTTGCAGGTTTGTGCGTATTCCTTAATTAGATTTTTATAAAATATATAGTAGGATAAAATTAGATATACGCCAAATGATTTCCGTGCTAGTATGCTAACACGATTATTTTCAAATTCATGACACTGAATGAATTTTCCAATCTGCAAGGCAGCGGAAGGAAACGTAGCGGTGGCTGCGCTGACTGACAACAATGTCACAGATGGGAATTCCGACAAGTCATTCGTTGGATTATGGTCGTCAGCTCGCCAACCTTCGCTTCTTCATAGGTCATAATAAATATCTGTGAACAAGCCTTTCTATGATCCTTGTATTCAATACGTTTTTTTCTGTTTCAAAAGTAAGAATCAAGCTCTCACCAGGATATATTCCGTTTTCCTCATATGCCAGGATTTTTCGGACTGCGTTCTGAGCATATGCAGGATCATCCATTCTGCCGTCATGCTCCCAATAAATTTCCTGTTTTGTTTTTCTTGATAAAAATGTAAAATCCGGATAAACCATCCCATATCCTTTCAGATGAAGGGCACATTCATATTTATAGGCGATCTTGTTCCGGTAAAAATAGTCCGCCAGTATTTTTTCAGACTTAGAACGTACACGCTCGCCTTTCTCCGTCAGGATCACAGGCGTACCTTCCTGAAACTCTTTCCCTATGTAATCTTCAGATAACCATTTTTTGTGATTCTAACCGTACTCTCTCTTTGAATGGTACAGCTGAGGTGCCTGCTGGCCCGACAAGACCTGCAGCAAGATATTATCTGCTGCTTTCCCCTGTCTATTTGTTACAAGAGGGCCCCGCCATTGCTTCTTTTGTCAGTTACGAGGCCTCCTCGTCACAGTGAGAAAACCTTCTCCAATTCTCCCACCACTTTTCTGAGCTTTTCTTTGGAAAGAGTGTAATATACCTTTCCCTCTTTTTTCTCTACATCTACCAGTCCGTTTTCCAAAAGCACGCTCATATGATGGGACACGGTAGGGGGAGATAGTTTTAATTCCTCTGCGATCTCCAGATTGTATTTGGGGGATATGAGCAGAGACTGGAGGATTTCAAATTTGCTGCTGTCGCCAAGGGCCTTCAGAACAGGAAGCAGATGTTTTCTGTTGTTTCTGCTCTTTTCCAGCATTTTATAGATGTCCTTTACAAACAGTCCGATATAGGCTGTGGTGCTTTCCAGATTTGAACTGATGACCTCTGCTCCCGGGCATACCAAGGTGGGAAAAGCTGTAACATCCCCGGAGATTTTAGCGATCAGATACTCCTTTTCCATACCTTCCTGGAAATCTTCTATCAACTTTTCCAGCTGCTTTTGAACGGCTTCTTTTGCTTTTTCAAATGCAGAGAAGTTTGCCTTTAAGATCCTGGAAAGATTCTGCAGCTTTTTCACCGGCTCCTGCAGAAAAAGCAGGAACTTCCATCCCAGGCCGCCGCTGTAACCGGCCCTTTCCAGGATTCTTACCATTTCCTCTAAGGCCGGCGGCTCTGTGATCTTCTCTTCTTCTGAAAATTCCTGGATAAAAGCCAGTTGGATCTCGCCTTTCTGTTCCTCTTTCAGCTCTTTCTCAAACCATTCCGGATGCTCTCCGCAGATACTCTGGAAGAAAAGGACAAACTCCGGTTCCTCATGTAAAAAGAAAAAGTCAAAGTCTTCCATCTCCCTGCCCGTCCTGTATTTTTGAAAAGCAGCATGGTATTTTCTTATAACAGGCCCTATCTTCCTGTTGATCTCTTCCGGATTTAATCCCCGGTTTCTGGCGGACTTTTTCCATGCTTTCTCTTCCTCGGACTCCGGCCGGACGCTGTCATAGAGAAGACCGATGATCTCGAAATATGGATTCAGTTTTTTTACCACAGTGACTGCCATAAGCTGACACTCTCCTTGTCTGATTCATTATCTTATCTCTCATATAGCTTTTAGTATAACACAAGTCCCCGGCGGTTACTATGGGCAAGATATCATTCTTCTATCCCGCTTTTCGCAAAAATACCCTCATCCAGACTGTCGGAAGACTGAATGTACCGGCCTTACCCCCTCTGCCTATGTGAAGAAAAACTTCCGGCCCTGACGATCTTATAATAGCTCCTGGAGGTCAGCAGATACATCAGCACATATACCAGCCCGAAGCCCAGGAAGCATCCGCCTGTGATCCCGATAAGCAGCCACATATTATGAAGGCTGAAAAGCTGAAGCAGCCGATAGATCATAGGGAAGGCAAAGGCTGTGTGGATCCCCGCCCAGATCAGAGGCATGAAAAACACCGTAAGGATCTGGGAATTAATACTTTTCCGGATCTCCTTTTCAGTCATGCCCACCTTCTGGAGGATTTCAAATCTGTCCTGATCTTCATAGCCTTCTGATACCTGTTTATAGTACATGATCAGCACCATTCCCAGGAGGAAAACGATACCCAGCAGGATCCCCAGGAAAAACATCCCCGCATACATAGAATAAAAATCCATCCGTTCTACGCCCACACACTCTACAGTCGTTCCCGAAAAAGCTGGATCCTGTTCTCCCAGGCTCTGGAGGCCAAAGCTGATCTCTTGGGCGATAAGACTCTGAGTCTCATCACTGCAGTCCAGGTCTGTCCCGTAATAATCCCAGAATTCAAACTGTTCCTCCGCTTTCGGATAATCCTGATACATTTCCTCCATTACACTTACATCCGATACAAAGAGATAGGTGGTAGGGATGATCTGCATAGCGTCTACGCCGTTATCTACAAATTCTACCTGGTCTTTGATCTTCCAGGTGCCCAGGCCTTCCAGAGTCAGTTCCTGATAATTTTCCTCCCAGTCTGTCTTGGTATTGCACACCAGGATCTCCCGCCGGTCCAGACTCTCATCTGTTCCCATGATCCGGTTGTAATCCTCCACAGGCACCACCATGATCTGACGGACATTTCCATATTCTGTATAAGAAAACTCCCCGTTCTTTGCATAGTCCAGGATTATCTGATTTCCTTGCGTCATGCCGGACATTACCAGCTGCCGGTAATGAAGGACATTTTCTTCCTGAACCCCGTATTTTTCCAAAGCCCCGGCTACGATCTGCCCTACCTGATCTACGATGCCATTGTCCAAAGAAGGAGTATTCACTACCAGATTTCTGGGATACCTGCTGCGAAGGCTGTCTTCAGTTCCCAGGAACAGACTAACGGTACCGGACACCATGACCAGGACCATCGTGGAAAGGATACAGATGGAAGCCAGGCCGGCGCCGTTTCTCTTCATACGGAACATCATGGAAGACAAAGATACGAAATGATTTGTCTTATAATAATAATTCTTGTTCTTCTTCAATATTTTGCACAGAGTAACAGACCCTGCCATAAAAAGCAGGTAGGTGGCTCCGATCACCATGAACACTGCCACAAAAAACAGCCATATAATGGTAACAGGCTCTTCTGTGGTCACTGAAAGGAAGTAAGCTGCCGCCAGGAGCACCGCTCCCAGAAGCGCTGATATCCAGTTGGCTCTCGGAGGCCGTTCTCCCAGGCTTTCGCTTTTCAGAAGGTCCAGAGGCCTGGTCCGGAATATCTGCAGGATCCGATAGGCCAGAAGCAGCAGAAAGATCAGACCATAAGTCTTAATGGTAAGGATAAAAACATGAAAATTAATAGAAAAAGAAAAATCTACTTTCCCATTCAGCAGATAGATCATAGCCAGCTGCCCCAGTTTAGAAAAGAGAATGCCTCCCAGAAGTCCTGTTCCCAGAGAAATTCCCGCCGTCATAAGATTTTCCCAGATCAGCACAAATGCAATATTTTTCCGATCCATACCAAGAATGTGATAAAGCCCCAGCTCCTTCTTCCTTCTTTTCATAAGAAAGGAATTCGTATAGAAAAGAAAGATCACGGAAAAAACGCCCATGACCGCTGTCCCCAGAGACAGGACCACCTGCATCTGGGCCCCTCCCTCCATTTCCCGGATCACCGGGTCGCTGGAGAGAAAGCCGATAAGATAAAAGACCATAACTACAAAAATACAGGCTGCCAGATAGGGAAAATAGATCTTCCCGTTCTTTCGTATCCCCTGCCAGGCCAGTCTCGGATAAAGTCTCATTTTCACAGCTTTTCACCTCCCGCCAGGGCAGTGAGTGTATTAGATATCTTCTCATACATTTCCTGATCCGTGCTGTTTCCCCGGTAAAGCTGATGAAAGACCTCCCCATCCTTGATAAAGAGAACTCTCCCTGCCCGGCTGGCAGCTTTAACGGAATGGGTCACCATAAGAATGGTATGTCCCTCTGCATGTATAGCGGAGAACAGATCCAAAAGTTCCTCTGTGGACCTGGAGTCCAGGGCGCCGGTGGGCTCGTCTGCCAGGATCAGCCGCGGATTGGTGATCAGAGCCCTGGCCACCGCCGCCCGCTGCTTCTGGCCCCCGGAGATCTCATAGGGATATTTTTCCAGGATATCTGTGATCCCCAGTTTTCTGGCCACGGGAAGGAGCTTTGCCTCCATTTCCCGATAATGCTTTCCCTCCAGTACCAGAGGAAGATAAATATTATCCCGGACAGAAAAGGTATCCAGAAGGTTGAAATCCTGAAAGACAAATCCCAGATTGTCTCTGCGAAAACCGGACAGTTCCTTATCTTTCAGCTTGGTGATATCCCGTCCGTCCAGAAGCACAGTGCCGTAACTTGGCCGGTCCAGGGCTGCCAGGATATTCAGCAGGGTAGTCTTTCCTGAACCGGATTCTCCCATGACTGCCGCATACTCCCCGTTTTCCACAGTAAAATTCACATTTTTCAAAGCCCGTACCTGGCTGCCGCCGAAGCGGGTGGTATAGGTTTTTTTCAGATTTATCACTTCTAAGATCGCCATATTGTTTCCTCCTTGTTTCTTACAAGGCCATTATAGCAGGACAGGGAAATGGGCCGCTATCGATTTGGCTTACATTTCCCTGTCACCGTCTTACATTTTTGTAAGATGCCTTTTCAGATCTATATAGATTGCCGTCCCTTCTCCCACAGAAGAGGAAGCCCAGATCCGGTATCCCAGATTCTCGCAGATCCGGCGGCACAGATACAGGCCAAGGCCACTGGCTTTTTTGTCGTTTCTGCCATTATAGCCGGTATAGCCCTTTTCAAATATCCTGGGGATGTCCTCCGGAGCAATACCTATACCGTTGTCCCGGATACAGAGGATCTCCCCTTCCTGCCGCTCTATGACAACTTTTCCCTGAGACCTGGTATATTTTAAACTGTTTGAAAGGATCTGCTCAATCACAAAAAGGAGCCATTTCTCATCAGTGACTACCTTCCAGTCCACTGGCTCATATTCCAGCCGGATCTTCTTCTGGATAAAAGAAGAAGAAAACTTCCGCACTGCCTGGCGGAGGATCCTGTCTATTTCACACTCTTCAAAAACATAATCTGTTGTGTCCGAATCCAGCCGGAGATAGCACATGGCCATATCCACATACTGGTCGATCCGGGTCACTTCCCCCCGGATCTCCCGTGCCAGAGAACTGTCTTCATTTTCCAGGCTCAGCTTTAATGCGGCAATGGGGGTCTTTACCTGATGGACCCACATAGTATAGTAGTCGCTCATATCCTGATACCGGCGGTTCAGTCTATCCTGGGTATCCTTCTCTTTTTCCAGAAGACCTGCGATCAGCCCCTGATAATCCTGTTCCAGAAGTCCTTCCGGATCCGGCAGCAGCCCGGTATCGGTTATTTCCTGCTGCCCTTCCAGGCGGTAAAGCTCTCGGTGTTTTTTCCGGAATTTCAGGTAATCCGGCACTGCCAGGATCAGGCCGAATGCCAGGCAGAGCACCGCTCCATAGGCCCAGGCCGCCACCGGCAGCCTGTAAAAAAACAGAAGGATAAAAAACACTGCCATGGCTATAAAATAAAAGGCCGCGGCTCTTTTGTGCTGTCTTATATATGCAGTCAAGACTTTCATACGGCTCTCCTTATCCGATCAGATATCCCATGCCCACCTTGGTGGTGATAAAGTCTGTGAGTCCTGCTTTCTCCAGCTTTTTCCGCAGGCGGTTCACATTCACACTTAAGGTATTCTCATCTACAAAGCTGTCCGTTTCCCACAGTTTTTCCATCAGCCGCTCCCGGCTGATGATCTTTCCCTTGTTTTCCAGAAGGGTCTGAAGGATCCGGTATTCATTTTTCGTCAGATCGATCTTTTCTCCTCTATAAGATAAAGAAGCATCTGCCATATTCAAAATGGCGCCTCTATGTTCCAGAAAAGCCTGTTCCCCGTTATAATCATAGGTCCTTCTCAGCACTGCCTGGATCTTGGCGGTCATCACCATCTGGTCAAAGGGCTTGGCGATAAAATCATCTCCTCCCATCTGCATGGCCATAACAATATTCATATTATCCGAGGCGGAAGAAATAAAGATCACCGGTACTTTGGAAACCTTCCGGATCTCTTGGCACCAGTAATAGCCGTTATAGAAAGGCAGAGAAATATCCAACAGGACCAGATGAGGATGGTAATCCTGAAATTCCTCCATGATCTTCTCGAAATCTACAGCGCACCGGGCTTCCAGGTTCCAGGA
>ERZ1090878.1581-NODE-1586-length-10585-cov-5.781102_pt1 | contig 10585 bp, 8 predicted proteins | sample MGYA00478473_ERZ1090878 | MGnify/ENA primary metagenome ERZ1090878 (study PRJEB33644, sample SAMEA5815720) | chicken gut metagenome | biome: Chicken; feature: Gastrointestinal Tract; material: Caecum | place: Ireland | collected 2019-01-01 | study: A study of the... | reverse complement strand
CGTTGCCAAGGCGGTTAAGGGATGCAACACCCCACGTTGCCAAGGCGGTTAAGGGGTGGAGTGTTCCACGCTCCCGAATGGCCGGGTTTTCCATCAAGACAAGCGAAAAACGAAAAGGCAAATATGGTAAAAACCATATCCGCCCTATCCTTTTTGTTTTTCGCTTAAGCGAAGCGCTCTTTCGGCGGCTATTTCTTTATTTCTTAAGTCGCTCCACGTCCTTGAACGAACCGGCGACGATCACGTGGTCCTGCGGCGCAAATACGTATCCGGCGATGGCGAGTACGGTTTCCACTCCGCCCTTTTTCACCGCCAGCACGTTGAGGTTATATTCTTTGCGGATATTTGCCGATACCACGTCTTTTCCCACCCATTCTTCGGGAATAGCGAGTTCGAAAATACCGTTATCGTTGTCCAGCTGTATAAAGTCGAATATGTTTTCCGCATTATAGCGGACGGCGGTTTTAAGCGCCATATCCTTTTGCGGATAGATTACTTCGTCCGCGCCGTTGCGCAGTAAAAACTTGCTCTGTATTTCGCTGCCCGACATGGACACGACGTGTTTTGCACCCAGATCCTTGGTAAGCGCGCTCACTTCAAGGGACGACTGGAAACTTGCGCCCATGGTGACGAACACCACGTCGAAGTTGTTCACGCCTATTTCTTTGAGCACTTCTTCCTGCGAGCAGTCGCCCGCAAGCGCGTCCGTAAAGCGGGGGGCAAGGCGTTCGATTATATCTTCATCCTTGTCCACAACCATTACCTGGTTGCCCATATCCGCCAGATTCTGCGCAAGATACGTGCCGAATCTTCCCATTCCTATAACGAGTATGGATTTCATAGTTTCCTCCGTTTAACCTATCAGTATTTTTTCATGCGGACGGCGCGTAAGCGACGCTTTACGCTTTGTCATCATCGCGCCGGCAAGCGTGAGCACGCCCACCCTGCCCGCATACATGAGCAGTATCAGTATTATTTTCGACCCCACCGTAAGCGACGGCGTTATTCCCGTGGTCACACCCACGGTGCATATTGCGGAACAGCACTCGAACAGCACCACGGAAAGAGTGGCGTTGTTTTCCTCCGGCTCTATCGCGCAGATTATAAGTACGGCGAGCATGGTCAGAATCAGGTAGATGGCGCACAGGGACATCGCCTGTTTGACAAGCGACAAGTCCACGCTGCGTTTGCCTATGGTTATATCTCTTTCGCCGCGCACGGAAGAATACAGTCCGAACAGCACGACCACTATCGTGGTGACTTTTATACCGCCCGCGGTAGAGCCGCTGTTACCGCCGATAAGCATAAGAATATCCATTAAAAACAAGGTGCTGTCGCTCAGCTCGCCCAGCGGAACGGTGTTGAATCCCGCCGTACGGGGCGTTATCGACTGGAACAGGCAGGCGAGAAAACTTTCTCCGGGACCCATTCCGGCAAGAACGCCGTTATGCTCGAAAGCGTAGATGAGCAGGGCGGGAACAAAGACGAGTATAAGCGTCGCCCACAGCACTATGCGCGTATGCAGACGGTATTTTCTGTATCTGAACTTTTTATCCCATATATCGCTCCACACCACATAACCCATGCCGCCCACGACGATGAGCGCGCATATGGTGAGGTTGACAAGCGCGTCGTCAGAATAACTTGTGAGCGAGGCGAACGCCGTGCCCTTTGCGCCCATCAGGTCGAAGCCCGCGTTGCAGAATGCGGATATGGAGTGGAAAACGGAAAACCAGATGCCGCGCCCCGCTCCGAATTCGGGGATAAAGCGGATCATGAGCAAGAACGCGCCTGCAAGCTCCACCGAGAAAGTGAAGATAATTATGCGCTTTACCAGTCTGACGACGCCGCTGCGCCCCATAGCACCCGCGGACTGCGCCAGAATTACCCTCTCGTAAAGCCCTATTCTTCTGCCGAGAGCGAAAGAAAACAGCGTGACAACCGTCATAAACCCTATTCCGCCCACCTGTATGAGCAGAATTATCACCACCTGTCCGAAAGCCGTCCAGTGCATGAAAGTATCGTAGGCGATAAGCCCCGTCACGCACGTTGCGGACGTGGACGTGAAAAGAGCGTTGATGTACGGCGTCCATTCACCCGTTTTCGACGATATGGGCAAAGAGAGCAGAAAACTGCCCAAAAGTATAACTCCCAGGTACCCGAGCGCAAGTATACGGGGCACCGTGGGACGGAATTTGAAGCGCGACATTATGGAAAGTTTGCCGCTTTTTACTTGTTTTTCCGCGTTTTGCGCGGAATTTTGTTGTGGACTAGGTGTCACAATACTCCCCGGCGGAAAGTCCGCCTTCTGCTTCCTTTTTTTCTTCACGCCGCGCGTGCATTTCCAAGTTGCGGAAACCGCCTCTCTATCTCCACAAAACCTTTAACGTTTCGCGGTCGAGTATCCCCCAGCGGTCGTTTTCACGGACGACGGCTTTGCCGCCCGAAAAAGGCGTCGCCACGTCGAATTCCATCTCCGTGACCTGATTGCCGTTTTCGTCGATATAGCCGCTTTTTTCGCCCGTGCTCACGGCTGCAAGTCCTTCGCTGAACGAAGTGCCGCAGTCGTATTTGCATTCTATCACTTTATTATTCTCTTTGTCAATATATCCGATAAGCCCGTTTACTTCCACTCCGGCGCGCCCTTCGCGGAATGCGAAAGCCTCGTCGTATTCGGGGTGGATGACCACGTTGCCCTTCCAATCCTTATATCCCCACTTTCCCGCGCGGTAGAATTTGATAAGGTCGCCCTGCTTTATCCCCTCTTTGGGATAGGGGACGAATGCCGGACGCTTTTTCTTTCCGCCCATGATAATTTCGTTTATCGTAAGTCCGGCATAAAGGCGGGATAACTCCTTATTGATCAGTTCGGCACTCTTTTTTCCGCCCTTCTCCCTGTTGTCTTTGCCTTTGTTTTTGGCGGTTTTTTCGTCCCTGCCCCCGTTTTTTAACTCCTGCTTTTCTTCGCGGGGTCTTGACTCTTCCGCCCTTCTTTCCTTTCCCTCTTCGCCGCGCCCACGTCTTTCGGGCTGTTTTTTCTCCCTCTGCCCGTTGCGGTTATCTTGCGCGGGCTTATTCTCCTGCGCCTGCTGTGCCTGGCCTTCTTCCGGCGTTTCCTCTTCGGGACGGAAAGGAAGTCCCAGCTTTTTCAGCGCGCCCTGCATGGCGAAAATGTCGCGCTTGCCTATGCCCTGCACCTTGTACATATCGCGCATATAGCGCGCGGCGATGTCTCCCGCCGTATTCACTCCGCCCGTCTTCAAAGCGCCCAGCGTGCGTTCGTGCAAGCCGAGCTCCTCCACCGGTGTTGCAAGCGCCTGCGGATCCCCCTGCGGTATATATGCGGGAGCTTTCCTGCGCCCGTTTTTATAACGTCTTCTATTATCCATGCCACCATATTACCACACCGCGCAAAATTTTGCAACTATCCGTATTGATACGCGCTACGCCGCTTTTCCGCCACGCTTTACGCCGTTAATTCCTTTGTTGACTTTTCTTAAACGATTTTATATAATTGACTTATGATAAAAGCGGAAAATGTGAGGAAAGTTTACGCGGGGGAAGTCCCCTTTCTTGCGCTGGACAATATTTCGTTCGAGATAAAAGACGGCGAATTCGTGGGTATCTGCGGCAAATCGGGCTGCGGAAAGTCCACCCTGCTCAATCTCATAGGCGGTCTGGACGGCATAACTTCGGGCACGATAGAGGTGCAGGGCAAAAACGTGGGGACTATGGGCGACAGGGAGCTTTCCGACTTCCGCAACAGGACGGTTTCGTTCGTTTTCCAGGCTTTTTACTTAGATCCCAATCTTACCGTTTCGGAAAACGTCGCCATGCCGCTGTTGATTGCGGGGGTAAAGAAAAAAGAGCGCGAGAAAAAAGCCCTTGCCCTTTTGGAGCGGCTTTCACTCAAAGACAAGGCGCGCAATAAGCCCGCAAAACTTTCGGGCGGAGAAATGCAACGCGCGGCGATCGCGCGGGCGCTTATCACCGACCCCGCCGTTATACTTGCCGACGAACCTACGGGCAATCTGGATGTGAAAAACGGGCGCGAAGTGCTCCGCCTGCTGAAAGAGATAAACGAAAGCGGCACCACCGTGATTATGGTTTCGCACAACCCGGGCGATTTGGAAAACTGTACGCGGATAATAGAGCTTTCCGACGGAAAGATAATAAGGGACGAAGTATGCGGTTAGGCGACTTTTTCTTTCTTTCGGTCAAATATATAAGCACGCACAAGGCGCGCTTTTTCGTGACGCTTACCGCCGTTACCCTTTTGTTTACCGTGCTGGCATGCTTTACCTGCGCCTACCTTTCGGGAGAAGCCACCTTCAACAAGTGTATAGAAGAAGATTTTGCAAAAAACGGACTTGTCTGCACTCCTTACGGCTTGGACGGCGCGCAGGAACACGGGCTGTTGATTTCCGCCCTGAGCGACGCTTTCGGGGATAATTTCGCTATTCGGGACACCGCGGATATTTCCGTCACCGGCACAAGCGTGAACGGCATGGACTACCCCGTTCCGCTATTCTATTACGCTCCCTACGGCGATATAGAAGAAACCGTTACCGAAGGGGAAGAATACGACCCTTCGGCGACGGGCAAAATATGGTTGCCGCGGCTGAACACCTTCGGGCAGTACGAACTGCGCGTGGGCGACGTTCTGCCGCTTTCTTTGACCGTATCGGGCGGAGAAAAATACGAAATATCGCCGCGGATAGCGGGCTTTCATTCGGGCAGCAACTCGGTTTTCATAAGTCCCGCCTACGCCTTCGCGGAAGGTATTCCCGTAAGCATTCCTGCCATAACCTTTACCCCGCGGGAGCTTTCCTTTGAACAAGTCGGAGAGATAAAGGTGCGGACCGAAAGCATTTTCAGCGACATTTACGGCGACAACTTCACGGGCGCCCTTTTTTCTTCCGACGGATATTTCGAAGAGTTCTCCGGCGCGGTAAAAACGAATACCGTTATATTCGCAATCGCCGCCGTCGCGTTGGCGGCTTTCGGCTTTGTCAGCCTGGCTAACAGTCTGATGATGGGCATAACGGAAAACTCAGCCACACTCAGCCTTTACAAGACTTTGGGACTGAAAAACAGCGGTCTTCTCGCCCTGCTCTGCTTTGAAGCGGTGACCCTTATTCTGCTTTCCGTGGCGCTCGCAAGCCTGCTCGCCTTTGCGCTTTTGCCCGTTTCGGCATACGCGGGCGACTTTTTATGGGGCGGCACGCTTTCCGTATTCGGCGAATTTACGGTTATTGCGCCGCTGCCTGCGTGGCTTCCGTTCGCTCTTGCGGGAATTTTGAGCGTTGCGGCAGTTTTAACCACCATGATATTCTTCCGCAAAAACGGGAAAAAGTACGTGCAGGCGGGACTGCGGGAGGGCGGCCTATGAAATTGCGCGACAAACTTTGGCTTGCCGGCAAAAGCATTTCGGGCAGCAGGAGCACGATAAGGACGATTATCGCCATGGCTCTTTCCCTTCTGCTGATTATGCCCGTGCTGTGGCTGACGTTCGCCTTTTACGGTGTCGCGCAGGCGAAAATCAACGTAAGCGGCTACAACAACATATATACCATAGACTATTCGGGCGAAGGTCAGCGCCTGAGGCGTATGGAAAACGGGCTGGGGCTTAATATCATGTTTTACGACGAAAATTCCGCCCTGCAATTGCTCGAAGATTATTCGGGCGATATTATCGGGCGCGCGGACAGCTTTATGGTTGCCCTGCAACGCGGGGAAAGCGCTTTGACGGCGGGCGGAGAAGAATATCTTTCTTCCAAGACAAATTATCTGAAAATTTTCCGCACGCAGACCTTATTCCCCGAAGGTTTGGAAAAAGCCGTATCGCTGTTGAACGGCAAGGGCGTGTTTGCCAGCGGAGGCGCGTTTACGGGCGGACGGCAGGTGATAGTTTCGCAAAAATGGCTGAACTCTTTCGGCGCGGGAGAGCTGACCGCAGGCGATAAAATCTCCCTTGCCGTCACTTCCGAACCCACCGTTTATTCGGCAACCACCGTGTATCCGTACAGCTACGCTTTGGACAACGACGCAGACCCTAGCAATACCCACTGCAACGCTTTACCGCAAACGCGCGCGAAAGAGGAGTTTTCGGGCGGCACGGCGGAGATATTTTCCGATTACACGATTGCGGGCGTGATAAGCGATGAGTATTACAACTCCGAATGGGGCACGCTGTTCGACGGCGACATATGGTTGCAGGAACAGTCCCTGACAATAAACGGCGAATGCACCCTACCGAAAGTGACAAACTCCCGCCTTTACGACGGAAGCAAGTATTATGAAGCGCGGATTATCACCTATCCAGAAACGGATATACCCTATCTTTCGCAAAAAGTTACGGAAAGCGGCGCTGTATTCCCCTTTTTCATAGAGGGCGGCTTTGTCTCCCCATGGACGTTGAAGTCGGACTCGGGCGCGTATAACGGGCGCAAGGCGTATTCGGCGCAACCGATTGTCGAAAGCACCCTGCAACTGCGCGATTTTTCGCAGATAAAGCGGCTTTATTCGGGCTTTTCACGCTACTTCGGACAGATGCTTTACGACCAGCCTCTGACTAATATCAGAGGGCTTCCCGTTACCTATGCCGCATATGACGCTCTGCAATTAAGCAGACAGTACGACAGCGTGCTTACGGTGCTTTACGCGCTCGGAACAGTGATACTCATAGCTTCGTTGCTGGAATATTACAATATCCTTTCGTTCAACGCAAAAGCCCATGCCCGCAATTACGGAATTATGCGCGCCATGGGCACAAAACGCGGAGAATACGCTTCGTTATACTGCCTGGAACTGCTGCTTACGGTGCTTTTAGCTTTTGTTCCCGCCGCCGTCGCCGGCTTTTTCGTAAGTATGGGCATAAGCCTCGGCGCGCAAAAAACTTCATTCATTGCGAATATAACCCTTAACCTGGCTTATTTCCCGCTTTCCGCCCTGTGCGCGCTGGTCTTCGTACTGCTGTGCTCCTTTATAATGCTGGGAGTATCCCAACTGCGCTACCGCAGACTTACCGCCGTTCAATCGCTTAAAATGCGTGAAAGCGGCGCTCTTCGCCCGTAACACAGCCGTCAACCGGACTGACGGACTGCCCTTCCTTCCCTCGCGCCCTTTTGGTTATAATTTGTTGCGCGCGTTATATTTTTATGCTATAATCTAGCTATGACTATCGGGCGGAAGATTTGCGGACTTATTATTATTGCCGTTACCGCCGCGCTTTTATTATGCGCGGCTTTCCTTCTTGCGCCTGCGGCGAAAGCGGAAAATCCCGCGCCCGTCACCCTGTCGGACGACACGGTTTTTGCCGTATCCCCTACACATGTGGCGTATACGAGCGGAAATTCCCTCTCGATAGTGGACCTTTCATATTCTTCCGACCCGTTCACCCTTTCTAACGCTTTTGAAGGAAGCGCAACCGATATAGAGATAACTTCGGATAAAATAGCCGTGCTTTCGACGAGCGGCGAAAATAAAATTCTTACGGTATTTGATTATAATTCGGAAACCGGCAGCATTGATTCTTCCTCTACGATTATACCCGAAGGTATGACTTCTCTTGAAGATGCCGTTATGCTGGAAACGACAAACGATTCGCTTTTACTTGTTACAAGTTACGGGGTGAGATTTGTTTTCGGCGATGATACGGACTTTCATTACCGCCCGGGCAATCTTTCCTCTCCTTCCGATACTGTACTGTACGACGACGCGGTCGGAATGGTCTTTTCGTCTTCTTTCGGTTCGGGCACAATGTATTTTGTAAAAGGATCTACGCTGTATACCTATGACAGCGGTAACGCGCAGGTTCCTATCAATCCCGACGGCTTACCATTGCCGGGCACTGCCCACGGTATGGCAAAATATGGCGATCTGATATATATTGCGCTGGACGATGGCGTTTACCTTTTCTTCGGCGAAAACAATGTAAGCAAACTTTCCGGTATGTCATATGCCTCGGCAATAGACATAGAGGGCGACTATCTGTACGCCTTCGACAAAGCCGCGCTGGCGATAAAGCGGTATACTATTACGGAAAGCGCTCTTGTATACAACAAATGCTACGACGCGGAAGAATATCTCGCCCCTACCGACTTTGACATAGTGCGCGTTTTACAGCCGGCGGAAGGAGAAAGCCTTACTATTTACCGCTCTCCACGCGACCTTGAAGTGGTGGCGCAGGCGGGCGGCGGAATAGTAGCTCTCACGCTGGTGAGTTACGACGGAGGCGACGGCGAAACTTCGTATTATTACTGCGTGACGCAGGACGGAGAATACGGATACGTGCCTGCGGAACAGGCGGCTCTGACAGACCTTGCCGACCCGGGATATACGGCGGCGCAGCCTTTGCACGGCATTACCCGAACGCCCGTATATAATTTCCCGTATAAAGCAAGCGGGGAACTTTGCACCCTTTCCACAGACGAAAGCGGAAGCGTTATAATGACGCGCGGTGAAGAAAGCCTGCACGTATTGCTTACCGCCACGGGACTGTTGCAGGCGGAAGGCAATGCCTGGTGCAAAGTGCTTATCAGCGCGGGGGACGAGTCTTTGACCGGATATATGGACGCGCGCCTTGTCTGCCCTTACGTAAGCTATTCCCCCGCCGGGGTGCAGAATTACTGCAAGATAGATTCCGGACGGGCGGGCGTTTATATAAAACTGTTCACACAGCCGGATGAAAATTCCGAAGTGGTGGCGGAGCTTCCGGACAACACGGAACTTATGCTCGCATCCCCTTATGACGAAAACAGCGAGTGGACGTGCGTTTTTTACGGCGATACCACCGCGTACGTGCGGACGGAAAGCGTCACGACTTCCGCCCTCACCACCGTGCAGATAACGCTTATCGTGGTGTTGTGCGTGCTGGTGGCGCTGGGAGTTGCTCTGGGCGTAACCATATATATCAGGAGAAAGAAAAAGAGGGAATATAATGAAGAAAGTTAAAATTGTTGCAATCGCGCTGCTTCTGGCGGCGGTTCTCGGCGCGGCGGCGGGCTGCGCCAATACGTCCGACCTCAATCCCGACGGGCTTTCAGATTGCCTTGCGGTGGATACTTCCGTCCAATACCAGACGATGACGGGCTGGGGCGCGTCCTCCGCGTGGTGGTCGCAGACCGTCCCTACCGATTCCGCGGCGCAGCAGCAGCTTGCAAGCGCGCTTTATTCGGAAAGCGGACTGGGACTGACCATTTACCGCTATAATCTGGGCGGCGGTTCGGCGGAGCTTAACGAAGAGGACGGCGTTTACTACGCGCAGGAGCGCAAGGCTTATTCCCTGTTCGACTCTTCCAAGTACGACGAGAGTAAATCTCTGCTCGAAAATTTCTCCGATTTTTCCAAATACAGCATTGAAGGCGACATCAACGCGGTGCAGTTTATGCAAAAGTGCCTGAACCAGCCTTCTTCGACGGTGGAAAAAGTGGTCGTTTTCGTCAACTCGCCACACTACCTGCTCACCGCCAACGGCAAAACCCACGGCACGAACGAATACGACAGCAATCTGCCCGAGGAAAATTATGAAGCGTACGCCGCGTATATCATAAATTCCATACGTCTGCTTATTGCAAACGGAATTCCCGTAACCACGGTAAGCCCGGTGAACGAACCGCAGCACAAGTGGGGCGGAGACGGCTCCACACAGGAAGGCTGTCACTACGAACCTGCGGAAGCGGCAAGCGTGATAAACGTGCTTTATAACGCCATAGAAGAGTACAATTCCACATCTACGGCGGCGCTCGACGTAAAAATATCCGCTCCCGAAAGCGGCAACTACACTTCTTACGACGTAAAGAGCCGCGCCGTTGAGTATATCTACGAACTTTCTAAATATCCCTGCTTCAATCATCTGGACGGAATTTCCGTACACGCCTACGGCGAGCCGACCTCGGAAGAAGCCAGGCTTTCCTACGTCACGCGCATTAAAAACATACTGCCCGAAAGCTACGATCTCCAAATAGATATGACGGAAGTGTGCCATATGGAAGGCGGCGTGGACGAAGGCATGGATTCGGCTACTTACGTTGCGAAGGTGATAGATAAGGATTTGCAGTATCTTGGCGCGCGCTCGTGGTCGTGGTGGATAGCCGTAAGCGACTACGACTACAACGACGGACTTTTGTATTGGGACTACTATTCGGAATCCACCGAAATAAACGCAGTCAAACGTTATTACGCGTTGATGCAGTATTCAAAATTCGTAAAGGCCGGCGATGTACGCGTGGATTTGCAATGGCTGAACGCCTCTTCCGCCTACGGTGACGCCCTTTCCGGCACGGCGTTTTTGAGGAGCGACGGCACGGTAACGATAGTTCTTGTCAACGATTCGGACAATGCCTACCCCGTAAATATCGCGGGCGGCTATACCAATATGCAGATAGTGACCACGGATAACAACTATGACTGCGAGACGACTTATAACGGCGCTTTCAGGCAAAACGTCGCAATAGGGGCAAAATCGGTAACCACGATAGTATTGTCCTGACGTGGTCACATAAGAATAACGCCACGCTTTGGACGAAGTCGTAACTGTCCGAAAAGATATATCCGGGCTCGTGTTTGCCGAAAATGTCCCGGC
>ERZ1090878.1578-NODE-1583-length-10601-cov-4.328845_pt1 | contig 10601 bp, 11 predicted proteins | sample MGYA00478473_ERZ1090878 | MGnify/ENA primary metagenome ERZ1090878 (study PRJEB33644, sample SAMEA5815720) | chicken gut metagenome | biome: Chicken; feature: Gastrointestinal Tract; material: Caecum | place: Ireland | collected 2019-01-01 | study: A study of... | reverse complement strand
CGTTCTGCTTCCATTGCTTCTATGGGATCGCCATAAAAGCCGTACTGCGCATGGAGTAGGGAAACAGGCATGGAGAAGAAATAGTAAGAACAAGTACCGCCCGCTCTGTCCATCCGCCTCAAAGTTCAGAAGTCTCTGATCTTTACCCGGTAGTGGAGATTGGCAAAGCTGATCCTGTCTCCATGGCAGAGTGGACGCTTTTCATTGGGTTTCAGCCGCTCCCCGTTGAGGAAGGTCCCGTTCATGGAATTCAGATCGGTCACAAAGCCCCCCTCCCCGGTCCGGGCCAATCTGGCATGGATGCGGCTCACCGCATCTCTCCCAATCCAAATATCCACCTGGTCCTTCTTCTTTCCCAGAAGTGCCGTTTCCATGCTAAGCTCCAAATCAGGATACTTTTCCGGCTCCTGGCTCACCAGGCGGATCTGCTTTCTCATTTCCGTCTCTGCCAGGCAGCGGGTTTCTCCTCCCGGTTCCTGCTCCCAGGGCGAAACCCTGGGCTTCTCCCTCTCTTTTCCCCCAGTGCTCCATCCGGGAACGTCCGAAATCTCTTCCGGTTTTTTCTCCTGACAGTAAACCTGATTCATCAACGCCTCCAGGAATTCGTCCTCGTCCTCCTCCTCATCATCCGGCCAGATCTTTCTCTTTCGTTCCTTCCGGCTGGAGACAGCAGAATAAGCACCCCACACCACGGCCAGGCACAAAAACGCCAATCCCCCGGTCTGAGTCAGATCCAACCCGGCAAAATAAACCACTGCGCCAAACGCCAGCATAATCAAAATCACTGCTGCCGCGCACAGAACGATATTTCGCAGACATTTTTTCCCTTTCTTCTGTTTCTGCGCTTCAGTTTGCCTCTTTCCCTGACTCTTCTCTTTCTTGCGCCCCTGCATCCCTTGGGGTTCCTGCCGACCGCTTAGCCGGCCATCCTGTTCCCACCTTTCCCCCTCCCGTTTTCCTGTCCTCACGCTGTCCTGCTCCCGGTCATCGCTTCCCGGGATTCCCGCTCTCAGGCCATCACTTTCCCAGCTATCCGCTTTCAGGCCATTGTTCTCCCGGCTGCCCACTCTCGGGCCGTCACTCTCCAGACTGCCTACTCTCGGGCATTTTGCGTATATCCCTTCTCCGATTATTTTTTCATCCGTTTTCCCGGTTCTGTCCCTCTGGGAAGATACCGCCCGCAGCACATCCTGCAGACTGAAATTATCCCTGGAAACCCGCTCAAACAGCTCGTATCCCAAGTCTACCGCTCCCCGGTCACCGTGATCCAGCCGCTTCAGCAAAAACTCAGACAGTTCCCGAAATCCCGACTGTCCGCTCTCCTCCATCTTTGCGCTGCCAGGCATATAGCAAAGCCAAACACTGCCCGTATCCAGATCCATAAATATGTACTCCGGGCAAAATAGCAGTTCCGCTCCGTCCAGAAGATACTGCCGCATCCGCTCCAGAACCTCCCGGATACCGTACAGCAGCCCCTCGATCTCCTTCTTTCCCATGGTGTGGGTTTCATATAAATGGGTCAGCGGCTGTTTTGAGGCAATCTCATAATAAAGAAAAGTTTTTCCATCCATCCTCCGCGTCCGGAGGGGCAGCAATCCGGCAATCCGATTCTGCTCCAGCATCCGCACGGTATACTCGTCACCGGATACGCAGGCGTTCGGAATCACCATATAATTATGGTTCAAATCTCTTTGATAGCTGACTTCCACCGTCTCACCCCTTTGCCGCCTCCACCAGCTTCTGAAGCCCCCTGATTTTCCGTATCGTTTCCGTGGGGTGATACAGTTTTCTGGTCCAGGACTTTTCAATCGACACCAGGTCCTTATTCAGCAGATGGCTGATCAATCCCGGAATATAAAAATTTCCCCGGCAGGTTACTTTAATCTCCGTATCCGAGACAGACAGGGACATTTCCCCCTGCCTGGTTCCCAGGAGGCGCCTCTGCAGCAGTTTTGTCCTTTTTTCTTCCAATAGCTGCTGCCGGTTCGCTTCCTGTGCCAAGGTACTTCCCGCAGCCGCCAGCTCACAGGCTGCCCCCTGCATCACCGCGCAGTCATGCAGGTAAAACCCTCCGTAAATTAATGCTACCAGAACCGGAAGCAAAATCGTCATCAGCAGTGCCGCCTCCACAGTAAAGCTTCCCCTCGCTCTGCCCAACCGCTTCTCCTCCTTCCTTTTCTCTGCCATCTCTGTTTTCTTTTCTGCCGCGCTCCATCCCCTTATCCGGCGCCAAACATGATGCAAACCTGGGCCGCCAGCAAAAACGGCATAAAAGGAAAGCTGTCCTTGTTTCCAAATTGCCTGTAAACCACCAACGCCACCGTCCTAACCGCCGAAAAGCAGAGGGCCAGTCCGATAAGAGCAATTGTCCGGAAAAATCCCAGGGCAGCGCCGCAGGCCGCCACGGCCAATCCGTCACCGTATCCTATGGCTTCCCCGGTGGCCCTGGCTGCCGCCAGCAGAAGCAGGCCCAGCATCACCCCCGCTGCCAAACTGATCCAGGCCGCATCCCCCAGCACAAGGTGCAGACCCAGGGCGCCTCCCATGAAAATCAGGGAGAGGGGCCACCAAATCCAGCCTTTCCACAAATCAGTCAGCGCGTAAATCCCCAGCAGTCCCACTGTCAGAATATCGTAATACGGCACAGAATCTCCCACTTCTTCTCATCCTCCCATCAACCGCACTTTGAGCAGGCCTTCATGTGAGATACCTCATCCAGGTCCACCTCCCGCACGGTCCGTTTCAGTCCGCTGCATTCCAGTGTGGAATGGTATTTGTTTCCATCATTGGTGATGTATACGCTGCTCCCGGCATTAGCCCCGCAGAGTTCACAGGCATAGTATTTTTCTCCGTAAGTATTCCGCAGGCTGTCCACCTGACTCTTAGAAACCGGCCGGATAGATAGTTTAATGTGAGAACACTGCAGATCTCTGTGATACACCGTTCCAAATTCCGTCACATATACTTTGATTCCCTGGCCGCTCTGGTCTGCTCCCGAAGCGGTTCCATCTGACCCTGTGCGCCCTGTCCAGGCCCGCACACTGCCTCTTTGCAGAAAAAAGACACCCGGAATTTTTACTCCGCCTACCAGCGCCCTGATCTGATACGTCATCACCAGATCAATCATCTGTTCCTCTTTTAAGAAAGAAGAAAGCAGAAAGTTGACGTTTTTTACCGTCTTTGTCTCTCCTGCCTTTCCGGTCACCTTACTTTGGGCGTACACCGCCGACAGTCCTGATACCACCACCGACGGGTTTTCTTCCTCTCCTGAGACATAAGCGTTTACCGCCATCTCTTCCGCTGTTTCGCACAATGCGCTTCCAAACCTTCCCGCAGTCTCCATCACCAGGATAAACTGCATACACACTGCCATGCAAAGTACGAAGATTGGCAAAACCACAGATGCCTCCACCGTAAGACTTGCTTTAAGCGGAGCAAAAAAGAATGCTCTTCTTCTGCCGGGAATCGGTTTATTCGTTTTGGGAGAGAGAGTTTCCTTTCTTTGAAAAGCCGCAATGAAATCTTTTCGAATTGCATTTTGACATGATACTGAGAAATGAATTTGGCATCCAAAGAGCATTCTTTTTCACCCCGCTTTACTCATATGCAAATCCGCTGTTTACTGTCACCGTCTGCCCGGGAGCTGATACGCCGAGAAACGCCGCTGACACCCGGAGAAAAACCGGACGGATCCGCCAGGTAACCTGGGTGCGGATTCCCACCACACAATCATCCGCCTGAAAATTGGACAATCCCGGAAGAACGGACAGGTTCATTTCCACCAGATCCAGAGCCCGCTTTTTCTGCGTGGACACTGATTGGAGATTGAGCAGAATTCTCAGATGATCCTGATAATCCGCCCCTTCCTGACGGTTTTCCCCGTCCTCGCTCAGAAGTGTCTCCAGATTTGCCAGCTGATCCAGCGTCAGCCGCCAGGTGGCCCCGGTTTTCACCAGGGGCACGTGGCCTCCATCCATCAAGGTCTTGACATCCAGCATACTCTCCCCGTATGCCCAGGCCAGCAATAGCGCATGCTTCATCACGGTCACCAGCGGCGGTATCCCCAGCCACCCGATCAGCAGTGCTGCCAGGGCTCCTGCCTGGGCGCTCATATCGCTGTTTCTTATACAGTATACATAGTTGCATCCCTCCCGCAGCAGCAATAGCTTCCGCACCACCGATTTCAGATTCTCCCTGTCTGATCTTTTTCCCCCGATCACATACTCTATCTGGTAGTTCAGCTTTCCGCTCTCATTCCTGTCCTGATAGTTTTCAAAGTGATCCAGCAGATACTCCCGAAACAGCAGATCCGAAGTGAGACCCCCATGTTCCCCGGAAAGTTCCATATTTCCGGTCTGCAGCTTCCTCTTTGAGGCGACTTCACTTTTCGATACCGTCCGCTCAGAGACCCCATATTTGCTGCAGACCACATCCAAGATGCTTTTTCTCTTCAGTTTTTCCAGGGCAGTGAGGGGATTTTCCTGTACAACTTCTCCCGGAGCCTCTCCCACTATCACCAGATCTCCGCCTGCATTCTCCCCCGCTGCCGCCTGTTCTTCCAATTCCTTTATCCTGGCCGCTTCCTGCTGCTCCAAATCCTCCATCTGCGCATCCGAATTATTCTTTCCCCGCTGGTAATCCTCCTGATTGCTCTGGGCAGATTGGGCATCGTGATGGTACTGAAACAGTTTCCCTATCGTGCCCGTCACCGCAGTCTCCTTCATAAAGGATACGGCCTGCTGGTAAAAAGCCTCCCCGCCCTGATCTGTCAGAAGCGCATACTCTGAAATTTCACTCTCCTCAAGCCCCAGCTGCCAGGGATCAAAGCACAGGCCTGCCAGGCCGCCGCTCTGTGCCGAACTGTTTTTTTCCATAAAAGTCCGAAGTCTGCCGTTTACCCGCTCTATGGAAAAGTCCCCGGTTCCATAGGCACCATCCACCGCAAAAATCTCATAGTCCTCCAAAAGCCGCTGTTCAAACTCCCCGAATACAGAATAATTTCCCATATCCACCACATTTGCCGCCTGGGCTCTGGCCCCCTGAATCCTGGCAGACTCCACCGCAGTACAGATGAGCGATAAAAACAAAACGCTGATCAGACTTAAAAACACCGTAATCGTCCCTTTTATCCTGCCCATCCGTACCTCCTTTTCGAGCTTCATCCCTTCGGCGCAAAAGCCACAGTACTTTTAAATGCTGTTGCTCTGGCTTGTAATTTTACTGAGTATGCTGTTTACCAGACTGGTCAGCTGCTTTTTGAAAATAATTACCAATGATATGAGTACCACCAAAATCAATATAATCTCTACAATTCCAACCCCATCCTGTTCCTGAAGAAAAGATATGATATGTCCCTGTTTTTCCATACTCTTCCTCCTTCCCCGCAAGTTTGGCTTTTACATATTACAAAGACAGAAAAGCCGGTACCATCAGAACAATCAGCACAACTCCAAACATCATCGCCATGGGAAACAACAGCTTTGTCCCAGCCTGCTCTCCCAGTTTTCTGGCCATATTTTGACGCTCTTCCATGGAAGAGGATGCCTCTTTTTCCAGCATGGATGCCAGTCCTTTGGAGCCCTTTTTCAGGTTCTGGGAAAGCAATGATCCCAGTTTCACATACTGCGGCAGATCACACCGCCTGCCAAAATTTTCATAGGCAGTGCTCTCCGGTACGCCGCTGCGCATCTCACCGCAGGTAAACAGCAGTTCCTCATAAGCATACCTTTTCTGCCCGGTACGGCTCCTTTTGTACTCCGCCGCAATCCGCGAAAAGGTTCCCCGTATGGTCAGGCCCGCCCCCAGCAGCATCGTCATTTTCCACATCAGCTCCGAATAGTCCAGTGTCATCTGAAGCTTTCGTTCCCTGGCTTTCTGGCGGATCTTCTGGTCCCGCTGCAGCCAGAGACACAATGGCAGGACTACTGTCAGCGCCAGCAAAAGCGGAAACAGCTGCTGGGGTTGGCGCAGCCAGGTTACGCTTCGGCCCTCCACCTGGCTGGGCAGTTCCAGCATCTCCTGCTCTGCCCCCTCCTGGTTCGCTCGCTCCACCTCGTCCTCCACAGCCTGCCAAAGCTGCTCCTGTTCTGATAGCACCGGAGGATACACGCAGACCGCCGTCTCATACATCAATTCCTGTTCCTGGCAGGTAAGGGTTGCCTGAATTTCCACTATGCTGCCCTGTTCATCCGGTTCGCCGATGATCTGGCCGTTGTCATCAATCATTCCATACGGCATCGTCATCCACTCCACCGTCACTGCCCCATCTTCCAGCGCAGTTGGAAAATTCAGTTTCTCTCTCACCTGATCCAGAGAGGGATTGTCCCCCCGCAGGTTTTGTTCCAGGGACTCCCTGCCTTTTTCCAGCAGTTCCTCCACCTGGCTGGCGCTGTATTTGCGCCCCTGCACCGTCACAGTCATCTGTACCGGCTGCGTCTCTCCTTCCAGCTGCACCGTCAGCTCCTCTTCTCTGTCCCCCATTCCATATCCCGGCCGCTCCAGCCGGTTGTCCTCCACAACCGTCTCGGTGCGGTCCACGGTGAGATAAACTCCGGCGCTGGCCAACGCCATAACCGCTGTCAGCAGCATACAGTCCGCAATCTTTTTCGCGTAATACGACCTTCCTGCCTGTTTCTTTCTTCCCGACAGCGATGCCAGATCTCCCACCAGCCCTCGGTTCTTCCCCTCCGGGCTTGCCAGCCGGCACTTGTCCGTAAGGTATTCTCCCAACTTCAGAAGCGGATTCTTTGGTGCTCTCATGTTCCATCTCCGTTCTTATCTGTCATACTACACTTGTATCGTCATAATTTTTCTCCCCCACAGAAACGCCAGCAGGTAAAGTCCCAGGCAAACAGTCATCACAATTCTGCCGGGAAGGCCGGTATACATGACCTCCAAAAATTCCGGGGAGGTGACCGTGACATAGCCTAAAATCAGAATAGGAATCACGCTCATCATATTCTGCTCCATCACTTTTCCTGCCAGAGTAGTCTCTATTTCCATCCGGGTTTCCTGCCTCTGCTGAATACAGGAAATCGTGTTCCGCATAATCGCCATCAGGTCGCCTCCCGTCCGCTTCGCGGTGTAAAATACCTCCGCGAAATTTTGAATATCCTCCACACCGCTTCGCTCCCCAAGATCAGCCAGCAGAGCCTCTATGGAGCGGTTCAGCCCGGTCTGTGCCACCAGATACTCAAACTCCGCCACAACAAACGCTTCCGCCGAATAGATCTTTCTCAGCTCCCGCAGAGCCTCCCCGAAGGCGTTTTCCACAGCGTAGCCCGCCTGAAGGGATGTGCAGACGAGCTGTATCCCTGTCAGGAACTGTCCCTGCATTTCCACCTGTCTTCTGCGCGCCAGCTCCTTTCTCCTGTCCCTCAGAAACAGGGGCAGACCGGAAAGCAGCAGCAGCCAGGCAATCCAGGAGCGGAAAAACAGAAAGCTCACAATCCCATCCAGTCCCAGATAAGCGAATCCGAAACGAATCCGTTCCCTCCAGGAAAAGCGGTAAACGCGGTAGTCCCGCCTCAGTCCAGTCCTGCTCTCACCAGTTTTTGCCGGTTTTTCAGTTCTCCTTTTTTTACCAAACTTCCCAACAGCCTTCCCTCCTCGTCTTCTCCCTGCTCCTCAAATTCAAACAGAGTATTCGTCAGAATCTCCCCCAGGCGATAGTCATAACCGGTGATTTCTATAATTTCCAGCACCTTACGGCTTTTATCCCGCATTCTGCCCAGGTGAACCATCAGGTCAATGCCGGAAGCAATCTGTCTCCGCACCGCCTGCACCGGAATCTCCAGTCCCATCAAAACCATCGTCTCCAGCCTGGACAACATATCTCTGGGACTGTTTCCATGGCCTGTGCTGAGAGACCCGTCATGCCCTGTGTTCAGAGACTGCAGCATATCAATCGTCTCCTCTCCCCGCACCTCGCCCACGATAATCCGGTCCGGCCGCATCCGCAGGCTGGCCCGGATCAGATCCCGGATTGTCACCTCGTTGTCCCCCTCCTCATTGGCCTTTCTGGCCTCCAGCCGTACCAGATTTCTCGCCCCCTGAATTTGCAGCTCCGCATTGTCCTCTATCGTCACGATCCGTTCATCTCCCGGAATATAGTTGGACAGTGCGTTGAGGAAGGTGGTCTTTCCGGATCCGGTTCCTCCGCTGATAAAAATGTTGTAGCCTGCCTGCACCAGACGGCGCAGAAGCAACGCCGCCTCCTCCGTGACCGTATTCCAGGCAATCAGCTGCTCCATGGAAATGGGGTGATCAGGAAAACGGCGGATCGTGATCACAGGCCCTCCAATGGCCACCGGAGCCATCACCACATTCACTCTAGCCCCATTTTCCAGGCGGGCATCCACAATGGACACGGCCTCGTTGGCCACGCGGTTGCACTTGGCCACAATCTGCTGCACAATGTCCTCCAGTTTCTCCCTGGAATCGAACCGCTTCTCCCACCGCGTCAGCCGTCCCTTGCGCTCTATAAAAATTCCCTCCGTGCCGTTTACCATAATCTCTGTCACCGTATCATCATCCACCAGCTCCTGAAGAATATCCAGACGGCGCACCGAATTAAAGAGCTCTCTCCTGATCTGCGCGCGCTCTGCCAGCCGCACGTAGGCATACTGTCCTCCCTCCAGTATCAGCTCATCGATAATGGCAAAGATTTCCTCGTCCTCCACCTCCTGATACTCCTCCAGCCGCGACATCAGCCTGGTTCGAAATTCCCGAAAGCGTTCACTGGTCATCTTCCATTTCCTCCTGTCTGTTCAAAAACAGTCGTCTCCAGGTTCTGTCACCCATTCGGTTCTTCCCCTGTTCCATTTCGTCTGAATCCTCTGTCTGCGCTTCCCCCGGGGCACTTTCAAGAAGTTTCCTCACATACTGAGCCAGTTCTCCTGCGCCCAGGCTCTCCGGCAAACGCTGCTCCGCTTCCCCCTCCCAGAGGGGCAGATGCAGACGCACAATTTTCTCCAATACATCCGCGCACTCCAACGCGCTGAGATTCTTCTCAAACTGCAGCAGCTTCGCCCGGGAAATTTTATCTTCCAGAACGGGCATATAAACCCTGCCGCACTGCCTCATAATCCGAAATACATCCTCAATCTGGTTCCCCAGATCCAGTATCAGCACCTCATAATCGCCCCAGGCGCCGATTTGACGCAGAAAGCTGAGCCACTCCTCACATCTCACATCCCGCAGATCGCAGGGAGAAAAAGCAGGAGGAATATAATCCAGTTTTCCAATGGAACGAATCATACCGCTCAGTTTATAAATCAGATTTCCTTCCTTCTGTCTGGCAAAATAGAGCAGATCTGAAAGGTCCGCAGAGTAGCTCTGGTCAAGCAGAGTCTCAAAGCCGTTGTAATCCTCCAGATTCAGATACAAAACTTTCCGGTTTTCTCCCAAAATCGCTCCCAGGGTCAGGGCAAATATGGTTTTCCCCACCCGCCCCAGGGGAGAATATACGCCGATTATCTCTGTCTTTCCTTCCTCCATGGGTTCCAGGGCCGGATGGGGGCAGGTCTGTGCATAGTATCCCATCACTTCGGCAATCAGCTGGTCCGAAGGCTGATACTTGTACACACAGGGCTCTTGCCCCAGTCTGGGCACTGCTTCCCCCTCTGAGAGAATCATGATTCGGTCCACATCCATCTGTTTCACCTGATCACACATGGCATTGGTGGAGATCAGCAGCAGATCGATATGGTTCTGCGCCGCAAATTCTTCCAGGCTTTTTAAATTTGTAAATGCCTGAACCTCAAAGGGTGTATGGCTGCGCTCATTCATATAATCCGCCAGATTTCGCGTGTAGGATGCCTCCAGATCACAGACCGCAAAAATACTTTTCTTCATCTCATATGCCACCTCCCAGGGTAAAGACCAAACCCAGAAGAACGGGGAGCGAAAAGCAAAACTGCCCATCCCGACCGCTCTCCCTGCGGTAAGAACTCCACTGTTTTGTTTGTAAAAAATGTGCGATATAACTTCTGAAATAGAAAAGACGAGCAAACAGATTGCGCCGTTTGATTACCAGAATGGCAGAAATCAATCCGCCAAACAGAAACGTTAAAATGATACAGGAAACACAGCGTCCCGGCCCCAGAAACCCTCCAATCACACAGAGCAGCTTAATATCCCCGGCCCCGATCATACGAAACCAGTACAGCCCCGCCAAAGCCACAAGGGGTATCACCACTCCCAAAATCCAGTTTATCCATCCCTGCGCACCCAGAGCACAGATCTGGCCTGCCATGCCGCACAGCAAGCCGGCGACAATCAAACCGTTTGGTATCATTCCGGACAGCAGGTCCGCTGCCGCTCCGATCATCACCAGGTGAAGAAGAACTGTCATCTGCATCCGGTCCCCCTGTCAGATCACTGAGAAATATTCCGTTTTTTTCAACTCCTTATCCGCATTTATCCCATGGTTCTCCCCCCTTCTATTTCGGTGCTGCGCCGCAGCGCCTCCAATATTTTCCCTAAGCTGAATATGAATGGTAAGCATGAAATTCTGACAGACGGATCAATGTCCGAGATGTGAAAATAGAGTCGTCTAAACCAGCAACTGCCTTAGAAGATCTGCTTGGATGTATCATAAC
>ERZ1090878.1577-NODE-1582-length-10601-cov-5.782382_pt1 | contig 10601 bp, 5 predicted proteins | sample MGYA00478473_ERZ1090878 | MGnify/ENA primary metagenome ERZ1090878 (study PRJEB33644, sample SAMEA5815720) | chicken gut metagenome | biome: Chicken; feature: Gastrointestinal Tract; material: Caecum | place: Ireland | collected 2019-01-01 | study: A study of the... | reverse complement strand
GAATGTATAAAACGAAACAAAAATAATGATTATTCCCCACTTATAGCCTTTTTCCTTGAAAAATCGGTGAGAAGGCCAAATAAAAAAGGTACCCAACGCAATGTGGATACCTTTATATGATTCATTTACATAAACCGGAAAATGACTCGTCCGGTTTGTGGACCATTTACCCATTTCGGTTGTGAAGAGGGACCACACAAATCGGTGGAGTTTACTTTATTACGTACCGGAGGAATCACGTTCAGGACAGAGATTCCGCTTTCGGGGAGAGTATAAAGCAAACGGTCGCGGCCATCACGAGGCTGATATACTCCGATATACGCGTCGGGAGTTTCGTTTGTCAGACTGATAGTGCCTTCTTTCGTTTGGATATTCATCCAGGAAACATTACCAAAGTATCCTTTGAATTCGGGATATGTGAAGGTCTCACCCGGAATAGGATCGTTATAGTCGTTTTCCCATACATCGTATTGCGTTCCGTGAATACGGTTTTGCCATACACGGTAAGGTCCGGCACCCAGCCAGCGTTTGCTGATTACCTGATCTTCAGGATAGTCGAAACGAATACCCATCAAGTCTACGACACCGGAGAAATTGTAGGTGTAATCCAAAGCCAAATCCCCACTCGGGTTGATTGTCCATTGAGCTTTATCCAGATTGCCCAGTTTATAATTGGCGCTAACTATCAGATCACCTCCATCTTGTTTTATGTCCAGTTTCGTAAATACGGCAGCATCCGGGAATTCGCTGTATGTACGGTCTTTTTCTTTTGCTTTCTCATCATCATGGTTATAGAACTGATCCAATGAGCGGTCTGCGCGACGGGCTCCAATAAAACGGGGACCATTGGCGAAGTTAATCTTACGGTTATCTACAGATACCCCTTTCAGTTGTCCGTCTTTCTTTGAGAAGATGAATGTACGCTTATTCGCTTTCACAGTAAGATCATTTTCTGTCTCTGTATAAGTAGGACGACTGGACAAGGGAGAAAGCTGTTCTGTCTGCTGATTCGGTTTGTTGACCGGGAAAGTCCAGCGCCAAAGTTCATGGCCGTATGGATCGATTGCTGTCAGGAAGAGGGCGTCTGCATTGGGGAGGATATTTGTTTTTATATCCAAAATGCCTGCCGAGTGAGCAACCACGTCACTGCCTTGCACTTCACCCTCTTTCAACACTTGAATAGTAGCATTGGACGCATCTGTTGCCAGCGGGAATTTTACTTGCTTCCAAAGGAAACGGCAAGTATTCAGATTCAGATAATCGTAACGGTTTTCTACGGAGAATTTGCCATCAAATTGCCTGTCGATAGAAGTATTTATGATTTGTACCGGACTCCATAACTGCTTGATTGTGTAGTAGCTACCCTCCTTTTCGTGATGTGGTCCTACAATACCGTCTGCTCCAAAGTTTCCTTGGTTATCAATGAATCCGTCCATATCCACACGCTTCACACCTTCGTCTGCCAATACCCAAAGGAATCCACCGATACAACGGGGATGCTTGCGCATCATTTCCCAATAATCGTATAATCCGGCACCATGGCCGCCATCGTATAAACCATGCAAGAATTCCGTAGGCATAAAGATTTCCGGTAAGCGCATGTAGTTCTGGCTTTCTCCGTAAGAGCGGTAATGCATGGTTTCAAAACCGGAGAAGTTACCTTGCGGGTGAATAACCGGACGTTTCTGCGGATCGTATTTATGAAACTCTCCATCCAGTTCGGTATTCCATCCTTTTTCATTACCATTACTCCACCAAATAATAGACGGATGATTCACGTCACGTTCTATCATGCCTTCAATCAGACGTACTCCGGTGGGGGTATCATACTTGCCATGCCAGCCTCCCAATTCGTCCATCACATAAAGTCCGAGAGAATCACAGGCTTCCAAAAATTCCGGGTCAGCCGGATAATGGCTCAAACGGACAGAATTCATATTCATGCTTTTCATCAAAAGAACATCTTCTATATTCTTCTCTTTACTCAACGTACGGCCACTTTCAGGACGGAAACTATGGCGATTGACACCACGTACATTGATACGCACTCCGTTTATATAAAGTCCGTCGCTTTCACGTACTTCAATCGTGCGGAAACCAAAATTTTCCGTTTCACTATGCAAAACCTTACCGGCCTTATCCAATAGAGAGAATTGTGCTTGATAAAGATTCGGAGTTTCCGCTGTCCATAATGCGGGGTTAGATACATTCAGTTGCAGGGAAGTCCAGTCACCTCCAGCTTTTACGGGTACGGTGGTTTCCGTTATCTTTTTTCCTTTTTTATCTAAAATCTGTGTACGGATGCTCATTCCGTCATTAGAAATATTTGTGTAGCAGTTGGCACGGAAAGTTCCATCCATCTTTGCGTCAATGGCAATGTGCCGCAGGTTTACGGCTGGTTTCACCTCCAGGAACACCGGACGGAAGATACCGCCAAAATTCCAATAATCAGCACGACGTTCGGCAAGGTTCACACTGGCATTTTCACTCTCTTTGGCAACAGTGACTTCCAGTAAATTCTTTTTGCCATATTTCAGAAAATCCGTGATGTTGTATGAAAAACGATAGAAGGCCCCCTGATGTTTGGAACCAACTTTACGTCCGTTCACTTTTACTTCCGTATCTGTCATTGAAGCTTCAAATACAAGACTGACCTGTTTGCCGCGAAACTTTTCCAGGACTTCAAATTCGTACTTATACATACCTTTTTCATCAGCAACACCTTCAGGAAATGGTTTTCCATAGAAAGTGATCCCATACTGATAAGTGCCGAAGCCTTGCAATTCCCAACAGGAAGGTACACCAATTTTCGTCCATTTGCCGGAATTGCGTCCGTCGGTACAAAAGAAGTCCCATTCAACCATATCGTCGCATCCGTGACCGGAGAGATATTGCCTTTCCGTTTGTGGAAGGTTTTGAGCAGCCAGGGTAGTTGCCAACGCTAAGGTCGATAATAAAGTGGTTACTTTTTTCATTGTTACTTTTATAATTGTGTTAGTTATTTATTGCTATCATTGTTTACTACTGATGCGGATATGCAGCGTATGTTCTTTTTTCTCTATGGCATATTTCTTCAATACACCCGGTCCGCAACTACTGTTTCCTAATCCAAGTACGGCAGCATCCATACTAAGAATGATTTCCGCACGTGGTTTTAAATTACAATCGTGAGTTTCTTCATAGATGTCCTGTACGGTGTAATGCAGGGCAGATGCAGAAAATGCGTTTTCTACCGCGTCAACACGAATACCTTTATTCTGTTTGTCGGTCAGGGTCAGATAATGCACTTCCTCTTTGTTCCCACTATCCTGCGGACGTGGATAATGTACGTACTGTTCTGCAACGCTTCCTTTCCAAAGCCCTATCATAGCAGATGTTTTGCGGTCAGGATTGTTATCCTGTGTCCCTCTGCCATACCAGGTAAATGTATCATAAGCAGGCGCCAGACAGAATGCGATACCTAAACGGGGAATTTCAGGAAGAACTCCTTGTGGCAAGAAAGTTGTTTTCAGATCAATTGTTCCATCTGAAAAGACTGTATAGACAGAAGTAGTCACCACTTTTCCTTCTTTATATAAATTACTAGTTTGAATCCGGACAATGACCGCCCCGTCTGCACGTTTTTCATGGTGGAAAGATTCCAGATTTATCTGCGGATGATCCATTCCATGCAATTTCCAGTCTTTAGCCAACCAGTTTCCGAAGCTCTTGTCATTATCTGTCGGAGCACGGAAAACTTGAGTGACAGGCTGAACCGGAAAATCATCGGAGTGAGCCAGCATTTCTTTGTTCTTATATATAAGGGAGGTCATACTTCCGTTCACTTTCTTTTCCCACTGAACAGAAAAACCGCGTCCGCTAATCAATAAAGATTTATCATCCTCTTCCACTTGAAGCGTTCCTTTATAAATTAAATCAGCAGAAGCTAAATCTCCTTTTTGCAAACAGAATTGTTCCCAGGCCACTTCATGTCCTGCCTTTGCCCAAAGAGCATCCGATTTCAAAACAATGCTTACTTTCAGTTGGCAATCGGAAAGAGGATTCAATGAACGGAAAGTCGGCAAATCTATTGTTCCACTTTCTCCTGGAGCTATTTCCGGCAATGTAATTTCTCCTTGTTCTTTCTGTTTTCCATCCACAGACAATGTCCATAAGCAGCGATAAGATGATAAATCGATATGATGGTTCCGGTTCGTCACTTTCAGCTTCCCATTTTCCATTTTCAGTTCAACTGGTGCATATACCTTCTTTACCTCCCAATATTTAGGCGTAGTTTCACGGTCACTCATCAGCAATCCATTAAAGCAGAAAGCTTTTAAATTCGGCTTATCGCCAAAGTCACCACCATAAGCCACCATGGTACGACCGTCGGGTAAAGTCTTGTAGATTCCCTGATCTACCCAATCCCATATAAAACCACCCAGCATACGGGGATTACTATATATCTCATCCCAATATTCCTTGAAATTTCCTAATGCATTCCCCATGGAATGTGCATATTCACTCGTCATCACCGGACGGTCGTCATTGGTACGCTCCGCAATCTCCAGCAACCGTTCCCAACGTGCATTTTCAGCGCGTTCTTTATCCTCTCCTTCTGCAATACCGGGATTTAAATATTCCTGTTTCACCCGGGTATAAAAGCGGCTGATAACATCTACCGTCTTCGGGTCAGGATTTCCGTCCACTCCCTGTGCCCCCTCATAGTGTACAGGGCGAGTGGGATCGAAATCATGCAGCCATGCCGAAATAGCAGCGAAGTTCGGTCCGTAACCGCTTTCGTTTCCCATGCTCCACATTACAATACATGGATAATTCTTATCACGTTCCGCCATACGGACCGCACGGTCCATAAATGCCGCATGCCAGTCGGGGGTACTTGCGAGTGTGCCACGCAATCCGTGTTCTTCTATATCCGCTTCGTCCATCACGTACAATCCCAAGCTGTCGCATAGCTCGTACCAACGACTGACATTGGGGTAATGGCTGGTGCGTACGGCATTTATATTCGCCTGTTTCATTAAAAGAATATCCTGAAGCATCCGTTCTTCGCTCATGACACGTGCCGTCCGTGGATCATGTTCGTGACGGTTCACTCCACGAAAACGAACCGGATTACCATTCACTAACAGTTGTCCTTTTTTGATTTCTACAGAGCGGAAGCCCACGGCCTGTTCTATCTGTTCTACGACTCTTCTTTCTTCATTTTGGAGAGTTAAGTGTAATTTATAGAGATAGGGCGTTTCTGCCGTCCATCTTTCCGGTGATTTTATAATAGCTGACAAGCGTCCCATCTTACGCGGGCCACGCTGCGGATACCATTCATTCATCCGGCTTGCTTTATGCTCCAAATCAAGAATATCTTCCACATCGCCTTTCAATGTGGCAACTTCTTTGCCTGAAGCATCCTTTAATACTCCCTGTAAGACATACCCTTTTCCGGTCATCCCTCGATATACACTGAATTGCGGATCAATCTGCAAAATAAAGTCTTTATAATCACCCACAGATGCGGGAAGAGTGCGTACCGCATAATCACGGACATGAATATCCGGTGTATGTATCAGATGAATACTACGATGAATACCACCAAAACGCCAGAAATCCTGATCTTCCAGATAAGAACCGTCACTATATCGGTAGACTTCCAGTGAAATCTGATTTTCTCCAGATTTCAGATACTTCGTGACATTAAATTCGCTCGGTTCCATACTGCCTTGGCTATACCCTACCCGCTCACCGTTGATCCAAACATAAAAGGCGCTCATTACGCCCTCAAACCGTAGAAAAGTCTGTCCATTCACTTCCCATCCGGTCGGCAATACAAAAGTGCGGCGATATTGCCCTACCGGGTTTCTTTCTTTATACGTGGTATAGTCAGTTTTCGGTTCTCCCATCACCCGTGGAGGATCTATTTTAAACGGATAGCCTGCTGAAACATAGATAGGCGTGCCATATCCGTTCACTTCCCAGTTGGCGGGAACAGGAAAATCCGTCCAATCTTTATCATCAAAATTTATCTGATAGAAGTTCACGACTCTTTCATTGGGAACGGGAGTCCAACGGAATTTCCAGGTTCCGTCTAAAGAGATTGAGCCGTCTCCTTTCTGTACAGAGAAAGGGGTAAAAGTAGCTCTTGCCGGTTCACGGTTGATCTGGAGAACATGATGATTCTCCCAATCATGCATTGTTTGTGCCTGTGTAGGACTTACAAACAATGCGCCAAGCAGTAAAGTATATATTTTCATTCGTTCTTTTTTCTTCATATCAAGTAGACGAACGAAAGGGCATTTTGTACCCCTTTCTTTTACAGAAATATTAAAGAACAATAAAAGGAGTAACACTCTATAAAGAAAAGCTTTACCTTGTGGCGTATAATTACTTCTAATATTATGATGATGAAAAAACTACTATTTAGCAGCCTCTTTTTATTAGGCAGTCTCGTTTCACAAGCACAACACGAGTATACGATTGAAGGTAAAGTGGAAGGTGTAAAGGATGGAACTCTTGTTTCTCTTTTTCTACTTGACGGAAATGTAGGAAGTACAGTAGCCATGGATACCATACAAAACGGTACTTTCTTCTTCAAACGAAATGCCGGAGAAGATGGTTTAGACAAATTATCTCTAATGTGTACCCGTAATGATGATTTTCCTTCCATGTCGCTGGAGATTTATGCGACTCCTAATGCAAGAATCAAAGTAACCGGAACGAATACCTTGATACATACGTGGACAGTAGACAGCCCTGTAAAGGAACAAATAGAATATAATAGGTTTATTGAAGATTCACACGATTTATGGGATGAGTATCAACGTTTGTCTATCAAAGCAAGAAGTCTGCGTTCTGCCCCGGAAGCCGAACGGAAGGCTCTACGTGCGAAAGAAGACAGTATTTCAGCTTTAATCAGCAAACGTGAAATGAAACTGATGCAGGAACTTCCTGTATCAAACATTTGGATGGACAGGCTATATAAATTGAGCATGTCGGTGAAGTACAATCCAAATTTCTCTTATAAAGATGAAACACTGGCTTTGTATAATAGAATGAATGAAGCACAAAAAACTTCTATGACAGGACAGGAAATTACAGTTAATCTTTTCCCACCTACAGTTGTGAAAGAGGGAGATAAAATGGCAGATACCGAACTTTTCGATTTGGATGGAAAGATTCATCATCTGACTGATTTCAATGGAAAATATATATTGCTTGATTTCTGGAGTAGCGGTTGCGGTCCTTGCATTATGGCTTTACCAGAGATGAAAGAGATCCAATAACAATATAAAGAGCGTCTTACTATCATTAGTCTAAGCTCCGATACGAAAAGCAGGTGGAAGGCAGCTTCGGCAAAACATGAAATGACCTGGCAGAATTTAAGTGACTTAAAACAAACAGCCGGATTATACGCTAAATATGGAGTTCGAGGTATTCCCAACTATGTCCTTATCTCTCCCGAAGGCAAAATCATGAAAATGTGGTCGGGTTATGGCAAAGGTAGTTTGAAACTAAAAATGCGCAGGTATCTGGATGCTGTCAAACATGAAATGAGTATTACATGGCAAGGAAATACAAAAGTCGTTAACTATCCGGTGTCGGAATCAACCAATACCGATATTCTTGAAGTCAAGCAAGTGGTACTGACAGACACCGCTACCATCGTACATTTCAACGCTTATTATATTCCCAAATACTGGATACGAGTCAGCCCGAATTGTAGATTGGTAGATGAGAAAGGTGAAACGTATACCTTAAAGAAAGCAGATGGGATTAAACCCGGTGAGCACTTTTATTTGCCTGAAAGCGGCGAAGCAGAATTTTCACTCACATTCGAACCGTTGTCTTCTTCTGTGCAATCATTCAATTTCACTGAAGGAACAGAAAAAAATGACTGGCAAATAAACGGAGTGAGGCTTAATAAATGAGTATCGAATCTTAAAAAAGGAATATCGTATTAACATTCAATGTGTTGCAAATTAAAATAGCTATATAAACAGGTACAAAAGGTTTGTTGAAATAATGTTTTCTTCAGTAAAATGGCTTTCTTTGTTATGAATTTAATTATTATCTTGTACATTGAACGAAAAATAACAAAATATGGAAGCGAACGGACAAACACTCTACAATGATGATTTGCTGAATATCCTACCTGACGGAGTTATCATATTGGATATAAATAGAGAAGTCATACAACTGAATCAGCAAGCTTTTACGGAACTTCATGTACATTCGTCAGTCAATGCGATGATGCCTCTTCCGACCAACAAGATATTCAAGCTGTTAAATAAGAAAGAAGATATACTCTCGACCATTTTGGAAGAAATCCGTCAGGGCAAAAAAGTATACTCGCTGCCTGAACATACATTTCTGCAGGAACAAGTTGACTATACACAATTCCCGATAAGAGGAGAATTTGCTACAATGGAAAATGAAGAGGGCGAAAAAAACATCTTGTTCTTTTTCCGTAATATTACTGTGGAACTGACACAAGAATATATATTAAATACAGCCTTGCAAAGAACTAGGATATATCCCTGGTATTATGACATAAGCCGTAGTGAATTTACTCTTGATGATCGTTATTTTGAACATTTAGGTATTCCAGCCGGAGAGAATAATACTTTGACAATGGAGGAATATGTGAATATGATTCATCCGGACGATCGGCAAACTATGGCTGACGCCTTTGTTGTACAACTTAGTGGTAATACAACTTTTGACAAAACAGTTCCATTCCGTTTGCGCCGGGGGGATGGTACTTGGGAATGGTTTGAAGGGCAGTCAACTTATATTGCAAACATATCCGGTCATCCCTATCGGTTAGTGGGAATCTGCTTGAGTATTCAGGAATATAAAGACATAGAAAACACCTTAATCGAGGCACGTAAAAAAGCAGAAGAAAGCGATCGTCTTAAAATGGCATTTTTAGCCAATATGAGTCATGAAATCCGTACGCCGCTGAATGCAATAGTCGGCTTTTCTGATGTTATAGGTTCTACTTATGATGAGTTAAGTGAAGAGGAACGTGCCGATTTCGTGCGACTAATCAGCATCAATAGCGAACATTTAGTACGATTGATTGACGATATACTTGATTTGTCCAAGATTGAATCAAACACTATCAAGTTTACTTATTCCAATTACTCCCTCAAATCCATAATGAAGGATATAGAGAAAGAGCAGGTCGTGAAAAATGTGCCGGAAATCGAAATAAAAGCAATCTTGCCGGATGATGATATTTACATAACTACTGACGCTACACGCTTGAAACAAGTAATATGCAATTTCATAAATAATGCCCGGAAATTTACAGAAGAAGGATATATTCATTTCGGTTTTATGGTTAATCCGGAAAATGACGATTCAGTTTGTCTGTTTGTGGAGGACACGGGGGAAGGTATTCCCCAAGAATGCCAGAAAGAAATATTCGACCGTTTTTATAAAGTCAATACTTTCAAGCAGGGTACGGGGTTGGGACTCTCTATCTGCAAAACGATTGTAGAACATCTGCAAGGGAGTATTTATGTTGTATCGGAAGTAGGAAGAGGCAGCCGTTTTACCGTTACATTACCGCTCGAAAAACAGCTGGTGGAAGTTTAATGCCCCCTGTATTCCTGTGGGGTAACACCCGTATGTTGCTTAAAAAACTTATTGAAGAAAGAGATATTATTAAATCCCAAAGATAAGGCTATATTCTTCACCGGTTCATTGGTTGACTTCAGCCGGGATTTGGCATCCATCAGAATGATGGAAGCTATGACTTCTAAAGGAGTGTTTCCTCCAACCTTTTTTATTGTTGAACAGAAATGCGGCAAGCTAAGTCCTAGATGTTCGGCATAAAAAGAGGTTCCGTGATGAATAGTATAATATTTCATGACCAATTGCAAAAAATCCTGATAAATTTCGTACTTTCTTGACTGGGAAGATAAATACAAGTTATTTTGCATTTTATAAATTTCAGTGGCTCCCTGAAGGAACATGGTAAGAACCGCCTTTACTATTTCCTTGTTTGCCAATGTTTTTGGAGAAGCATACGAAAGAATTGACGATTCATAGAACATTTTATAACTGCAAGCCTGCAATGGAGATAATCTTATTATCGGATTTTCCATAATTATAGGGAGAAGATGTTCTGTAGACTTCATTAGATTTATACCCTCTATGAATTCGGATGAGAACCCGGCATAATAGATATGAATATCCGGTGAAAAATCAAGAATTTCCATAAAATATCCGGGCGGTAAGGTTATCAAATCATTTTCACCAATATTTTGAAGCTTCCCATTGATTGTCGTTTGCATTATCCCTTTTACACAAAGAATGAAAAAACCGGCTTTTACCCTGCAAGGAAAGTTTTTATACCTTTTTAATAAATTTATCCCATACCCTTCTCCAACCATATAATCAGACGGCAAATCAAAATTAGGTAAATCGCTCTCCATTGTGTTATTTTGTTTTTGATTCCAAATATAGGGATTATTTGAAGTTTCTCCCTCGAATAATTAAAATCAGAACATCGAATCTTAAAAAAATAACATCTATATTCTATTTATAAGAAAGTATCAAAATATGAAAAGCAGGACACCGGAAGTATATCCAAACTT
>ERZ1090878.1573-NODE-1578-length-10607-cov-7.798995_pt1 | contig 10607 bp, 6 predicted proteins | sample MGYA00478473_ERZ1090878 | MGnify/ENA primary metagenome ERZ1090878 (study PRJEB33644, sample SAMEA5815720) | chicken gut metagenome | biome: Chicken; feature: Gastrointestinal Tract; material: Caecum | place: Ireland | collected 2019-01-01 | study: A study of the... | reverse complement strand
AGCTGTATCGCATTTGCCACATCAGCAAATCCACCGCCCTGTACCTGCTCCAAAGTGGGAAAATCCCCTGCGAGTACACGGGCAGGAAAACTCGCTGCTACAAAATCAAAAAGGCCGATGTTATTACATATCTTGAAAAAAGAAAAGTATTTCCCGAATCCTATTCCGCACCGGCAGGTTGGTACAAGGGAAATTATACCGTCAAAATGAGTGCCGAAGTACCCAAACTGGTTCTTGAAAATATGAAGCTGTATTATACGGAACTTTTTGCGCAATACCCAGATGTGCTGACTGCGACCAAAATATCAAAAGTAATCGGTTACGGCACGACGTCAATAAATGATTGGTGTAGGAAAGGACATATTAAAGCGTTTAAGAGGAACAATATGAATCATATTCCTAAAGTCTATTTAATAGAATTTTGCTGCTCAAAATACTTTCGCACTATTACCCGAAAATCCGATTGGCATATTTGTGTGCTTCAGGAATTTCCTCGTTGGCAAGTGATACGAGGATTGAAAACAAATGAGTGAATATGCGCTGAATTTTCACTGAATATTCGCTATGTTCGCTGTAAAAAGTGGCACAGGGATGGAGATATTCGTCGTAATTTTTGGCACGGGCAAAATTTGCAAATTCATAAATCGCACATTCGACTTTTGATAGCCTCCTTTGTACAATAAGGTGCAAAGGAGGTTTTTACTATGACTGACACATTATTTGAACAACTCGGCGGTACTTATACACAGATTGGTGACTATCTCTTGCCGGACTTGTCATTACCGGCGGAAAAAGAAACGGGTAATATCGGCGTGTGGGCATCAAGGCGAAAACGATATTTGAAACAACATCATAAGGTGCTGTACTACAATTTACTCACTTCCGGCAAACTCCATTCCCACCTCGCAGACGTCGAAGAACAAGCACAGGATCTTTTTTCTCGGCTCGTAAAAGAACACGCCGAAAAAGCAGGTATTACTGAAACCCTCAAAGCAACAGACCAAATGAAGTGGGTGCAGAGTATAAATAATATTCAATGGTCAATCAATGAATATATCGAAAAAGAAATTATTACACAATAAAGAAAATCACCGCCACTGAATATAATAATCGTGGCGGTGATTTTTTAGATGCTCGATAACTTGTTAATATAATCCTTAACGTCAAAATCTTCTTCGTTAATCTCTTGGCTAATCAAGAATAAGGATTGGATACTTTTAAAAATAGTATCTTTTTCTTGCTTGATACGTTCTAAGCTGATATTACCAAGCGCAATCCATAATAAATAGAAATTCTGATTTGTTCTGCTTTGAGTGTTTTTCTTAGTATGGCAAATCATTCTATTGAAGTTTTCAAATTCATCTCCACATAAATGTTGAAGTTTATCTATGAAATCTTTTACATCTAGAAGTGCATCTGCAAACACTGGATCGTTATTGCTAGATATTTCTGTGAGACGATTTGTTATATTGCTTTTTGTATTAATTCGGGCATTCAAACGTTGATTTCTCACAAATATATTCAAATAGTCTCCCGGTTTAATAGAGTCTTTTCTTTGGATATACGCCAGATATGCTAACATCGTTATTAGCTCTTCGTTTTTCATTCGAGTATCAACAGGTTTGAAAAGCTTTCCTGCATATTGCTCAGCATACAGTTTTATCGTTTCAACAAACTGCCTTGAAACAAACGCATTCCACATTTCGAATGTATTTGCTTCAATCGGAAAAGGTTTAGAATTCAAACGTAAGAACAAGTCAATGGGACTAAAATTGGGGTTTTGTGCTTGGTTGATTTCAACGATATCAATTTGGAAATCAAGAATACGATCCTTTAGCGAAGCGTCATATTCTTCAACTCCATCGATATTTCTTCCGTTTAATTCTTTGAGAAAGCGAAGTTTTGAAAGCTTAAATCCATGTTTGTTGGATAACTGATCTTTGCCATTTTCATCTTTATATTTTTCTTGTAGAAAACCTAGTATTGAAAGCAGACGCTGCTGTCCATCAATAACTTCACTTACATTATCATCTCTTCTGTAAATAAATATTGGAGGAATTCGAATGCCAAGCATAATACTTTCAAGCAAGTACGAAGCCTTTTGAATGCTATTTGACACTTCTGATCGTTGATAATCTGGTCTTATTATAAATTGCGTTGATTTAACATCAGTCAAAATATCATAAACAGTCGCAGAAACAGGATCAGTTTTTGATAATTTAAAATCCTTGAATTGATCTATAGAAGGATTTTGTGCCATTATTACATCAAATTCACTCTTGTTCTTAATATGAGCATCAAAGCTTATGTTGGTGGTGTTCGAAAGGTAGTTTGATACAAAAAGATATCTGTTGATAATGGACTTATAATAATGGCTACCCGTAACAAAGAATACCATATCAAAGTCTTTTTTCTCTACAAGTATTCCCTCCCAAAAAACATTTTTGTTGGAACAATCATCTACATCTGTAGCTATTGCTGCCATATCTAAATTTTCAAATTTATCAGGTGCTTGCTCTCGAACAACGGATAAGCCCCAATACATTGCTTCGAAGAAAAGATTATTTTCTGCTATTACTGAGTTAATCTTAGCCAATTCGCCTCTAAGTTGGAATAGCTTATTGATAATCAATTCAAATGTACTAATAGTAATATCAATTGGTTCTTTCTCCACTTTAAGAAGTAAGTAATTGCGTATTACATCAGATTTTGAACTTGCTCCCGCATAGCTTTGAATAGGTATGTATTGCATCGACAAAACATTTCTAGTACGAGAAAGGATATAATTAATTTTATCTCGTTCTTTTAATGTCTGCTTTCTTTTTGGCATTAATACAAGCTGGCATTTTTTCAAAAATTCGCCATCTTGTTCTAACTTTGTTTTTAAGTCACGAACTAAAAGATCGTTAATATATGCGGCTCTTTCAATTTCCTGCGGCTTTAATGCTATTATACCGGAATTATATCGAGTAAATATTTCTTTTTTGACTTTATCTTCCTGTTCTGGTGTTAGTGAAGGTTCGTTAACTATACTAAATTGAAGAATTCGAATTTTTGTGTTATTAAAACTACCCTTGATTGCATCAGGAAGTTCGGAATAATACTTTCCTTCTAAGGATGTCAAAGACTTTAACCCATTCGCATCCAATGGAAGCTTGTCTTCAAGAAATCGTTTAATCGTTTCATATCTTTGACGACCATCAATTACTTCATTCTTTTTTCCATCATCAAACAATACTATAGGCGGGATTTCAGTTCCAAGCAAAATACTTTCAATAAAGTATGAAGCCTTTTCATTATCCCAAACATACTTTCTCTGGAAATAAGGAGAATAATCAATACGATTGGCATATCTCGCATTTAAGAAAGTATGAGAGATAGATTTTACTGAATTTTCTATTTTCAAATGGGTTTTAAATATTTCGATAATATCAGAACAATCAAGTTGAATACTCATAATTTTATCTCCTAATTAATTTTTATTCTTGTTGGAATCTTTTTTGCCTCAAAACCATTCACTGTTTTTTGAACTACAGAACCTTGGAAGAAAAATTCATTATTATAATTCATACGCTGCTTAATGAGTCCATCTAATGCAAATCTAAATGTGTATTGCCAACTCGGATTAGAAAAGGCGTTAGGAATCTGATGAATCGCTGGTAACCAATCGTACAGGTAACGGCACTCATCAAATAACATCAAATCCGTAAACATTCTTTTTTGCTTTGCTACATATGTTAACCTAAGTGCCTTATCGCTAACATAATGCATTGGATGAGATAATTGGCTAATAACAGCGTCATAAAACAGAAGTCGATTTGGTTTATCCAAAAACTGATACATAGATTGCTCTTTGTCGAAAAACACCAAAGTATCTTTTAGAGCTGGAGAGATATCGACACCTTTTGACTTTATTTCATACAATTTCTTAGACGAGGATAAAAGGTCATATCCACTAGTCGGTGCTGATATTTCACTTATAAGTTTGTCCACCTTTGAAATACCTTCAAACCTTGATGAGGTTTGCTTTAAAAAACAATTCATAGCCAAGTACTTATATAAGGTGTTGTCTTTTATCGTGTTCACATCTTGAAATTGAAGTGAACTTATTGGAACAGGCTGCGTATTTGATAAGGAGCGCAAATAATTGGAATTGCAGAATCTTACTGTGGGAATTGATATGGATGCTGTGTTACAAATCATAGCACTTACAAAATCACCATAGGCTTCCTCAAGATTTTCTTCAACTCTTTTCTTTCCCGCTTCATAACCGTCATTAAATACTACTGTACCTTGATGATCCAATAAACAAGCGTTCCGGTTATCTCTAATAAAATTGTACCTAGAAATGATATCAATGTATTGTTGCTTTTCCACACCTACAGTTTCATCCAAATAAGCAAAATTAGATATCAATATACCGGGAGAACTCAGCCGATGATGTTTGAACATTGAGGCAATACATCTTAGTGCGTGCTGATCGGAAATTAAAGAAGCGCAAGCATCAATATATACAATATCAAAGGTTTTAGGTGATGCTTCAAAGAATCGCTCTATGGATGTTTTTATCAGTTTTGGCTGCATAAAGTTTGTACTATCGATTGATGTCAGTGCCTGTAAATATGTATTCCTTTCACATTCAAAGGCCCAAATATTTTGAGGCTTGATACCCATAGAAACAAACTCCGCAAAATCGTTTTCCGGTTCAGGACCGGAAAGATAACATACAGACAATTCTTCCGGACGTTTAACACCTAGATTGTTTGCGTGCATACTTTCCCATTCCTGTATGTACGATACGTCAATCTTGCGGGCTTCTTCTTGTTCGTGAGATTCTGCCAGGTCATTAAAATAATCATATAAATCCCGGACGTATGAGTGGCGGACACAGCAGGCTTGTGAGCGTTCTGTTGTCAGCATTTCTACGGCTCGTCGTATAACAGCGTGCCTAACAGTGTTTTTTGTCTCTTGTCTGTATGTTACATCCATTTTATCTAATCCCTTGAATCTTAATATCTTTTGCGTTTATTAAAGCGCCCAAACCGTTTCGTCGCCGCAAATGTTGCGGATTTTCAGGCGAAGCGGTTTCTTTTCGCAACGGATACGACCGTCCCAAAACTCTTTAGTTTTATTGCCGTTGACGATAACAAAGCCATTTTTATCAATTTTGACCTCGCTGTCGGAATTCCATTTGCCCTCGGTGGAAGTGCAATCAACGCTCAAGAACTCAATCAGTTCCAAACCGTCCTCGCTAATTTCAATCGGCTTATACGGCTTCTTTGTCGAAGAATTAAGTAGTGCTTTTTGGTTGAACTCAGCTATTTTTGAAAGCACACGGTCACTTATAAATTTATCAATGGAAACAGCATATCCGCCAAATAAATCATCGTGAGTTTCTTCGGCGTGAAATTCCGCATAATCTCCGATTATGACATCATCAAGAATTGTTTTGAGATCTCTCAGCTCAATTTCAATATTTGTGCTGTCATCATCTTTTATAAACTTTTGAATCTCGGCTTCATCGGTAATATCTATGTAATAGACGATTACTTTTTTGATGTTGCTATCCAAATCGGGTATAGCCTGATGAATAATACGATTCATGGTCACTTTATCGAGAAGCTTTGATGTGCTGTCCATCAGGTTCGGCACATATACAGGAACGGTACCAAGTTTGCTGTCGGAAATTGCACCTTCCCAGAAAGAATCAAGAGAATCCTCGTTTTTAAGTCCGGGAATCAGCGATTTGATTTTATCCATTGTCTGCACGGGATTGCGGTAGAGTTGAACACCGTCTTTAATTTCAAGCACATCAAATTCTGCACCATCTGCAACAAGTCGATCACGGGTTGTTTGGATAGAGTTTACGCCGATGTCACAATGAATAAACTTGCGTCCAAGTTTATTTGCCACAGCAGCAGTAACACCACTACCACCGAAGAAATCTGCAACGATTATTTTTTTGTTTGAAGAAGAACTAATAATTCTATCTAACAAAGATGTTGGCTTTTGAGTCGCATAATCAACTTTTTCGTCAGAAGTTGGCTGCTGTTGGAAAGACATAATATCATTCCAAACATCTCCAAAAGGTTTTCCTTTTGCTTCAACCTCATCCCTATAACGTGTTGTTCCGTGTGCAACCATATAATGTCTGCCGTTTTCATCTACTTTATTGAATGAATCTAAATATTCTTTTGTGTGTGGTTGCTTAAGTTTGTTAAATACTCTTTCATCGGAAATCGAATAATAAAGAATAGTATCATGTCCTCTTACCCAGTTTGGAGCTAATGTTTTGAATCCGGAAAGTACTGAAATATCCCAAATGATCTCTCTTTGAAAATTATCTTCGCCAAAAATTTCATCTAAAAGAACTTTTACATAGTGAACCATATGCCAGTCCAAATGAACATAGATAGACGCCGTTTCGCTCATCACGGACTTAATCGCCATAAGATTTTCGTACATCCAGTTGAGATACTTTTCTTTATCCCAAACATCACCGTACATCTTTTCTTCAAAGGCTTTGAGTTCATCAACATCAAGTTCCTGTTCAGCTTGGGCGATAGCTTCTGCTACCTTGGGATTGCGACGAATATATACTTTCTTAGCATAATCAGCACCGCTGGCAAAGGGCGGATCAATATATACGAGGTCAACTTGGATGCCTTGCTCCTTAAGATATGCACAGGCAGAAACGCATTCACCCCGAATAACCATATTGCCGTCAACGTTTTTGCCCACGGTTTCCTGTTTCTCCATTTCATACAAAGGCATACCACGCTGCAATGTCATAGAAACATCGTCAGCGCCTTTATATTTCAATATTCTATTAAAGTTACCGAGCACAGCTTGTCCTTCAATCGGCTCCGGTATAAACGGTACATATTTAATCGGCATTATGCTTGACCTCCGTTATTAGTTGTAATAACCATTCTTATAAGAACTCCGGTTTGGTAAAGTAAAAATTCTAATAATTTCGCATCGACAGCATCATTGTGCTTAGCAATACGATCATTGATGTTTTTGTATGCGTTAATCAAAGGTTGAAATAGACCTGCAATCCCTGCATCTATCCCTTGTGCTCCAAGGTGTTTGCAAATTTCGTTTTTATTCGTTTCGAGATTTTTTGTATTGCCGAGGAAGTCCTGAAGAAATGCTTCCAAAGTTTTTCTAAGATTATCCGCAACATCACGGATATATATCCCTTCAGAATACTGTTTTAATGCGATGCAGAAGGTCTTATGTGCATTAGGATATTTTGATAACCATTCAAGTGGTTGCGATACCAGAGCGGCGTCAAGTTCTTTTGCACCCTTGGGGAAAATAAAATATCCATCTTGATCTTTAAGAACTTCATATGGAATATGAGATTCATCTAACATCCCGCAAATAACCTTTTGGAATTTTTCTTTAGTCCAATTTTTATTTGGTTTATCCTTTTGACAGTTCACAAAAGCCATGTAGTAAGCGAGAAAATCTTCTATACTGGAAGTGTGGTCGTGCAATGTCTTTAATATTAAATTATATCCTCCTGTATAGATTCCTCCGTGTACCATTGGAGTTCCGGTTGTATCACAAAACTTAAAATATTCGGAATTGTCAATTTGATCGTGCATATAATCGTGATTCATTCCGTCAAAAAGATTAAACGCCTTTGTGAAGAAATAATTCACCTGTTCCTTGTCGCAGAACCCTATTCCGAGCTTTTCTCTATAATCGATGAAATCCATGTTAATCCTCCTTAAAAAACTCACAAATTTTATCATGAGTTATCGTCAATCTATCCTTTTCGGGCTGTGTGTCTTCTAAATACAAATAATCAAAGCGTTCATAACCGAATGCTTTGTTATTCTGCTTGGAAAACTCTGTTTCCATAAAGGTTTTCTTGTCCTTAAACATAGGATCCTTAGCGTAAATTTCGCCCTTGGTTTCTACAACGATAATCTTATGAATCTTGCCGTCTTTACGCTTGATGATAAGGAAGTCGGGTGTGTAGATGCCAACATAACTCCATTTGCTTCCGTTCTTCTTATAGCACTTAATCTTAAACTCGGTCATAGCTCTATCACCGTTATAATAGACTTCCAAACCAAGATTTTCGATCTCATCAAAAGACAATACTTCTTTTAAGAAAGTCTGTTCAAATCCGCTATCGGTACGATAGGGCAGATAATGGAACGAACGGTCTTTGTTTGTGTGAGAACTGCTCTGCGCTCGGAGTGTTGCTGCCATAGCCGCATTTCCGTTTTCTTCAAGAAAGCGAATGGTTTCTTCCATTTTGGGATCAAGCTTTAGCTTGCCTTTATCATCCTTGCTAATGTTTTCTACCACGCCCTGCGTAGGATAATAGTCTGTGGGCTTGTTGGTATACACTTCGGGAGTGAAGTTTGCGATGTTCAAAAGATTTGCTTCTTCGGGTATCAACTCTTCGGTAGTATTAAAATCCAGCCTATCGGAGAAGGCTTTGCGGATATTTGCTTCTACCAACTGGCGATTATAGTGAGAACTGTAATAACGAGAACCGTCTTTTTCAAAAGTTATTTTTTGATACACAGTTTTCAACTGTTCTGCATATTTCATCAGCTCTGCAACTGTGGGAGAGCCAAATCCGCCTTTCATAATTCCGTATATCCAAGAATTAAAGGTGGCAAGTTCGGTGCCATATTCTGTATCGTCAACGGTGATACTGGTCTTGCTTTCATCCATGGAGAGGTCAGTGGTTTTGATAATACCGTCTGAAATGCGTGCGGAATCAGCCGAAACCGCAATATCGCTTGCAGGATCAGCTTTTTCGACTGTAAGGGTATCATAATTGATTTTGAGCTGATAAAAATCAACTTTAGGAAGTTTCAAATGTACTGTACGGTTATAACGCTTCAGCGGTGTTTTGCTATTATCAGCAGACGAAAACTCCTTGAGCGAGATATGATGCTGCTGTTCAAGCTGTACGTTTAACTTGTTAGCATTGCTTTCATTCAAATAAATAAGAGCAGTTTCGGGATTGCCTTTAATCACCTGACGCAAGCAACGGCAGGAGGTTTGCAGAACCATATTTGTGGGACAGTCGCCTTCTTGAGAAAGGATAATACCTGTAAGACTACGGCAGTCCCATCCTTCTTTACCGATTTGTACAAGCAGGACAATGCGAATTTTGGAAATAGACTTGTCCAAAATATCAAACTGCATTTGACTGTCGGCAGGCATTTTGTACTGCTTATTGCCCTTGTGGAATTTGAGGATTACATCCGTTCCAAGACCGTATTCTGCAACAATACGTGATACCAACGGATAGACAACTTCCTCTAATTTTTCGATATTACCGCAGTAGATACCAAGTTTGGCAGTCAGTCCATCGGCATAGACAGTGTCCTTGTATGTATCAAGGAACTCTCTGACACCTTTTTCGATAATCAAACTACTGTCGGCGATATCTGCAATTTTAACGATAGGACGTTTTAAGAAGTTGCCTACGCCATCAATGAGAGGATAGTAGTATACGATATTTGTAATCTCAGCCGTACCTACCGAAAGAGAATCTACAACCTTGAACTTCTCTGCTTTTTCAAGATAAAGCGTGCCGGAAAAACCGATAACGGAGTTGACGGTGTTATTCTGTGCCCATTTGGTTACGACGGCACGAAGCTTTATTTCATCGCTAACAGCGTGATGCACCTCGTCAATGAAGATGGAAAGGGACGGCAATTTACCGATAAGGTTACGAAGCTCATTAGCTTGTCTGTCCTTCTCGTCGTCACTTTCTTCAAACAGACTGATCTGACCGTTTTTCTCTTGAATACGGTCAAGGATAACCTTTTCAGCGTTAGTTACAGCGACCAAACCGAAAAGCTCCGAAAGCGGCTGATGATTAGCAATCTTCTGAACATTTGGGTTTTTGGTTTTGTTTGATTTGTTGGCAGTCTTTCCCTGATCCAATACTTCAAAGGAGATCATTCGCTTAATATCTGTCGCCGAAGGTTCGGGAATGATCCACGCAGGGTTAAAGTTCTGAATTGTCTTAAGGCTCGGCACAACAGAGGATTTCAAACCCGATGGTGCAAAAATAATAAAGTTGTGGGCGAACGCAGGGTTGGTAGGCTCGTTCAGAGCGAAATATAAATCAAGATAGATAAATGCTGCCATCAAATACGTCTTGCCTGCACCCATCGGAAGGCTAAAGAGATAATCGGTATAGGAAACACCGTAAAAGGCAGTACGGAAAAAACCGTCATAGTCAATGCTTGACGGATCTTTCTTGATTTATTTTTCGAGCTTTTCAGAAACCTGTTCGCCTTTATCGTTAGTTAAACGAGCATATTCAAATAATGCCGTTGCCGCAGGGTTTTCCTCTAAGTATTCACGGGTTGCGGTAGATAACTCTATGTCGTTCAGATTGATAGAATTAAAGCACCCATATCTAAAAAGAAACTCCAATGGCTTACATTCACAACCGATTTTGAGGAACAGATACACCTTGATAGCTTCAATCTGAGCATCTCTCATTTGCCCGGTTTTCTCTATGTATTCAATTAAGTTACGAACAGTGCATTGGTCTGAGCTATACCATTCTTTGCACTTGTTCTCGATCATTTTATAGAACATACTGTTCC
>ERZ1090878.1566-NODE-1571-length-10644-cov-77.528851_pt1 | contig 10644 bp, 10 predicted proteins | sample MGYA00478473_ERZ1090878 | MGnify/ENA primary metagenome ERZ1090878 (study PRJEB33644, sample SAMEA5815720) | chicken gut metagenome | biome: Chicken; feature: Gastrointestinal Tract; material: Caecum | place: Ireland | collected 2019-01-01 | study: A study of... | reverse complement strand
TCCTTGCCGCCTGCACCGAAAACGGCTTTTCGGACTACAGCAGCTTCCTCAAGACCTTCCACAAGCTGTATGGCATCACGCCGATGGAGTACCGCGCGCAGGTCCAGGCGGAGGGGTGAGGCAAAGGCAATTGCAGTAAAGGCCATTTTATCAAAAACATCGATTGCCAGCTCATTTTCGATACGCTAAAACGGGAATTCTCTCACTTGAGCCCTTCTTTTTATTGGCAGGCACATAATTGACTACGAAAAAACGGACCCTCAACGGGTCCGTTTCTATTTTTATTCAACTTATTCGGCAAAAAATCTGCTCTCCAGCATCAGACACAGACAGTGATAAACCGGCAGATGCAGCTCTTGAACCATTTTCCCTTTTTCGACGGCCTGCGGCGGTTTGCCCGTCACTCAGCCGATCTCGTACCAGCGGATCTCGTTGGCCTCCAGATGCAGCGCGAAGCTGGCGCCGCCGGTGGTGTAGACGGTGGTGTCCTGGGGCTCGTAGGTGTTGTTCACCACGCAGTACTTGCCGTTTTTCACGTAGGCGTGCACTTCGACGTTGTAGTTGGAGCTGAACCAGGTGTGCAGCTCGTCCTCGCTGTGGGCCGCCCACAGGATGGCCCGGTAGAGCGCGCGGCTGTTGGCGAAGCTGTAGGGCAGGCCGCTGATGTAGACGCCGCGGCCCTGGCCGTAGTCGTGGGCAGCCAGCTGGACTTCCTTGTCCCGCTGGATCAAAATTTCGGTGCCTTCCAGTGCGTAGATGCTCTTTTTGCCCTCGCCGAAATCCATGTCGTGGTCGGGGCAGTCGGCCAGGATGAAGTGGTCGCGGTGCTCGTCCCAGTTGTACTTGTCGTAATTGAGGGTGAAGCCGGTCTCTTTTTCCACGCCCAGCACGCCGGCCAGCTGCAGGAAACGGCCCTGGTACTGGTGGCCGCCCGGCTCGCCCACGCCGATCAGGCCGCCGCCGTTCCAGACGAAGCGCTTGACCGACGCCGCTACATCGGCGTCTTCCCACCAGATGCCGCCGGTGTGGGCGGTGTCGGCGTCGCCCACATTGATGAGCACGTCGATGCCGTCCAGGACATGAGGGTCGTTCTTGACGTCCTCAAAGCTGATGAAGCGGACGTCGAAGGGGGCGCCGCTCAGCGCCTCGATGACGCCGGCGTAGCTGTAGTTCTGCTTCTGGTAGAGGGCGTGGTGCACCATATGGCAGCCCCAGGCCCGCATCTTGCCCCAGCAGTTCAGGACTGCCACCCGCTTGACGCAATAGGGCGTGGTGCCCTTGATGTTGTCGTACAGCTCGCGGAACTCGTCGCAGACGCTCTCCACATAGTCGATGAAGTCGGGGAACTGGAGGGCCAGCTTGAGGTAGCCGCCGTAGCCGATGCGGTCGATGGGCTTGCGCAGGATGGCCCGCCGGGCGGTGACCCAGTTCTCTTTAGCCTCGCGGACGGGGTCGCCCCCCTCGTGGAAGGTGTCGGGGAAGAAATAGGGCAAAAAGCGCCCTTCGGTGTACTTGACGCCCTCGATGTCCGAGATCAGCCGCAGGGTGCTGCCGTTGCCCACGCTGCCCACCACCGCGTCCAGCCCGATGGTCTTGAACTCGGGCATAAAGGGCTCGGTGCCGATCCAGTGGTCGCCCAGGAACATCATGGCCTCGCAGCCGCATTCGTGGGTGATGTCCACCATCTCTTTGGCCAGCTTGGCCACTTCCCGGCGCTGGAAGGCCTGGAAGTCCCGGTACTCTTTGCTGGGCACGCGGTACTGGTTGTTATAGTAGCCCTGGTCGATGATGTACTCGGGGCGGAAGGGATAGCCCACTTCCCGCTCGAACTGCTCGAGGATATAGGGGCTGACCGAGGCGGAATAGCCGTACCAGTCCACATACTTTTCCCGCCGCAGCTCGTCGAACACAAGGGTGAACAGGTGGAAGAAGGTGGTGAACCGCACCACATCCACATAGGGGTGGCTCTCCAAAAAGCGGCGCAGGCGCTCCAGCGTATACTGGTGGGTCTTGGGCTGGCGCACGTCGAAGGGGATCTGGTGCTCCACGTCGGTCCAGCCGTTGACCACGGCGTTGTACATATGGACGGGGTCCCAGATCAGGTAGGCCAGAAAGCTGACGGTGTACTCGTGGAAAGGCTCGGCCTGCACCGTAACGCTGCCGCCGGCATAGCTCCACCGGGCGGGCGGCACCGGCTGGCCGGTGGTGCGGTCCATGACTTCCCACCAGCGGGTGATGTCGTCGCGGGTGTTCACCTCCATCAGCTCGGGGCTGATGCCCTGCATCAGGGGGATGGTGACGGTGTCCCCGTGGGCGGTGTAAAAGCCGGTCATGATGTAGCACTGCTGGATCTCGTCGGGGTTGGCTTTGGCCCAGGCGTTGTCCTTGCGGGTGGTGTAGTAAGTGGAATAGATCTTGGCCCCGGTGCCCTGCAGCTGGGCGGGGAACTCGGTGCCGTCACAGTCGCGGATGGCGTCGGCGCCCCATTTTTCCAGGATCTGCAAAGTTTCGGGCACGACGTCCAGATCGGTGGGGATGGTTACGCGGCCTTTTTTGTCCTTCATAGGTTTACTCCTCGCAATTATTTATCTCGATATGGCTCATTGTAGATCGCCAGCACCACCAGCAGGAGGAACACCCCCACCACCATGATGCCAAGGCCCGCCAGCTCGCCGGTCATTTTCCAGCCGGCGATTACCAGCGCCATGGCCGCGGCGAACAGCACGGCCATCAGGACGATGCGCAGGGCCGGGTGATTTTTCCAGAATTCCATAGTGTTGCCTCCTTTAGCCCTTGAGGCCGCCCACGGTCATGCCCTGGGTCAGCTGCTTCTGCACACAGATGTAGAGGATCAGGGTGGGCAGCATGACCAGCACCAGGCCGGCGTACATGGTGCCGTACTGGGCCGCGCTCTGCTGGGCCTGCATCAGGTTGAGCAGGCCCACCGGCAGGGTGCGGGGCGCGCTGGTCGAGCTCATGAGGGTCATCGAGATGATGTACTCGTTCCAGAACGAGAGGAAGTTGAACAGGATGATGGTGATGATGGAGGGCTTTGCCATGGGGAAGATGATCCGCACCATGGCCGAGAAATAGCTGGCCCCGTCGATGTAGGCCGCCTCCTCAAAGTCGTGGGGCAGGGTGGCGAAATAGCCCGACAGCAGGTAGATGGTGAAGGGCAGAGCCGTCGCGGCGTAGACCACCGCCAGCACCACCAGGTTGTTCAGCAGGAAGGTGCTGCCGGTCAGGTTCTTCAGCCAGGTGTCGCCGTCGCGCAGCATCAGGAAGATGGGCACCACGATGTAGTTGACGTTGATGAACAGGCCCGCCATGAACAGGGTGTTCAGCAGCTTGCTGCCCCGGAACTTGAAGCGGGACAGGCAGTAGGCCGCCGGCAGGGCGATCACCAGCAGCAGCACCAGGGCCAGGGCCGTGACCAGCACCGAGTTGAGCATATACTGGCCCATCTTGGCGCCGTTCCAGGCGTCCACAAAGTTCTGCCAGTAAAAGCCGGCAGGCAGGGCCCAGGGGTTGCCGTAAAACTCGGAATTCTGCTTGATGGACGCCATGAACACCCATGCCACCGGCACGATGATGGTGACGGCCAGCAGGATCAGCACCAGATAGATGAAAAACTTATACAGCTTTTCCGCCGAGCGGGAGGACGTTTGTTCCTGTGTTTTCTGCATACAGCGTTCCCTCCTTTAAAATTCCAGCGGCTCGCGGCTGGTGGCCTTGTTGATGCAGGCGGACAGCGCGAAGGAGAACACGAAGATCGCCACGCCGATGGCCATGCTGTAGCCGTACAGGCCGGCGTTCTTCTGGCTGTACATATAGCTCAGGGCCACCTCCGACGCATGGTTGGGGCCGCCGCTGGTCATGGCCGTCACGAACAGGAAGGCCATGTTGATGGTGGAGATGATGAAGAAGGTGAGGGTGGTGCGGATGTTGGTCCAGATCAGGGGGATGGTGATGCGGAAGAACTGGGTCAGCCGGCCCGCGCCGTCCAGGTTGGCGCTCTCATACAGGCTGGCCGGCACCGAGGACATCGAGGCCATGTACATGACCATGTAGTAGCCCACCGCCTGCCAGACCATGGCGATGATGATGGAGGGGATGACCAGCTTTTCACCCTTCCAGAGGATAGGGTCGGTCATATCGCGGAACAGGCCGATGATGCTGTTCAGCATACCGTTCTCGGGCTTGTAAATGGCCGAGAAGATGCCCGAGATGACGACCACCGACAGGATGTTGGGGATGTAGAACACCACCCGGAAGAAATTCTGCCCCTTGATCTTTTCCCGCGTGAGGATGGCGGCAAAGACCAGCGCAAAGGCGAAGGTGATGATGGTGACCACCACCACCAGCAAAATCATGTTCTGCATCGAGCGGATGAACTGGGTGTCCCGCATCAGCTGCTGGAAGTTTTTCAGGCCCACGAAGGTCTCCTGCGGGGTGTAGGCGCCCCGCTCGTACAGGGACATACGGAACACGTTCAGGGTGGGCAGGATCATAAAGATAAAGAACAGGATGGTCGCAGGCGCGACGCACAGCACCAGAAACCGGCTGCGGCCCTTATTTTTCTTCATAGGGAGAACCGCTCCTTTCAATCAAAAAAGCGGAGGCGGCTTTGACCGCCCCCGCTGGGCAGGGTTTGGATAAAAAGATCACTCGATGAGGTTGGCGCGCATCTGGTCGCTGGCGGCCTTGACGCCGTCGATCCACTCCTGCTCGGTGATGCTGCCCGAGACCAGGGAGTTGACCGGATCGAAGAAGGCGGTGCGGACCTCGACGCCGGGGATGGCGGTGAAGGCTGCGAAGTTGCCCATGGCGGCCTTGGCGCCGTTGTCGTAGATGGAGTAGAACAGCTTGTTGTCCCCTTCCAGGCTGTCGGCGATGCCCAGCACGGGCTGGATGGCGCCGGCGGCGGCGAAGATCTCGCAGGCCACGTCGCTGTACAGGAAGGCGATGAACTGCTTGCCGGCGTCGATGTGCTCCGCGCCGGAGGGGATCCATGCCTGCTCGAACCAGGTGTAGCTGTAGCGGTCGCCGCCCTCCTCCAGGGCGGGCAGGGCGGTCATGCCCCACTCAAAGCCGTCGGCGCGGGGCGCTTCGGCCATCTCGCCCACGATCCAGGTGCCGTTGGGCATGAACAGGGCCTTGTTGTCCAGCACCAGCTGCTGGTTCTGGGTGAAGTCCTGGTCGTTGGCCTGGGCCGGGGTGATGGGGTTGGTGTAGGTAGCCAGCTTGGCCACGATGTCGAAGCAGTTCTGGGCCTCGGGGGTGTCCCAGATGCCTTCCTCGTAGTGGGTGGCCTTGTCGAAGAACTCGGGGCCGCCGCACACATACATCAGCGCGTAGAAGAAAGCGTCAAAGTAGCCGGTGGTGGGGTAAGTAAACAGGTAGGTGCCGGCTGCCGCGGCCGCGTCGCCCAGCTCCCACATCTCGTCCCAGGTCTGGGGCACTTCCCAGCCGTTCTCCGCCAGGAAGCCGGCGTTGTAGAACAGGCCGCAGGGGCTGTAGAACATGGGGGCAAGGTAGGTCTTGCCGTCGCCGTAGGGGTTGGTCAGGGAAGTGTCGGTAAAGCCGCCGGCGATCTTGTCGCCCACCACGGCGTCCTCGCCGGGCACGGTCATGCTCAGCACGTCGGTGATGTCGGCGATCAGGTTGCCCTTGATGAACTGCTCGGTCAGGGCCGCCTCGCGGCCGGTGGCCAGGTGGATGACGTCGGGGTAGTCGCCGCCCTGCATCGAGGGGCCGATGACGTCCTCCAGGTTCTTGTCGGTGGTCAGCTCAACGGCGATGCCGGTCTGCTCGGTGAAGGCGTCGGCCACCTGCTGCCACATCTCGGAGCCGTAAGCGGTCTCGATGGCGGCCACTTTGATGGTCTCGGCGGGGGCTGCAGAGGAAGCAGCCGAGGACGCGCCGCCGGCACCAGTGGAGGCGGCGGTGGAGCTGGAAGAACTGCCGCCGCAGGCCGCCAGGCCCACAGCCGCTGCGCCCGCACCGACGATCTTGATAAAGTTGCGACGAGAAATGCGTTTCATAGTTCTGTCCTCCAACAGTATAGATTCTTGTCCGCAGGCGCACCGCGCGGTATATGCCGGAAACGCCGGACCGCCCGCTGAATGGGGCCGCAGATGCAGGCGTGTGTGGGGCCGCCGCCCCCGCGGCTGCGGGGCACGGCGCTGCAAAGACGGCGTCTTTCAGCGGACAGGACAGCGTTCAGAGACTTTGGGAGATGCGCCCTTTCGGGGCGGTGCGGCCGCACAGGCGCCGCACCCTTCTCTGCACCCAATATAGTGGATTTTGCCGCCCGCCACAAGCGCTTTCTTGCCTCGTTTTTTATACATCTTGCTTTACCTCTATTTTCCACCGTCAAAGTGCCGTGTCAATCCGCTGCCTGTTTGTACAATTTGCGCACAATTGCAAATTCTTACAGAAAAGTAACAATTTTCAAAGATACTCCTGAGGAAACTGCCAGAAAATCGCCCTTGCAAAATGCCGCCGGATTCTCTATAATAAAACCAGATTTTGCCGCGGCCGTTCCAGCCGCCCTTCCTATTTTGCTTTTTATTTTAGAAATTTTGCGCACACTGTTGATTCTTGAAAGGAGACTCTTTTTGTGAGCACCGCCCGCTTCGCTATCAGCCACGCCCCCGCCCCGCGGGAGAGCTTCCGGCTTTTATATATCAGCAAAAGCCGCTTTGGCGGCGACTGGAACAGCACCGCCCACACCCACGCCTGCACCGAGCTGTTCTACTGCCTCAGCGGGGAGGGGCAGTTTTTCATCCAGGGGCAGCTTTACCCCGTCCAGCCCGACGACCTGGTCATCGTCAACCCACAGGTGGAGCACACCGAGCTCAGCCTCAACGCCGCCCCGCTGGAATATGTGGTGCTGGGCATTTCGGGCATCGAGGTGCTGTTCGGCAGCAGCGACGAGCCCTACGCCATCCTTAACTGCCGCGAGCAGCGGGAGCGCCTGGGCGCCCTGCTGCATATGCTGCTGGCCGAGGCCGACCACAGCCTGGACGGTTACGAGACGGTTTGCCAGGACCTGCTGGAAGTGCTGCTGATCTGGCTGGTGCGCTCCAGCACCCTGTCGGTGCAGCTGCAGCGCACCACCGTCCGGGCCGAGAACCGCGAGTGCGCCGAGATCAAGCGCTACATCGACACCAATTACCGCGAGAGCATCACCCTGGACAAGCTGGCCGGCATGGCCCACCTGAACAAATACTACCTGTCCCACGCCTTCCAAAAGGAGTACGGCATCTCCCCCATCACCTACCTGAGCCGCCGCCGCATCGAGGAGAGCAAGTACCTGCTGGGCAACACCAGCCACACCCTGGCCCAGGTCAGCGAGCTGCTGGGCTTCTCGTCCCCGAGTTATTTTTCCCAGTGCTTCCGCAAAGCGGAGGGCATCAGCCCCAACGAATACCGCCGCCAGGTGCGGGAGGGCAAGCGCCCTGCTCCGCCCAAGCGGCGCTGAACCATCCACCCGTCTGAAACTATGGAGGAATCGCATCATGAAACCAGTCACCCAGGAACTGCTCCGCCAGGCCGCCGCGGCCTTTGCCTTTGACCGGCCCGTTGGCGAGGCGGAGCGCTTCGGCGCAGGCCACATCAACGACACCTTTGCGGTGTGGGCCGCCGACCGCAGCAAGCGCTGGATCCTGCAGCGGATCAACACCGACACCTTTACCGACCCCGCCGGGCTGATGGAGAACGTGACCGGCGTGACCGCCTACCTGCGCCGCCAGATCATCGAGCGGGGCGGCGACCCCGACCGGGAGACCCTGAACGTCATCCCCACCCTGGACGGCAAGGCCTACTACACCGACACCGAGGGCGGCGCCTGGCGGGCCTACATCTTTGTGGAGGGCACGGTCTGCCTGCAAAAGGTGGAAAACGAGCGGGACTTTTACACCGCGGCCGAGACCTTCGGCAATTTCCAGAACCAGCTGGCCGGCTACCCCGCCGCCACCCTGCACGAGACCATCGCCCGCTTCCACGACACCCCCAACCGCTACGCCAACTTTGAAAAGGCCCTGGCCGCCGACGTCATGGGCCGCGCCAAGGACGTTGGGCCCGAGATCGCCTTCATCCGCGCGCGGGAGGCCGACTGCCGCGTCCTGGTGGACCAGCTGGCCGCCGGCGTGCTGCCCCTGCGCGTGACCCACAACGACACCAAGCTGAACAACGTCCTGATCGACCAGGAGACCGGCAAGGGCATCTGCGTCATCGACCTGGACACCGTCATGCCGGGCCTGTCCGCCTACGACTTTGGTGATTCGATCCGCTTCGGGGCCAACGACTGCGCCGAGGACGAGCCCGACCAGAGCAAAGTCCACTTCAGCCTGCACCTGTACAAAGTGTTCGCCGAGGGGTATCTGGCGGCGGCCAGCAGCGCCATGACCGAGGCCGAGCGCCGGAGCCTGCCCTGGGGCGCCAAGCTGATGACCCTCGAGTGCGGCATCCGCTTTTTGACCGACTATCTGGAGGGCGACCACTACTTCAAGATCAGCCGCCCGGACCAGAACCTGGACCGCGCCCGCACCCAGTTCACCCTGGTGCAGGGGATGGAACGGGAATTCGACGCCATGACGCAGCTGGCGCTGGAACTGTAAAAACCGGATACGCAAAAAGCTCCCCCGCGGCGGGCCGCAAAGCCAACCGCAGGGGAGCGTTTTTATGTCTTATGGGTCAGAAAACCGCCGGAAAGCTCAGGCGTTCTTCTTCATGGCCTCTTCCACCGAGACGGCCACCGCAACGGTAGCGCCGACCATGGGGTTGTTGCCCATGCCCAGGAAGCCCATCATCTCGACGTGCGCAGGCACCGAGCTGGAGCCGGCGAACTGAGCGTCAGAGTGCATACGGCCCATGGTGTCGGTCATGCCGTAGGAAGCAGGGCCGGCAGCCATGTTGTCGGGGTGCAGGGTGCGGCCGGTGCCGCCGCCCGAAGCCACCGAGAAGTACTTCTTGCCCTGCTCGACACACTCCTTCTTGTAGGTGCCGGCGACAGGATGCTGGAAGCGGGTGGGGTTGGTGGAGTTGCCGGTGATGGAGACGTCCACCTTCTCGTGGTGCATGATGGCCACGCCCTCGCGGACGTCGTCGGCGCCGTAGCAGCGGACAGCGGCGCGCTCACCCTTGGAGTAGGGGATCTCGCGGACGATGTGCAGCTCGCCGGTGGCGTAGTCGAACTTGGTCTGGACGTAGGTGAAGCCGTTGATGCGGGAGATGATCTGGGCGGCGTCCTTGCCCAGGCCGTTCAGGATGACGCGCAGGGGCTTGGTGCGGGCCTTGTTGGCGTTCTTGACGATGCCGATGGCGCCCTCAGCGGCTGCGAAGGACTCGTGGCCGGCCAGGAAGGCGAAGCACTCGGTCTCGTCGCGCAGCAGCATGGCGGCCAGGTTGCCGTGGCCCAGGCCGACCTTGCGGTCGTCGGCGACGGAACCGGGGATGCAGAAGGACTGCAGGCCGATGCCGATGGCCTCGGCAGCCTCGGGAGCGGTGGTGCAGCCCTTCTTGATGGCGATGGCTGCGCCCACGACGTAAGCCCAGCCGGCGTTCTCAAAGGCGATGGGCTGGATCTCCTTCACAGTCTTGTAGGGGTCGATGCCGGCCGCATCACAAATCGCCTTGGCGTCCTCGATGGACTCGATGCCGTACTCGTGCAGGACGGAATTGATGCGGTCAATCCGGCGCTCATAACTTTCAAACAGTGCCATTTTTCTCGTCCCTCCCTATTATTCCTCTCTGGGGTCAATGTACTTGGCGGCATCCGCGTACTGGCCGTAGGTGCCCATGGCCTTCTCGACGGCCTCGGCGGCGGGGACGCCCTTCTTCAGCGCGTCGGTGACCTTGCCCAGATTCAGGAACTGATAGCCGATGATCTCGTTGTTGTCGTTCAGGGCCAGCTTGGTGACGTAGCCCTCGGCCATCTCCAGGTAGCGGGCGCCCTTGGCCTTGGTGCCGAACATGGTGCCCACCTGGCTGCGCATGCCCTTGCCCAGGTCTTCCAGGCTGGCGCCGATGGGCAGGCCGCCCTCAGAGAAAGCGGTCTGGCTGCGGCCGTAGACGATCTGCAGGAACAGCTCGCGCATGGCCACGTTGATGGCGTCGCAGACCAGGTCGGTGTTCAGGGCCTCCAGGATGGTCTTGCCGGGCAGGATCTCGGAAGCCATGGCGGCGGAGTGGGTCATGCCAGAGCAGCCCAGGGTCTCGACCAGGGCCTCCTCGATGACGCCGTCCTTGATGTTCAGGGTGAGCTTGCAGGCGCCCTGCTGGGGTGCGCACCAGCCCACACCGTGGGTGAGACCGGAAATATCCTTGATCTCCTTGGCCTGGACCCATTTGCCCTCCTCAGGGATGGGGGCGGGGCCGTGGTATGCGCCCTTGGTGACAGGACACATGTGCTCTACTTCGGCAGAATAGATCATACGAAACGTCCTCCTTATTGTTTACACATGAAGCGCCCCCGAGGCCTGAAAAGAAAAAGCTGAAAACTTTACAAGCACAAGGGGCAGCTTGCAGAAGTCATCAGCTTAAAAAAGCGGTTAAGGCTTATGCCAGGGGAGAACTTCATTCCCATCACAGTATAGCACAAATGTTTCCAAGGCGCAACAGTTTTTGTTGTATCCAACG
>ERZ1090878.1564-NODE-1569-length-10652-cov-4.228272_pt1 | contig 10652 bp, 9 predicted proteins | sample MGYA00478473_ERZ1090878 | MGnify/ENA primary metagenome ERZ1090878 (study PRJEB33644, sample SAMEA5815720) | chicken gut metagenome | biome: Chicken; feature: Gastrointestinal Tract; material: Caecum | place: Ireland | collected 2019-01-01 | study: A study of the... | reverse complement strand
CAACATATGCTTACGTGCAAGCATGACGCATCTGCTGTCAATTCTGAAACGGCTGCGAATAGTAACGAACTGTTGATAAAAATTTACGAAATTTTCAGACATTGATTGACTCGTTTCTGAAAAAGGAATACTATGATAGTAGCATGTAACACAGAGCAAAAACAAATTGGGAGGATGAAGATGGCATATAACGGATACGCGATTGACCAGTATCTGGACGCGGACGCAGTGACGCGCAGGCTGGACAAGCTGATAAAAAAACCGGTATACACGATAAAAAAGAAATATCTGCAGGAGTACGAGGAGGAGTACTTTAACAAAAAATGCAAAAAATCCAAGGAAATGATCGAGGAAGCAAAACAGATTATTCCCGGAGGGGTACAGCACAACCTGGCCTTTAACTACCCCTTTCCCATTGTGATTACGAAGGCGGAGGGGGCAAAGCTCTACGACCTGGATGGGAACTGGTACTATGATCTGCTGCAGGCAGGCGGCCCCACCATTCTGGGGAGCAACCCTCCGGCGGTGCGGGAGCAGGTGATTGAGTTATTGAATACCTGCGGGCCCTCCACCGGCCTTTTCCATGAGTATGAATATAAGCTGGCGAAAAAAATTTCCGAGATGGTTCCCTCGGTGGAGATGTTCCGCATGCTGGGCTCCGGCACGGAGGCCTGCATGTGCGCAGTCAGAATTGCCAGACTAAAAACAAAAAAGAAAAATATCCTGAAGATGGGCGGAGCTTACCACGGCTGGTCCGATCAGCTGGCCTATGGCATGAGGGTTCCGGGTACCAAGGGGCTGATGTCCAAGGGGGTGCCGGGCTTCGTGTTCAAGCACACCGATGAGTTTTTCCCCGGGGATCTGGAGGATCTGGAGAGAAAACTGAAACGCCATCAGCTGGACGGCGGCACCGCGGCGGTGTTTATTGAGCCGGTGGGACCGGAGAGCGGAACCAGGCCCATCTCCAAAGAGTTCATCAAGGGAGCGGAGCGGCTGGCCCACAAATACGGCGCGCTGCTGGTCTTTGATGAGGTGGTGACCGGTTTCCGCATTGGCCCGGGAGGAGCCCAGGGATTCTTCGGGGTGGATCCGGATCTGACTATTTTCGGAAAAATTGTGGCGGGCGGATACCCCGGCGCAGGCGGCGTGGGCGGTCACCGGGACTGCATGGCCCATCTGGGAGCGGGGCTGGATTCTTCCGGCAAAAAGGTGGCCAAGGCCATGTGCGGTGGGACCCTGGCGGCCACCCCCATTTCCTGCGTGGCCGGATATTACACCCTGTGCGAGATCGAGCGGACCAAAGCCTGCGAGCAGGCCGGACGGATGGGCGACCGGCTGACGAAAGGCCTGCAGCGCTCTGTCCGGAAGCATAAGCTGCCCTTTGTGGTATTTAACCAGGGTTCTATCTGCCATCTGGATAATGCGGGAACCATGCACTTTACGGTGAATTGGAAGAAACCCTGGACCATTCCCCATGTGTTGAAGGAGACAGGCATCCGGCAGAAGGAGATGGAGCACATGGGAGCCGCCTATATGGCGGAGGGGCTGATTACCCTGGCGGGATCCAGACTGTACACCAGTGCCGCTTACAACGAAGGCATGATTGACGATGTGATTGCCCGCTTTGACAGAGTGTTTGCCAAGTGCGGCAGACTGGAGGCATAACATGGTATATACGGAAGAAGAGGCCCGCAGGGTCATTGTTCGGGCGGGACGGCGCCTGGTAAAAATGGGGCTGACCGCCAGAACCTGGGGGAACATCAGCGCCAGAATTTCGGATACCCACTTTGCCATCACCCCCAGCGGAAAGGCCTATGAGACTTTGAAACCCGAGGACATTGTGGTGGTAAAGATAGAGGACTGCTCCTACGAGGGAGAACAGAAGCCCTCCAGTGAGAAGGGGATTCACGCGGATGTGTACCGCCTGCGCGGGGGCGTTAACTTTGTCATTCACACTCACCAGGCCTGGGCTTCTGCCTGGAGCGTTCTGGGAACCAACCTGTCAGTGGCAGATATGATGGCCACACAGGAGAATGCGCCGGAGCTGATCCGGATCCTGGGAGGCGGAATTCCCTGTGCCGCTTACGGTCTGTCCGCCACCAAGCGGCTGAGAGAAAATGTCAGATCGGCGGTGGAGGAGTACCCGGAGAGCAGGGCGGTGCTGATGAAAAATCACGGAGCCCTGTGCATGGGAAGGGACGAGGACGAGGCCTTTGAGGTGGCTGAGACGCTGGAGAAGGTGTGTAAAAAACAGTATGAGGACCGGTGCGGAATCATATTTCAGTCCGAACTTTCTGAGAGAGGAAGCTACGGGCGCAGCTTACGACGGGGTGCGCGGGCAGCGTTTCGATGGAACGGAGAGAAGAAGATCTATCATCTGGGAAACAGGGAGGGCAGGAATATTCAGCCGGAGTTCGCTCCCCACAGCGCGATTTACCGGTATACGGATGAAAGCTGTGTGCTCCATGTGAGAACGCCCTTCGTGATGGCGGCCAGCATGGAGGGGAGGACGCTGAAGCCTTATCTGGATGACCAGGCCCAGATTGCGGGCCCCACGATCCGGTGCCTGCCGGACGGAAATTTTTCCGGAAAGGGCGGACGGCGGCTGGCGGCGGCGCTGAAAGGAAGAAACGCGGTGCTGCTGCGGAATAACGGGGCCATCTGTGTGGGAGGTTCCCTGGAGGATGCCAAAGCGGTGGCAACGGTGCTGGAGAAGGGGTGTCAGGCAGCCATCCTGGCGCACCGCGTGGGCGGTGTGAAGCCCATTTCCCCTCAGCATGCGGGACTGGAGCGGATGGTCTATCAGATGAAATACTCAAAACTGAAGTAGCGTGAATGCAGGACAAAGGGGGCTGCCATAAGTTTTTGGGGCGGCCCCTCATTTTATTTCCGCAAGCAGCGGGCCAGCAGCCATGCAGGCATGGACATCTGGCCAATGCCGCGGGGAATTTGACGAATGGGGGAGGATGAAGATGATTTATGTGCTGGCGTATGATGTGGGGACCACAGGGGTAAAGACCTGCCTGTTTGGGGTGGAGGATTCCATCCGGCTGCTGGAGAGCTCCCATGAGGGATATGGGCTTTACATGGTGGAGAACGGCGGCGTGGAACAGGATGCGGACGAGTGGTGGCAGGCCATGTGCCGGACCACCCGCAGGGTGTTTGAGCGGGCTGCGGTGGAGCCGGAACAGATTGCCGGCATTTCTTTCTGCTCCCAGATGCAGGGGCTGGTGCTGGCGGACCGGCAGGGAAGGCCGGTGCGCAGGCCCATGAGCTACATGGATCAGAGAGCCAGGGAGGAAATGCGCCGGGGAATTGCCTACGGCCCCCGGATTGCGGGAGCCAATGTGTGGAAACTGCTGCGCAGCCTGAGGATCAACGGGGCGGTGGCCAGCAGCGTGAAAGATCCTGTGTGGAAATATAAATGGGTGGAGCGCCATGAGCCGGAGGCCTTTGCCCGGGTGTATAAATGGCTGGATGTGAAGGAGTATCTGATTGCCAGATGTACCGGGGAATTTGTGATGACGGAGGACTCCGCGTTCTCCACCTTTCTGTATGACAGCAGAAAGGGAAAGGAGGGGTGGAGCCAGAGCCTGTGCAGGATGCTGGGAGTCTGTCCGGAGCATCTGCCCCGGCTCATCGGGGCCTCCGACCCTGCCGGGACTTTGACTGCCCGGGCGGCGCAGGAGCTGGGATTGAAGCCCGGCATCCTGGTGTTCGGCGGGGGCGGGGACGCCTCCCTGATCGGTGTGGGCTCCGGCTGCGTCAGACCGGGAAAAACCCACATCTATTCCGGCACATCCGGCTGGGTGTCCACGGTTGTGGAGAAACAGATGGTGGACGCCGGGAGCATGATCGCCGCGGTGGTGGGCGTTCAGCGGGGCAGATTCAATTACTTCGCGGAGATGGAGACGGCAGGAAAATGCCTGGAGTGGGTGAAGGATCATATGGCGCTGGATGAGATCGGCGTCTATCTGGAGAGCCGGCAGATTACCTGCGGCCAGGAGGCGGTTTACACCAGCCTTTATGACTACCTGACCGAGACGGTGAAGCGGGTGGAGCCGGGAGCGGGAGGCGTGCTGTTTACGCCGTGGCTCCATGGAAACCGGTGCCCCTTTGAGGATCCCAACGCGGCGGGCATGTTCTTCAATATTTCCCTGGATACCGGAAAGACAGAGATGATCCGGGCCGTGCTGGAGGGGATCTGCTATCACCTGAGGTGGATGCTGGAGTGCCAGGATCGGAAAGTTAAAACCTCGGAAACCATCCGGTTTTCCGGCGGCGGAGCCTTGGCGGATGTGACCAGCCAGATGCTGGCGGACATCACCGGACGGCGCATTGAGGTGGTGGACAGCCCCCAGAATGTGGGAGCGGTGGGAGCGGCCGCCACAGCGGCGGTGGGCCTGAAGGTCATTGACCGTCTGGAAAATATTGAGGATTTCATTCCGGCCTGCAAGGCCTTTGAGCCGGACCAGGAGAGAAAGAAGATATATGACCACTATTTCGAAGTTTTCAAGCAGCTTTACAGGAGCAACCGGAAAAATTTCGCGGCGCTCAATCATACCGGCGGGAGCCCGGAATGAGGATGCAGGGCGTGGAGCGTGATGCCATGGGAGGAACTATATGAAGGAGTATATGCGTGCTATCAAATTTACCCTATTTTCCATATCGGCGGGAGTGATTGAGCTGGCGGTGTTTTCTCTGCTGGATGCCGTCACACCCTGGGCCTACTGGCCCTGCTATCTGGCGGCGCTGGTTCTGTCTGTGCTTTGGAATTTTACACTGAACCGACAGTATACCTTTCAGTCGGCCAGCAACGTGCCCCGGGCCATGATCAAGGTGGCGGGATTTTACTGTGTCTTCACGCCGGTGAGTACGGTGCTGGGCAACTATCTGGCAGAGTCCTTGAACTGGAACGGCCTGGCGGTGACCGTGCTGAACATGGCCGCCAACTTTATCCTGGAGTATCTGTACGATCGGTTCTTCGTGTTTGGAAATTCCCTGGACACCAACGACAGGGCCAGGAAGGAGGAGGAGTAGAGGGATCGCCGGATGCGCAGAATTTGCGGCAGAAAATGCCGCTTTGCGGCGCAAATCCGGAGGGAAAACGCTTTTATCCGCGTTTTTCTAAGGCAAAGGCACTTCCCGGCGAAAGACGCATATCATAATAGTGATACCGGGAGAGGAGAAATTTCATGGAGTATCAGTATTCCAGGGAAGCATTTCCGGGAAGCAGAGAGATTCCGATTTCTGCGCCCAATTTCTCCGGACTGCGGCAGGGGCAGCTTCCGCCGCTTTTCGGCCCTCAGACTGGATTTTGGGGGATGCAGGGGATGGGAAGCCCCCTGGCTGCCTATGATCCGCTGCTGGAGGAGCGGCAGTCCTTTGAGGACGCCAGAAGAATGCAGTCCTACTATCCGAAGATGGCCCAGCAGATTCAGGAGCAGGTGGAGGAAGCCTGCGATAAGATGGAATATGAGGGAAGCATCATGTTTGATGAGCACCCCGACCGTCTGATGATGAGGAGAACCGCTCGGGGGATTGTGGATCAGATAAAAGAAAAATATCCCGAAGAGTGGGGACAGGAGGAGACGCTGGCTGTCCAGTCCATGGGAAAGGGCCGGCCTCCCAGAAAGAGGGACGACTGGCTGGGCGATCTGGTGCAGGTCATGCTGGCGGATGAGATGCACAGACGGCGCTGCCGCCATCGCAGGTGCCGCCGCCGGATCTGGTGACAGGCAGGAGAAAGCGGTGAGAGAAATGAAGCGGCTGCTGCGCCGCCCTGGAGGGCGGAACGGGCAGCCGTTTCGCATAGCTGCGCATCGGCGGAAAGAACAGCGACAGGCGCCGGAAGCCGCAACATAGCGGTTGCGCCCCGGCGGAAAGTCTGATAGAATGGGGGCAGCGTAAACTTGCCAGCGAGTCCTGAAGGGGAGAAGGAAATATTCATGAAGGAACGAATGAAACTTGTGCGGAATGTGCTGCTGCACATTCTGTTTTTAATCCTTTTGTTTTTGGTTTCGGTCCTGATATTCAGCAGGATGATTAACCAGGTGGCGCCGGATGAGGCGGAGACCATGGAAAACTCTACGTTTCCGCTGGTTTATATGCAGAATGACGGAACCAGCTTTAACTGTCTGCACGGGTATGCCAGAGAAATGGACGTGTCTTACATCAGGGACAGCATTACGCCGCTTGATCCGGATCGGCAGCTGGATATTCAGATTCAGGCGTTCGGCACCTCCATTGACGGTGTGTCCTACGAGGTGCTGACTCTGGACGGAACGGAATCTTTGGAAAACACGAAGGTGGTTACCCTGAACCAGGAGGGGGACTACCTGTACGCTACGCTGCAGCTGCAGAATAATACCCTGATGAATCAGGAGTATATGCTGAAGCTTCAGATTACCTCCGGCGGAAGAGACATCTATTACTATACCCATGTGCTGATGGCGGACGGCCTGCACACCGATGAATATATTGACTATGTGCTGGGATTTTATGACAAGTGCATCAATAAGACGGATCTGAGCGCGGTGAGCGCCGCAGTGGAACCGGATGAGACCACCGATGCGGAGCAGACACTGGCGTACATGGACATTCATGACAGTGTGGACCAGCTGACTTGGGGAAACTTAAATCCGCAGATTTATTACAAACCGACACCCAAGATCAAGGAGATCAACCAGAATACGGCCACGCTGACTCTGGACTACAGAATTGCCGCGGTGAATGAGGATGGAATTACGGAGGTATACAATGTCCACGAATCTTATCGTGTCCGTTACACGGATACCCGTATTTTCCTGCTGAATCTGGAGCGAACCACAGACGAGATCTTTAACCCGGAAAACAATGTGCTGCAGAGCAATGGGATCAATCTCGGCATTACCGATAAGAATGTGGAGTATGCCAGCGATGAGAGAAACCGGGTAGTGGCCTTTGTGCAGGAGAATGAGCTGTGGTCCTACGACATCAGCGATGAAACGCTGACCCAGATTTTCAGCTTCCCTCAGAAGGAGAACATGGATTACCGGGACTTTTATGACGCGCACTCCATCCATATTCTGAATGTGAGCAGCGAGGGGGATGTGTGGTTTGCCGTGGCGGGATACATGAACCGGGGCAGCCATGAAGGAGAAAACGGTGTGGCAGTCTACTATTATGAGGCGGCCTCCTCTATGGTGGATGAAAAAATCTTTCTGTCCAGCATGGAGAGCCCGGAATTCCTGGAACGGGATGTGGACAGTCTGGCCTACATTTCCCAGGACGGGTCCCAGTTCTGCGTTTTGCTGGAGGGGACTGTATATCAGGTGGATTTAAACAGCCGGACCTATCAGGTACTGGCCCAGGATGTGGCGGAGGACTGCCACGTGTCCTCGGCATCCGGCCGGTATTTTGCCTGGTTGGCGGAGGGAGAGACGTATGATTCCTCCACACTCACCGTGCTGGACCTGGAGACTGGGGGAAGCCGGGACATCACCTGTGGCTCCGATGAGCGGATCCGGCCGGTGGCTTACATGAAGGAAGATCTGGTCTATGGCGTAGCTAAAACAGAGGACATTGACGCCTCCCATGGCGGAAACGGGATCTTTCCTATGTACAGTCTGGTCATTCAGGATGGAGAGGGAAATGTGGTGAGAGAGTATGCCCCCTCCGGAGCCTACGTGACCGGAGTGGAACAGAGTGACAACATGCTCACTCTCACCCGGGTGGTGAAAAACGGGGATACCTTTGCGGAGGGAACCGAGGATCATATCGTGAGCACGGATACCGAGACGGACGTGGCCATGGGAATTGCCACGCAGACCACCACCAGAAAGGAGACAGAAGTGGTTCTCCGGGTGGGAAGCACCATCTCCGCGTCCGGCGCGCAGGTAGTGAGAAGCCGGATGATTACCTACGGCGGCGCCAGAACGCTGGATATTCCGGTGAATCGGTCCAGCCAGATCATGTACTATGTGTACGCTTCCGGAGCGCTGGCAGATGTATGCACCTACCCCAACGAGGCCATCGTGGAGGCGGACGAGCTGTTGGGCCTGGTGGTGGACAGCGGGCAGAATTACGTTTGGGTGCGAGGAGACCGTGATACCCAGGCGGAAATCAGCCTGGAGGATGTCCCGGCTGTGATGACTGCGGGAACCATGGATGTGGAAGAATTGCAGGCAGGTATGGAGCAGCAGGTTGTGGATCTGAGCGGCTGTACACTGGATCAGGTGCTGTATTTTGTGGGACAGGGGATCCCGGTGCTGGCTCAGACAGCAGAAGGCCCGGTTACCATTGTGGGATACGATGAGTACAACGTATACCTGCTGGATCCGGGCGGAACAGAGTGGTATTATGGCGGATTGAACGACAGTACGGCCATGTTTGAGGAGGCAGGAAACCTCTTTATCAGTTATCTGGATCGTTAGGAAATGCGGAGGAAGACGTTCCCTCAGCCAGGATGACCTGTACGCCAAGCTCTCGGTAGCGAGCCAGATAGTCCCGGCCAATTCCGGGACCGGTAATGACATTGGGGATTTTTTCCAGATTACACAGGCGGGTGAAAGCCCGCCTGTTATATTTTTCCTCACTGGCAAGAAGATAGCTCTCCCGGGTATTTTCCAGGAGATAGCGGTAGAGGGGGATCTGCTCCCGGTTGATAATGGAATAGCCGTCATCCAGATCAATGCCGTCTACCGTGAAAAATACCTTATCGAAATACAGGGATTTCAACGCCTGGAGTGTATACTGGTCCAGGGTTTCCACATGGTTGCAGCCAAGCCGTACACTGCCTCCCAGCACCAGAACATGAATGCGGGGATTGGAGGCCAGCTCCATCACGGCAGTAATATTCGTGGTAATTACATGAAGGGACTCCATCTGTTCATCCCGGACTCTTTTGGACAGATAGCGGCACAGAAGATTGCAGGTCATCCCTGCCCCCACAAAGATAATATCTCCCGTTGACACAAAAGCGGACGCCTTTCTGGCGATGACGTCCTTTCCGGGAAGATGAGGATCCGGCTCCCAGGCAAGGGAGGGAAAACGCTCCGGGATCTCCGCCAGGGGGCCGCTTTTGGACAAACCAGAGGAGAGGGCCTGGGCGCCGCCCCTGGTTTTTTGCAGCAGACCTCTGCTCTCCAGCAGATTCAGATCTCTGCGCAGGGTGGCCGGTGAGGCGCCGGTCAATTCCTCCAGCTGCCCCACGGACGCGATCCGGTGGATGTTCAGGTAATCCAGAATTTTGCTCTGACGTTCTGCCGCTAACATGTGATATCCTCCCTCACAGTGTTCCCAGGGGCTGGCGCAGCGATTGCGGCAGCCCCGGGACTTATCCCAGTGACTTTTCGATCTTAACCAGACGGCTGGTGCCAAGCCTGGAGGCACCCAGTTCAAGAAACTTTTCTCCGTCCGCAAAGGAGGAGATGCCTCCCGCCGCCTTGATTTTTACCTGCGGCCCCACATGCTTGGCAAAAAGGGCCACATCCTCAAAGGTGGCTCCTCCGGTGGAAAATCCGGTGGAAGTTTTGATATAATCCGCTCCGGCTTCCGTGACAAGCCGGCACATCTGAATCTTTTCTTCTTCGGTCAGCAGGCAGGTCTCAATAATCACCTTCAGAATTCGGTGACCGCAGGCCTCCTTAAGACTGGCAATTTCGTCCCGGACCAAATCGTAGTTTCCAGCTTTCAGTGCGCCGATGTTGATGACCATATCGATTTCATCCGCGCCGTTTTCCAGAGCTTCCTTAGCTTCAAACAGCTTGACGGAGCTGGTGGTGTTTCCGTTGGGAAAACCGATGACGGTGCAGACCGCCATACGGTCCTTCACATATTCTTTGGTCTGCTTTACATAGCAGGGCGGAATGCAGACGGAGGCCGTGTGATAGTGAATGGCATCATCACAGAGGCCTTTGATTTCTTCCCAGGTGGCCGTCTGAGCCAGCAGGGTGTGATCTACTTTTGACAATATTTCTGAGTGTTCCATAATCTGATCCTTTCTGAATAAGATATCCCAATATCTGTTAGCAAAGTCTTTGGCTGAATTCCACCTTTTCATGGTTGGGTCCAAGTATGGTAAAGAAGCGGACTCCTTTCTCATAGAAGGGGAGGAAGGTGACCGCCTCCTCGAGGGAATGGTATCCCAGAGAGGTGACGTACTCGTAAACCGCCTCGATATCCGACACATCAATGGCTACATGATCCACCGCGCCGTTCACACCGGCCGGAGTCTCTGAGTAATAAATTTCCATGACGCAGCTGCCGCATTCCATGAAAACGGTGTGACTTTCCGGGCTGCTGTGCTGGCTCCACCGAATCCGGAACCCAAACTGCTCATAAAATTTTACGGTTTTCTCCACATCTGCCGTGGGAAGGCCGATGTGAGACAATCCTGTGAATAAATTTGCCGTATCCATATTGCTACCTCCCGTTGAAATGAAAATCTGGGACTGCCGACAGATGATCGGACAGCTCTTTCTGATTTAGATTATACGATTGTATTTGATACATGTCAATTTATAATGATTAAATATGATTAATATTGATTGAAAGAGAGGCGGCTTGTGATTGGAAAAGAGAATATTTTAATACATAGTAAACTTTTTGCTTATCCCCTGTATCTTTGTACATAATTATACTATAATAATATGCAAAGAAAGGAGGCGGTG
>ERZ1090878.1562-NODE-1567-length-10656-cov-5.420338_pt1 | contig 10656 bp, 16 predicted proteins | sample MGYA00478473_ERZ1090878 | MGnify/ENA primary metagenome ERZ1090878 (study PRJEB33644, sample SAMEA5815720) | chicken gut metagenome | biome: Chicken; feature: Gastrointestinal Tract; material: Caecum | place: Ireland | collected 2019-01-01 | study: A study of... | reverse complement strand
TTCCTGTGTCTTACAGTAAGTTGCAGCAGTAGCAGCTGTGATGCCATCCGCGAGCAGCAAATCGTACTCCTGCGGCGGTGTTTTATCTGCCTTTCTTACCAGTTCCGCCTTGACTTCCGCCAGCTCCGCCGCGACGGTCGTCTCCGTCCAGTGCGCGGCGTTCCATGCCTCGCCGCTCTCAATGGGCGTGCCGCACTTGTGCAGCTTCCCGCCGTGCGTGCAGTAATCGCCCACGGCATAGCTGCCCTCGGGGTCATATGCCGCAGCCGCAGAAATCGCGAGAAAAATCCCAAACGCATCTATAACGCCTTGCGCCGTTGTCTCGCCTGTGCCGCCCTGCGCGATCGGCACCGCACCGTTGTCGCCCAGGCCCGCCACGCCGTTCGGCGCGCCGACCATACCAATGCTCACGAGCCCCACCGGGTCGAGCGTCACCATGACCTCACTCGCGTTGCCGAACTGGAACACGAACGCCCAGTCGATCGTAAAGCCAGGTGACTGCGCCGCCGTCGGGATCGGGTCGCCCGTCTCGTCGGTCACGGTGGCATACAGCACTTCCTCGCCCGTGGGCGCGCCGTCCGTCACACGCCGGACGTAAAACCGCAGCTCGGTCATCGTGAAGCCGGTCTCCACGCCCGCATTCGTCAGCAGCACCGGCACGCGGCACTTGGGGCCGTCCACCGTGCAGGGCGATTGCAGCGTCAAGTCCAGCCGCTCCACGCCTTCCGCGTCTGCCGCGACTGCGCGAGTGAAGGTCAGGCCGTCGCCCGTGCCCAGCAGCGCCGCTTGCAGCGCGTTTCCCGCCGGGGTCAGCCCCGCGGCTGTCCATTTTACAGGAATTTCGCTCATCTATTGCACCTCGATTTCTGTATAAATCCTGTTCTTTGTGTCGGTCACGGCGGCGTATTGCACCGCGCACGCCATCCGCTGCCACTGCTCTACCTCCGCATCGGGATACACCGTGCGGCGGCTCGCGGCGATGACCGTGCACACATCCGCCTGCGTCTCGCGCAGTAGCTTGACCGCCACTGCAAACGCGATGTGCGCCGGGATGACTTCGCGGAGCGCCTGCCGCACCCTGTCCATGTTGGTCGGCATCGCGCCCCAGCTGCGGAACAGCACGTCGAGCAGGTACTGCGCCGCGTCGTAGTCCACCTGTGCGGCCACGCCTTGCCATGCACCGCAAATGGTCTTTAGCTGTTCCAAGTCGCACTTGCCCGCCGACGAACGCCACTTGGCCGAAAGTGCGCTGCGGCGCTCGTCCTGCGATATACCGACGGCGGTTTTCAGCCCCGCGATGCGCTCCTCAATCGGCAGGATAAAGGTCATCTCGTCCAGCTTGAGCTGCGCTGCCGCTTCGCGCGCGGCGTCCCGCTGTCCCTCGTCCACGGCCTGCACCGCGCCGAGCAGTGCCATTACCCATGTGTCGCGCCGGTAGGCCGTCGGCAGGCTTTGCAGCATGTCGTCGAACTCACGCATACGAAAGCGTCACCTCTCCCAGCACCGCGCACGCGCGCTCGCCCAGATGCACGTTGTCCGTGCCGCCGTTTAACATCAGGCTTTCGAGGTCGCGCACACCCTCAACCGCCAGTATCCGCTCGGTGATGCGGGCAAAGCTGACGTAATCCTGCTGAAACGCAATCTCGGCAAGGTACGCGCCCACCGCCGCCTTGATGCCCGCCGTGACGGTCTCCTCCTCGGCGGTGTCCAATTTGAACACCTTTCCGGTGAGCGTAATTTCCGTCCCGGTCGCGGCCTCGACCAGACACTGCGCGCCGATCGGCGCTTGCCCGTAGCCCTCGCCCGTGCCGCCGGGGTCGATGTAGTCCTGCACCTGCTGCACCAAGTCAGGCGGCGCAGGCTGGCCGGTGCTGTCAATCAGCACGATATCCACCGTGCCCGGCCCACGCGCCAGCGGGAACACCTGCACCGCGCCGACGCCCGCGACTTCCAGCGCCCAGCTCTGGTAATGGTAGATGTTGCCCGAGGTCGCGGGCGTGCGGATTTTGAGCAGGTAGCGCGCGTAGTAGGCCGCGTCGTCCTCCTCGTCGTAGCCGCCCGTGGTCGGCTCGGGGTTGTCACAGGCAGAAATGCCCTGCAAGGTGACCGGCATCTGCGTGATGCTGTGCGCGGGCAGGTTGCCCGCCGCGCCGTCCACCCGGCAGGTGACCGGCACCTGCCCCTCGCCGGTGATGACCACGGTCTCGCTTGCCGCAAACTGGATGCCGCCGCCGCTCTCAAACAGCGCGCCCTGCTGCACGGTTCCCGTGCCGGTCACGGTCAGCACGCCGGTGGCAAAGGTCGCCTGCCGCCGCTCCAAACCGCTGCGCGGGAACACATAACGGTCAAGATCGCCGCCCGCAAGGTTCTCCGGGTCGAGCGCGTCGCGCATCGCCGCGACTTCCGCGTCCGTGCCCTGCATACGCAAGGAAACCGCCGCGAGCAGGTCATGGGTCGGGTAGCCGACCGTTTTCTGATAGCTGTCCGGCATCGCTGCCAGCAGGTCGGTCAAAATCTCATTCGCCGTAGACATAAGCCATCACCTCCGTGTCCTCTCCGGTGCGCAAGTGCGCGGTGAATGCCACCTGTAAGCCGCGCCGCAGGCGAGTGAAAACGAAACTGTCCACCGACCGCACTGCGGGGTTAAATGCTGCCGTCTCGCGCACCTGCCGCTCGATCTCGGCAGTGATGAAGCCCAGCGGCGCGCGTGTTTGCAGCAGCGTGCGGTCCACGCCCAGCGCGGTGGATGCGTCCGTGCGGTAGACCGGGATGGCGTCCGGCGGCTGGCGCAGCATAAGCGCGAACCACTGTTTGACCGCCTCCACGCCCGTCCGCTCGACCAGCGCGCCGTCCACCAGCCGGAACGCGCCGCGACCCCGCTCGTCGAAGTCGAACGCGGGCACACGGCCGACCTCTGCCGCCGGGATGCCCTGCAGCTCGGTCGGGGAAAAGGAAAATTTCGCGTCTGCCATGCTCTGTACCTCCTTTGGATGCAAAACGCCCCGTCTCTGCCAACTTGACAAAGACGGGGCGCACGCGCTATAATACAGATATAAAGGGACGCTGTTACAGCAGTCAGACCTTAAAACAGCAAAGTGACTAAGTCACTGACCGTTCGGGGGCCAGCCGAGCGGTCAGTGCGCTTTTATAAGCAAAATATGTAGCAACAGAAGTGCCCATATTACGATTCTTGCAAATCGTCTCATAAAGCATCACCCCCTTTGTGGGGAGTGCCTGACCGCCATATGTAACAGCGTCCGCCCTGATTATAGCATACGCTGTCAGTCTTTGTCTACGTTGCCGCCCTCCGGGGCGGCTTTTGTTATATCCGGTCGAGAATCAGCAGCCCGCCGCTGGACAAAATCGCCGCGGCGCGCTCGCCCTTTTGCCAGTCCCGCGCGGCGGCGGTCGCGGTCAGGGTCAGGTTTACGCCCTCCTCTGCCCGCACATTGCCATCCACCGCCGAAAACACCAGCGGCTGCGGGCGTTCCTGCTCGCACACTGCCTCATACCACGCCGCCGCATAGGGCGACTTTTTGGCGCGCCTGCCGCCATGCTCGACGATGGCTTTTGCGATTTTATAGTCGTATGCCATACGCCCTCCTTATCCCCAAGGTGTGCAAAAACCTGTGATTTCGCTGTAATATCTGGTCATGGCGCGCACGCTGTCCGAGCAGTTGCCCTCGATGGTCTGCACGCTCGCGCGTGTCGCGCCAGTCACAATACCGATGTGCCGCGTGCCCTGTATCATCAGGTCGCCCGCCTTGGGGATGTAACCGCTTGCCACCGTCTTGTACTGTCCGCGCGCCTTAAAATAGTCCGCCATATCGCCGACATAGCCGTAGCCCGTCGGGATGGGCGCGCCGGACTGGTCGGCGCACCAGCAGACGAAGTACACGCACCACGCCGCGCCGTTGTTGCCCGCCCACGCGCCGTATTTGTTGATGTTGCCGGGGCTTTCCTTGTAGCCGATCTGGCTGCGCGCCACCCCCACAAAGCTAGATGCGCTGCCGCTCCCTCCCGTGCCGGACGAGCCTGCGCCGATGGTGTCGGGCAAGCCCCAGACGGACACCGCATCCGTGCCGCCCGCCGCGCGCGGCTCGTCGAGGGCGGTGATCTCCAGCTCCATCGTGTGCCCCGCGCCGCCGTAGTGATGTACAACCCGAGTGATGCGGTTGCGCCCCACGATGCCAAAGGCCGGGGAGTTAAAGTCCAGCACCGTGCCGCTTGTCACCTCGTCGCAGCCCCAAATCTCGCTGATCGTGCGCGTGCGGCCGATGCGGTCTTTCTGGGCCAAGAGCGTGCGCACCATCTGGCCGAGCTGCGCCGTGCCGGGATTCTCGCTGACGCGCTCAATGTACTGCAAAAAGCCATACTGCTCGATGGACGCGGCGTTACTCGCCTGCGCGCCGATGTACACCTTGCCGCTGTCCTCGGCGGCAAGCACGACCGCGTTATACAGCTCCGCGATGCTGTCCTCGCCCGACACCTGCCCCAACGCCCATGTGATGTCAAAAGTCGCGACGTTGGACGCGGGCTTGTGGAACGCCTTGATGGCAGCGGTCGGCAGCTCGCGCACGACCAGGCCTTCCGGCGACATACGCGCCTGATAGTCCTTGCCGGTCTCCGCGCTGCACCGGTCGAGAATGTCCGCGATGATGTCGCTCACCGCATCGCCCAGCCAGACCTCGCTGATTTTGGTCGGCAGACTGCACACGCTCTTGACCCCCACGCCCGCTTTTCCGCACGCCGCACGGATGGCCTCGTCTGCCGCCATGCCGCTGCACTGCAAAATGATGCCGCTGCGGCCGAGGTACCAGCCGCGGTCGTAGGCGGTGAGCGCGCCGTCCAGCCCCACGGTCACCAGCTGCCCGACGAACACATCCGCGCCCGCCGCTTCATTGCGCAGACGCAGTTTGTCGCCCGGCTGGAGCGCGAGCTTTGGCACGTACTTGTCCCACTGGCTGATGATCTGCGTGCCGGTCAGCTCGACCGACAGCGCAGTGATATCGTCTGTCGCCGTCAGGTCGCCGACAAAGGCCGTGATATCGCGCGCGGCCTGTCCGCTGCGCTCAAGGTACAGCCGGTGCTCGTCCACATATCCGTAAGCCACCCGCGCACCTCCTTATACGACAAACCGATACTCGGTAATGGAAATTGTATAAGCAATGTCGCCGTTGCGCCGCACGGACGGCTCGAACGTATCCACCGTGCAAGGCATATTGAGACGGCACACACCGCCACTGTCCAGCACGATCAGCCGGAACGGCACCTTGCGGTCGCGCCACCGCTCGAAGAACGAGACATACGCCCAGCCGTCCTCAAGCGCCTCGGCGGGCATCCAGCTGTATCGCTTTCCGACGGGGAAAAAGCTCGACCAGCTGAGCGACCGCAGGCCGAGTGTGCCGATGCGGCGGTAGTCGTAGCTGAGACCCTCATAGGTTTCGTTGTGTTGCTCGGGCTGCGGCAGCGGGAAGTCCACCGGCACATGCGGCAGCGTGAACACTTCCTCGTTGTTGTTGACCGAAAATATAACCTTGTAGGCGATTGCCGCCACCTCCCTGCATACAAAAAGCGCCCCACCTCTGCCAACTTGACAAAGACGGGGCGCACGCGCTATAATAAGCATACAAAGGGACGCTGTTACAGCAGTCAGACCCAGAGTTTAGTCAAACAAAAATGCTGACCGTTCGAGGGCCTAATCGAGCGGTCAGCGCGCTTTTATGGTGAAAATGTACAGCACCATGGCCGCACACATCAAAAGCTGAAAAGCCTTTTTCCACATACGCACCACCTCCCCTCGCGGTAAAATGCGCTGGGGAAAGGTGGGTCTGACCGCTATATGTAACAGCGTCCGCCCTGATTATAGCATACGCTGTCGTACTTTGTCTATCAGCCGCCCTCCGGGGCGGCTTTTGTGTTTTACATGTTGTCGATTGCGCGAATCACCTTGTCCGCAATCCGCTCGCCCAGCTCGTCCGCGTACTGCTCGTTGCCGATGACATTGCCAGCGACCGTGACATGTACGGTCACCCGCGGCCCACCCGCCATGCGTGCGGAGATGTCGTGCGGGATGATCTGCGTGCCGTTCGGCAGGTTCATGATCTCGCCGCCGCGCTCGTTAACCCGCGTCAGACCGCCGCGCCAGTAGCTCGTGCCGAGGGCATTGCCGGTCAGCAAGTCAACTGCTCCGCCGATCAGCCACTTGCCGCCCTTGTATAGCTAACCAATGATCGGCTTTGACTCAATTTCTTGGTCGAGCCAGCTAAAGAAGCCGGAAACCTTCTCTTTCGCACCCTCAAACGCGCCGACAATGCTGTCCTTGATGCCGCCGAACGTTTCCTTGATGGATGTCCACAGGCCGGACGCCGCATCTTTCACGCCGTTAAACTTCTCGCTGATCCAGCTGCCGATCCTGCCAAGCACATCCTTGACCTTTTCCCACAGCTGACCCGCATATTGCTTGATCGTGTCCCAATTTTGCCAGATCAGCACACCCGCAGCGATAGCGGCCGCAATGCCCAGCACAATCGGGTTGGCAGCGACGAATTTGAACGCCGTTCCGACAAAGCCGCCCAGTTTGCCAAGCGCAGTCGCAAAGCCGCCACCCAGCTTGACAATGCCGGTCCCGGCCTTATCTGCACCCAAAGCAAGCAGATTAAACGCTTTACCTGCGCCGCCTTTTACACCATTTAGCAGTTTCGGGAGCATAGTCGAACCGACATTCTTAGCCGTTTTCCCAAACTTGCCCAAGCCTGTTGCAAGGCCGCTTCCGAGTTTAACGATACCCGTCCCGGCCTTGTCTGCACCTGTTGCAAGACCATCAAACACTTTTCCTACACCGTTTTTGAAACTACCCAGCTTTTTCGGTAATTCTGTGCCGCCAATCCTCTTGACTGTTCTTCCGAATTCCCATAAGTCACTCGCCGCGCCGACTGCATCCGTGCCGAATTTTGCGATCTTGCTTACGCCCCAGAGTTTCACCAAACCCTCCAGGACAGGCCCGACCTTGTCCATGTTCTGCGCGACCCACTCGAACGCACCCGCGAGCTTGCCGAGCAGCGCTTCCGCCTTCGGCAGCACGTTTTCCTGCGCCCAGCTAAACGCTTCGGTGGCCGCGTCCTTGAATGCGCTCGCTACCGGCACCACATAAGCCGCGCAATTGCTGGGCGTCATCATCATGTCGCACAGGTCTTTCACCAGCTCGATGTACTCGGTGCCGCACGCGGCGCGCACGGTGTACGGGTCGATCTGGTCATTCCGGGCGAACATCGCCCGGCAGGTGTCGAAGATGTAGCGCCGCTCGCCGTTGAGAAAATCCTCCGAGCGCACCTGCCGGAACACGTCGGCGGCGTTCATCGGCGCATCTGCGATCAGCGCACCGAGTACACTTTGCTCCGCGTCGTTGTACAGCTTGAGCGCTTGTTCCGTCAAAGCCATGTGTACTCATCCTCCTTGCGTTCAGGCGGGGTCGGCGGTGTGGAGTTTCCGACGTACTTGCCCTCAAGCACTTTGACGATGTTGTTCTCATCCATCAGCCAGTCAAAATCGGCTCGCCAGCCGCGATCGTTGGTGCCCGTGCAAAAGCTACTGGCCTGTGCGCGATGGAACACATCGATCAACTGCTCCGAGGTGTACCCCTTGGCGTACAGCTTCCGCACCGCTTTCGCACGCTTTTCGGTCAGCTTGACCGCCTGTGGTAGACCAGTGCAGATCGTGTTATACCGCTCCATCACTTCCAGCGGTTTGATGTTTCCGTCTGGTTTTTCCTCTTCTTCTTTTAACTGTGTTATTAACTGTTCCTTATACATTTCACCGTTTCGTGACAAGTTGTCCCCGTTTGGTGACAGGGGGGTGTCACGGTTTGGTGACACCTCTACACCAAACGGTGAAATGGGCAATTTGCTCTCATCGAGCGTGTAAAACAGCGTGCGATCATGGCTGTCACGGTTGTAGTTTGCGGTCAGCACCACGCCCGCCTCCTTGAGCTTTTTGATGATACGCTCGATCTGGCGTCTGCTCCACCACGGAAACAGCCGCTCCATAGCGCGGATGGAGTTATACGTCCAATACCGACCATCGTGAAAGTGCCGGTCGTTAGCTTCATTCTTGGCAATCCAAAATTGAAGCATGGCGATAAAGACCGCCTCGTCCACGCCGTACATAGAAGCGATCTGCCCGTCAAAATGAAAAGTCATCGCCGTCCCCTCCGTTCCATCGGCTGGGTGAGCCTGTCCACCAGCATGCCAAGGGCGAGGTAGGCGCAGCCCACCCCGAGCATAGCTAATAAAACGTAGATCATTTTGTTTTCCCTTTCTCCCGGCGCGGCCCTCTTGACAGCGCCGGGCTTTTCCGCTATCCTGTATGTAAGTTCAATTTTGCTTGCGCTCAGTCGCGGTTGCCGCCGCACTGGGCGCTTTCCTTTTGCGCGGCGCAGTCCAATTCGAGATAGGTCGCCATGATCTCCTGTAACTCCGTCATGATCGCGTCGTGCAGCGGCCGCTCTTCGGCTGTGATAATGCCGTCCTCGTTGATCTCAAGCAGCTGATCCAGTCGACCCGTTTTGGCAAACTTGCCGATCAACCGCACCAGACGCATCGTTGCCTGCTCCAGCGGTTTAGATTGCACCTCAGGCAGTACGCCGCCCAAATCACCCGCGGCAATATGCTGGTAGCACAGATACGGGAAATCGTAAAGCTGTGCCATGCGTAAAACCGTGCTATCTGGCGGCCGTCGGCGATCCTGCTCATACGCGCCGAGACTCTCAACCGAGATGTCCAGTCGCTCAGCTGCGGTTTCCTGCGTCAAACCTTTCAGCTCGCGCGCAGTTTGATAGATATTTCTGTATTTTGACAAACTGGTTTTCCTCCCTTTTTCATGCTATAATGCTCACGCACCGGGGATAAAACCGACGCGCTGCTGACGAAGGCGCTCCATATCGGCTTTCTCCTTGGCTTTTTCAAAACGCAGCAGCTCGTCCTGCCGAACCTTCCAGCCACCGAGCTTCGCGCCGGATAGCTGACCGCTAATAATCAACTTGCGGACATAGTCCTTGGAACAGAGCCAACGCTCCGCAATCTCTTCGATGGTCATGTATTTGCTGGACAATCAGCTCACCTCCTTTTTCGTTTCATACAGTTCGTCGGTCGTGCAGCCGAGGAAGGCCGCAAGCTCAGGCATCACCTGACAGGGCGGGTACACACCCTCCTGCTCCCATCTGACGACCGTCGGCTGAGATACACCAAAGTGCGCCGCAAGCTCGATCTGCTTGATGCCGCGCTCTTCGCGGTATCGCTTGATGGTTTTCATTTTATTCACCCCTTTCCGGTTCTTGTTCTCAGGAATCTGAATATACGGTCGAATGCTCAATCAGGTAGGAAGCGACTTGCGTCGGAGATGCCGCAATCGAAAAGGCTTTCACATCATTTTGCCGTATACCGTCGATAATGACTTCCTGCAATCGACCCTGCCTAAACCTCAAGATGATTTCATCATGGAATTGCAAGGATTGATCCAAGCGCTCACCTCCTTATCGCTTCTTGCTCCTTCTCGTTCCATGTGCTACCATGGAAGCAGGAAGGAGGTGGAACTCTATGGTTTCAAAAACCTATCAGTGTAGTTGCCCGCTGAGTAAAAAACCGGTGTCTGTCCGAGTTGATTATGAAAAGATAGAAGTATGCGGAGACACTGGAACCTACTACAGCAAGGACGGTTACGCTTGCAGCGCTGGTGCGCTGGGAGATTGCCCCGGTGCATCTCAGGAAAATTTTGAATGCCCGGTTTATCAAAAATCCGTTTACTAATCCTTCCACGGCCGCATGAATTGACAGCCAATGCCGCTTTTTTGTCTTAATATCGCATTGGCTGTCGGCCAATAACCGCCGCAGTCCGCCTTGAAGCACTGGTGGACATACTGACACGGTTCACAGATTTTTCCCCAGTGCACGGGCGTTGCTTCGCATGCGCTTTCATGCGCGGCTACACAATGGCGTGAGACACATACCCAAAAGCGCTCGTCAAACTCTTGTTCCATCCCCTCTCACCTCCTCTCTCCCATATTCGGGCGTTGCTTGCGTTTTTCCTCTTCGTGTTGTATACTGGCATCACAACCAGATAACGCCGATCCAAGCCGCTGATGCGGAAGGTGTAACGACTGGACACGGAGCAACCCTCGTGGTTGAAGGCACAGTCTGAACTCACGGGCGACCGTGAGAGCTACGCAGAAATGACGTAGCCCCATCAATGGGTAACAAGTGTGGAACGCCATGATGACAAATACAGCCGTAGGCTCTCTGTCTTCGCTGCGTTCGCCCGTAGCGAAGAGTATCCTGACAAGCCCTGTTATCAGCGCATTTACAAGCGCTGATGGCGCAACGAATGTCGTCAAGCTCTCCTCCGGACTGCTCGAACAGGTTCAGCGGACGATGCTGAACTCGTTCGGTCTGGCTTCATCCGAAGATTCAATTACACGTAATCGTTCATTTGAATCTTGCGTAAAGAAGGTGAACGCTCGCCCTACCATGCAGCAATGCATGGCATGCACTCCGTAAATTCGGCGAAAGTCTGGTTTAACCTCACTTGTAGCCGCAAGTGGGGTTTCTTTAAGGTAACACCGCACAAAGAAAAAATATGATATAATAAAGCTATGGATAAGCA
>ERZ1090878.1555-NODE-1560-length-10680-cov-4.744188_pt1 | contig 10680 bp, 8 predicted proteins | sample MGYA00478473_ERZ1090878 | MGnify/ENA primary metagenome ERZ1090878 (study PRJEB33644, sample SAMEA5815720) | chicken gut metagenome | biome: Chicken; feature: Gastrointestinal Tract; material: Caecum | place: Ireland | collected 2019-01-01 | study: A study of the... | reverse complement strand
CGGTCCATCATCGGCCGTTGATCCGGATGGTTGCCATACGTAAACTTCAGTTTTCTTTTAGTCAACGGTTCCTGCACATCCACATTACCCGTAGCGTCCGGATGATAATCCGTCACCCACACATGCCAGCTCCACAGTATGTTATCACTACTATCATAAGCCGCAATCACACCGCTTCCGCCCGTCGTGCCCGGAGCCACCCGGCAATAAATGCGGCATTGCCCCTTATCGGTAACGGGATTCTGTCCCACTGCCTTTCCGTCCGTACGCTTGATGTCTACAATGTTCGTATGGTCCTCAGCAGAGTTGACGATACCCATCACCGGCTCGCCGATGTCCCCGTCCTCTTTCGTCTGCCAGAGAAGTTTCACCTTAACGATGCCTCCCCCTTGCTGTTGGCACCAGCCCTTCAAGGTTTCATTCGTTTTCTCTGTTCCGTCACTCTGATAAGCCAACGGGTCGAAGCAGAAACCTCCACCGGGAGCCACCATAAAGCAATTGGCCGTCGGAACCGGATTGTCATTGTTCTCCGAAGCGGGCACGGGATCGATGTAGGTCACACGTTTGTCATTCGTCGGGATACCCGTATGGCTAAAACTCACCGCATAGCTGTACTCCGTATTATTGTTCAGGCTAAAATCCGAGGACGTTTTCCCGCCGATGTACACACGATAATCCAGTTTCTTTTTGGGATCCGTGGTATTCACGGCTACAAAGTTCAGAAAAGAGCTTCCCTTCGGCGCATTCGCTTTCGTGCGCTGCAGATCGGAGTTTGCCGCAGGAGATTCGCCGCGTACATTGGCCGGGATCCAGCAAGAATAAGAATTGCCTTTACTCATATCGATCTCTACTGTATGAAACTGGTCCAGAATAGAGGGATAAGTGCCATTCGAGTCTGCTGTGGGAACCAGCGTATAGTTCAACGGGACGCTCTGCAACAGGACTTGTTTCAGTTCATAACCGCTCACGGTGTAGTTCCAGCTCACCGTCAGTCGTGCAGCCAGGCGCTTCAGCAACAGGCGGGTATCATAACTGCCATCCGGACTCTGAATGACAGCCTTACCGTCAGTTCCCGTCACCACGTTTACATGTTCCAGATGGAGCACATAAGGCATGGCGTCGATAGCGTCCGCTGTCGAAGGATCGATCTGATTGATTATCGAAGCATCTATATCCATACTCTTTACCCCCTTTGTACTTTCTGTATCTTCCAGATTCTTACCAACTAAAGTTTTTACCGCATCCTTGTTTCCACGTGCCACCACCAGCAATTGACAGTCATTCATCACATTCAGCGTCACATCCAGGTGGGTGCCGAGTTCTACAGTGCCATAACTGTTACCATTCTGATAGGTCCCGTTTCTATTGTATTGGAGTATCTCCAGATTATACAGCTTAGTGGGAACGGCCGGGACGCTACGGGTAACTGCGTCCACTGCCTGAGTTACATCAAAAGCGGCAGCACCTGTTTTTAACGGCGAGCCGTTGAGGCGAGCCGTTGAGGCGAGCCGTTGAGGCGAGCCGTTGAGGCGCTTCATTATTTGAATCTTCGGCAAAGCCGAAGACCAGCGATACCGTCACCTCTTCACCTTCAGGAAAAGGAACAGTACCCTCCGGACGATCTTCACATCCACTCAACCCTCCAAGAAGCGTCATGCCTCCCAAGAGCATTAACCATTTATTCTTCCAAATCTGTTTCATATCATTATTATTCTTGTACACATCGAAACGGATAAGGCTCACCGATCATTCCCCAAGCATTATTCGGAGTACTCAATTCTCCTGCTGCTATTTTTGTATAATATATCCGGTAATTATTGCCATTCTTTGCTATCGTATTCGTTCCTTCGTATCCGGCTGCACTTCCATTAAATATCAATTTTCCATCGCTAAAGGATCGGTATGCCGTAACCGGAAACCAGGCTGTATTATCTTCTGTACGAGGAGAGGGCACACCATTCCCACCGGATACATTATACAGACGTCCACCCCGCTCGTGTGCACTACCACTTTCCATAAACGTTCCATTCGCATCAAACCAATACGCCTGGCTCTTGCCCCAGCCATTATACACTGTTTGATGGGGAATCTTCCATCCTGCCGGACAAGGGTCATAAAGAGTTTTAGAGTTATTATACAAATACTGATAGTCCGCAGTAGTTTCATTCAAACTATACCAAGAGCATTTGCTTTGGTTCTGATCGCTGCTCGAACCTGTTATAATATGGTCGGGATGTTCAATGACATATTGCAGCGTATTGCCATTTACTAATGTAATATTGGAGTAAGCGACCTTTCCCAGTTGTACCCCTCGTCCTTCTCCATCATAAATAACATTGAGTTCATTCGCCGTTCCGTCTGTCGACCCCAAGAACGGATCCTTGCGTCCCCAATAGTACAAATAGCCTATCCGCCTTGCAAATTCCAGCAATGAAGCATTCTCACCGGGAAATCCTCCGGCAGTCGCGCACAGGTTTCGGTCCATAATCACCTTCCCGACATGCATTCCACTGCTTTTGAAAGCCGCAGTGGCATATTGATGCACGCTTCCGTTCTGTGTCAACTGTTGTGCCTGGGCATAAGTGACAGAGGAAGTAATCCCCTGCGGTACATAATCGGTTATCCAGAGATGCCAGCTCCATACTATTTTACTGCCGGAATAGGCGGCAATCAAGGCATTTCCTCCTTTGCTCACCGGCACTTTGACGTGGATACGGGCTTTTTGCAAATCACCTCCGTCAGTGATACGCGCCAGATTCGAATGGTCGTCTCCACTGATGGCATACCCCATCACCAAATCGCCCGATGTAGCATCGTCTTTCGTCTGCCAGACCAACTTAACATCCGTTATTTTTTTGTTATCGGCCAGCGTCGAACCATCCGTCAGATGTGTATTCCAACCACTCAGCGGAACATTGTAACCATCCATCTTCGCTTCATGCTTATACGGATTAAAACAGATATTCGTACCGGGTTTCATCATGAAGCAGTTGGATGTCTCCACCAGATTGGTGCTTTGCACCGGACTTTGGTCCAGCAGTTGAATGCGTTTATCCGTCTGGTAAGCCGTCGATTTGACGGAAAGTTTCCACGTGTAATCCTTGTTTTCATAGAGGTTGAAGTCCGTTGATTCCTGTCCGCCCAAGTAAGCACGATAATAGAGCCGTTCTTTCTTGACGGCATTGTCCACCACCAGTTCTACATACGATGCGGCGGTGGGGGCATTCTCTTTTGTACGGTAATAAGGTGAAGTGGCCTTCGCCGAAGTGCCGCGCACGTTGGCAGGTATCCACACGGTCTTCTTTCCCGCCGCCAACTCTGAGGCATTCGTCAGCCGATAGTAATCGATAAACTCAACTACTTCGGACGGATAGGTCATACCCCACTGCGTCTCCACCGGTGATGCAAGCAACCGGAAGGCTGCGGGAACCTGGCAAAGCTTCACCTCTTTCAGGGCATAGCCCGCGTTTTTCAGCGCAGCATCTATTTCCCAGTTCACCGTCAGCCGTGTTGCCAGCCGCCTGAGCAGCAGACGGGCGTCATAGCTCCCGTCCGGACTTTGAAGTTTACCATCGCTCGTCACGTTCACGCACGGCAGATGGAGCATATAAGGCATCTTGTTGATATCATCCTGCGTAAAACCTTCGGCGGGAATCGTCTTTTTGAAAAGATCGGCGTCCATCACCTGTTGTTGCACAGTGGCGAGGCTGCCGCCGATACTCGGGGCCGTATTTCCTTTCCCGCGGACAATCACTACCAACTGGCAGTTCGTGGCCGGTGTCAATGTCACCAGGGTAGAGAAATCCGTTCCCGCAGTGATCTGCTCTTTGGATTGCACACTGCCCATCAGAGTCCCGTCAGCCTTATATTGCATCAAATAGAACTGGTACAGCGCATCTGGATGACTCGGTTCCGTTGCACGGGTCCGCACGGCAGGCACCGGCCGGGCAGTGAACGCACCGTCCTGCCCGGAATCACTCCCCCGTGTGTCGGCAGAGGCAGAAAGGTTATACCCGTCCTCTTCATCGGCAAAGCCGAAACACAGGGATACCTCCACGGGCTTCGTGTCGGCATCGACCGGCACGACATCCACCCGCTCTTCACAAGCCGCCATGCCCAATAGGCAGACAAGCACCGGTAGCTTCCACAGATTTTTAGAAGTATGTTTCATATTGGTATGTTTGTTTTAAGTTCACCACAGATTACACGGATTTTCACTGATTAATTATTTATATTCCGATTAATTATTTATATTTCACTGATAATCAAGTTCAATCGAATCAAAGATTCGGTGTTGATCTGTGAAAATCGGTGTAATCTGTGGTGAATCAAGTTCATTTCTGTCTTTTATTTGAAAACTACATTGTTCACCGGAAGCACCTCCACAGCATCGAACATCACTACGTTGCCGTCCGTGATCGTCACACGCACATCGGCGCTGTTGGCGCCACTGACATTGACGGTGAGCTTATAAAGGTAATCTCTGCGGATGTTGTAGTCAGTCATCAGGTTGCCGCCCAAATGCAGGAGATAATTCACGCCGATAGAGTCCTTTGCGCCCGCATACACATATTTGCCCGACAGCTTGATGTACGTGCAGTAGTCCAATTTTCCGCCCGGCCCTTTATCCGGAATGCTCTTTTCCATAAACGAGGCGGCTGTTCCCATTCCCCGTAAGTTTTCCGGCATATAGAATTCGAAAGAAGAAGACGAAGCCCAATTAGTAGTGATCTCTGTTCCGTTTGTGGATGTGATAGCCGTAGAACCATCGTTATCCGCAGGATACTTATCTTTAATACTTCCGCCTCCCCGCGTATAGAGCGCCATGTGTGTAGGTACATTGTAGAGGGAGACGGACTTGACGACAAGGTTACTCGGATTCTTTGGGTCTGCCAGATCTCCCATTTTCTTCCAGGACAAGGAAATCGTGGCGTAAGCCCGCCGCAAGGGAACCACCAGCGGTATCACACCCGGTTTATTGGGATCGGGCTTATATTCCAGCGGCCCCGATGTCAACAGGGACGGCTTGTTCCTATAACCGGAAAAGGCCACCGTTTTCGCCTTCAGTTCCGCTTCGGTTCCGGTGAAGCTGCTCAGGAACGACTGTTCCACATTGGCAATGACATAGAAGCGACTCTCCGCTTGGACGAAAACAACATCATCATTCTTGGTGTTGACCTCAATCGTCTGATTGCTTCCCGGATCTCCAATCGTACCAAAAAAAGCTTTCTGCTTCAGTGTTGACGTTCCGCTCTCGGTGACGTATTGCAGCACCCAGATCGTGTTAACAGGAATACTGTTAATCGCTCCGCGGGTATCCACCGTCAGCTCCGGAGGCAGTTTCAGAACTAATCGAAGCTCCTCGGAAGTCTCTACGGATTCCTCGCTGCATCCCGCCAGCAAGCCGGAAACCGTCCATAGGCCGGAAACCGCCAGCAGGCAACCGAGCGCCCATTTGCCCGTCCATCGTCGTATGTATTGTCTTTTTGCCATTCTGTTTTGATCTGATTCTAAATATGATGATTGTATATGAATATGCCGGTTATTTTCCCATTTCATCCGAATCGAGCGTTACGGTCGATTCATATTCGCCTATCGCCAACGTCAAGTCGGCGGGGTCGAGTATGCCATAGAACGTCAGTGTGAAGTCGAACGTATAGGTCATGCCCGGCAGCAACACCTTCTGGATCTCCGCCGGATAAGTCTCGGTCAATGTCTTATCCCCATTATCTTTGTAACCTACCGTCAGGTTCACATCAAAAGAAATCATGGCCGATCCGTCTACCGGAAGCACCACAACCGGCGTACTGACTCGTGGAATGGTAACTGTCTGCGCTGTCGTATTATATGTGAATCCGGTGAAGGCCTGAGTCGTGGCAAATGTTTCATTCGCCACCGTCCCCCAGGCAGTACTGCCCAACGTGTAAGGCAACGACGCCCGGAGTCCTCCCATCTTGAAGGAGTTCACCACCAGGCTGGTAGGAGTAACCGGATGGGTTCCTATTTTTGCCGCCACGCTCACTTTGATCTGTGCTCCCAAGCGTTTAAAGGGAACCGGCAGCACTACGTCCATCATGTTTTCTCCCGTTTGGTTGGGTTGCACCACGATCCCTTTCAGGCTGGTGTACATAAAGTCTTTTCCGTTCGACACCTGAATCGTACCGTCCGTTTTCAGTTCGGGCACTTCCGTCGAAGAGTTGTACGATACCAGGTAAAGGTCGTACGTTCCGCGATACAGATAGAGTTCGCCCGTAGCCACTCCACCCTTTACCGTATATACTTTATGATCCAGCGGTTCCGTCGTCGTGGTAGACGCACCTGCGGGGAAAGCATAGATACAGAAAGTCTTTCCATCCTCCATATCCGTTGCCGCGTCGGCACGGGTCGAAGCCTCGTCCGCCTCCGCCCGGTAAAGAGAGAAGCGGAGCGATACCGGATCTCCCTCCTCCGTGCCGGGTTCCCCGGGAGCCTGTTCCGAACATCCTGTCAGTCCCGGCGCTCCCAGCAAGCAAAGGCAACACCCTATCCAAAGTTTCAGTCTTTTATTCATCGTTTCTTGTTTTAGTTCACCACAGAGTACACAGAGTAACACGGAGTGGATCGTTTTCCACTAAATCCCGATATTCGTGTTCTGGTTCGCATCGTTTTTCCAGTCCTCTATCTGTACCGAGCTCAGCTTACCTCCCATTTTGTCCACCGTAATCAGATAGACATAATGCTTTCCCGCCTCCCACTGCGCTGTCACCGATTGGGTTTCAAACGCATGCGCTTTCGCGGCAGCTTCTCCGTCCACACATACCTTGAGCCGGAACGAGAGCACCGTTTCTTCTTTCGCCATCGGCGCCACGAGGCAGGTCACGTTCGGTCCTTTCTGGTTTTCTTTCAGCTTCAACTCCACGCCACTCGCCTGCGCCAGTGTCAGTGTCGAAATATCCGACAGACTGTTCAGCAATCCGCTTTTCAGGTTCATCGTCCCGATGCCTGTCCGCAGACGGTTGGTTCCGCTCAGCACATCCACCTGTATCAGCTTTAGCGCTTCGGTGGCCGAAGCCGACTTCACGATATGGAAACTGACTTTGGCCAACGCATGCTTCATCTTGAAGCTGACGGTTCTCGAGGAAGGTTTTGCCGTGACGGGGACTGTCTCCGACTTATCCGTACCCACACCGTAGAGATAATCGGCCTGCCCGGTAGCGAGAAAATCAGTCAATGACGATGGAAGGTTCACCGCCGTCGTATGTTCACCGTCACCGGACGCTTGGATGGCTGCGGGAGGATAATAGGCGTACAGCAAGGCATCACCCGAAGTGCTGTTCATGATCGTCTGCTTGTCCGGAGTCCAGACTCCTTCTTTCAAGGAGAATTTCATCAGTGGATTGTCTCCATACGCCGCATGTGGACTGGTAGCTGATGCGGTATTGGTGGCATACACGTCCACCTCGGTGATAGCGGTTGCTTCCGCACTGGTGACGCTCTCCTCTCCCTCCACTTCGATCCGCTGCAATTCCAGTGCACCTTCATCGGCGGCGAATCCGTCGTCCGAGGCGCATGAAGCCGTCAGGCATATCCCCGCTCCGAGGGCAAGCGCCATGTAGAGGCGATTCGCCGGCTTCTTCATTCGATTGTATTTTTGTAGGTTCATATCTGTTTTCGTATCTGTTCTTCATTAAGTGGCGTTTCCCGCGTCCTGCTCCGTTGTCTCTACGAATCGTTCTACGGTGATACCGTTCAGAATCAATTCATTGGTGGACGTAAAGTTATACTGGTAGTTGTATCCGGCCTTCAAGGTATGGGCCGCCTTATCGGTGTAGCTCTTCTCCGTTTCGCCGCTGTTGCCGGCCTTCACCTTGATCACAAACGTTCGGGAGCCGGGCTTGACAATGGCTACATACGTATGCTGCAGAGCGGAAGTTCCCGCTGCCGAGGCGCTATAGGCATTGATCGTCTGCGATTCAGAGGCACCGGTGGCAATCCCCGTACCCTCCAGGCTTGCCGTGCCGGGAAGCTTTGAATCATTTCCATACTTCACCACCAAGGTCACCTTCGCCGCTTCCGGAGCGAACGAGAACGTAGCTTTATTGCCATCGAGTACTCCTGTAGCCGTCAGCTTGTTGCTTTTCCAGAAATTGGTGGCTGTGCTCTGATCGGTTAGAATCCGGGTAAACGCCGTAGGATACGAAGCCGTAAACGTTTCACTACCGGTGGTGGTGGTAAGCGCTGTTTGTCCGCTTGCGGGTTGCCAGGTGCCGGTTGTGCCGGTGACCATCCGTTGGTAGTCGGCAGTTTTCGTGCCGTCCGTAATCCGGATGACATCACCCGCTACAAATTCACTTTTATCATAATCATCGGCATGCGAGTCTGCCGCCGCACGGGTAGCGGGACTCCCCACCTCCGCCGATACTTCCAACGGACGGGGCAAAGCATCCTCTTGCGAGCAGGCGGCCAGCAGAACCGGGAAGAACAGGCAGAGAGCCGCCCCGGATACCGATAGGATTCTATTCTTTTTCTTTTTCATGGGGTTACATCAACTAATATTACATCAAACTAAGTTACATCAACTTAAGGTTCCTGTTTGCGATTCCCCGCTTTGCCACTCTTTGATCTCCTGACCGGTGGGAACCAGCACATTATTTTTCAGGGTGAGCGTATAGGTGTAGTGGCTGTTCGCCGCCCTTGCGCAAGTGAGGGTGACATCATAGACCACTCCGTTAGCATCCGTCACCGATACCCGTATCGACTGCTGGGAAGTAAGCGGGGCGATAATGCCATGCCAGGTATATTTCGCATCGCCTGTATCGCCGGGGTGATACAGGTAGACGGTTTCATCCTTGCTTGCTCCTCCGGAGTAAAGCCCCTTCCCGGTTACGGTCATACTCGTAAAATCCTTGGACAGTGTGTTCTTTCCCGAAAATTTCAGGGTCAGCTTCACGCCTTTGTGCACAAAGGCGCTTTCGCCTGTAAAGGAGAGGGTTCCGTCACGGCCGATCGTCACCTTCTCAGGGGTCTCCAGCAGATTGCTCAGGCGGTAGTCCTCACCTCCCGCCTTTCGCTGGTCGGCACGGATACCCGAGTATTCGATAGGGTAACTCGCCTGGTAGGTGGCACCGGACTCAACGAGCAGCTCCGTACCCGTCACCGAAGGTTTCCACTCGCCCGTACTGCTGCCGGAAGAAGCGGAGTTCAATATATAGTCCACCGGAGTGGATGACGAGCCGTTCCGCGAGCGGATGATACGGATTTTGTCACCTGCGGCAAAGGTGCTGCGGTCGTAACCGTTGTCGGCTGCCACGGCACGGGTCCCGGCTGCCACGGCCGCCCGGGTCTCAGACTCCCGGCCTTCACCGGAAGCGCAGATCGCGGCGGACACCGTAAGCGGAGTCCCTTCGGGTAACGAAGGGGTCAGCGCATTGTCCGAACAGCCTGCGGTAAGCAGCAGGCAGCCTAAAACCGTTTGGTATAATCTATCTGTTTTCATACTGAATCATTCATTCTGAATCATTTGTCATTTGTCATTCTGAATCATTTGTCATTCTGAATCATTTGTCATTCTGAACCATTTATTGTTCTGAACCATTTGTCATTCTGAATCATTTGTTTCATTGCCAGCCGGGATCTACGTCACTGCTCTCCTCGGAAACTACCGTCCACCCTTTTATATCGACAGGTTGCAGGCTGATTCCCCGTTCGCCGAGCGTCAAGGTATAGACGTAGCGGTATCCTTTCTGCCATGCCGGGTTGAAGGCATCGGTCGAGAGGGTAAGATCCCGTTCGGTAGCGTCCGAGCTTTGTTCACCCAGTGTCAGCGTCAACGTCACCTGCGTGCCCGAAGCTGCCTCAACCTTCGGAGCCACCAGCCCGTAGGCCACTGTAACGGGGCCCGAGGTGCCGACCTGTTGCGGACGGGCCGATGGGGTAAAAGAGATTTCACCCACCGCGGCCAGTCCGGACAAAGCGCCATCCGTCAGGGACATCGTGCCGGCCGTTCCGGATCCGGAAGCAGTCGTACAGTAGAAAGGAGTAGCGCTGCCCGCTGCCGTAAGCTTAATCTTCTTTACATAATCGTATGTCGGATCCGGGGTGCGGTCGTTCGCGTTCTGAATGCGGAACACGACTTGCGACAAGGCGTGTTGCAGATAGAGGGTCGGCGAAGCAGACAGGCTGTTGGCGGTAACCGCCGTAGCCGAACCTACGGTAGCGCTGCCGGAACCGTAAAGATAATCGGCGGTAGAACAGTCGTAGGTATTTCCTCCGTCGAAGTTTTGCCCGGCAGGCACGCTAACGGGAAGAGCTGGCAAGACAGTACTGCCGCTTCCCTTACCACTGCCGCCATCGCTCTTCAAGGCTGTCGTGGCGGGTGCCCAGGCATAGACCGTTGCTTTTGCAAGGCTGACGTAGGTAGAAGGAGTGCTCGTCCAATTGGCACCGGAGGTCGCTTTCGTGAAGGTCGCTCCCCCGGCGTTGCTGCCCGGATAGAGACTGCCGTCCGCAGCGGCGAGGTAGATGCCAATGGTGCTGATCCGGTCTGCACCCGTACCAACATCGTTGATCATGCTACGGGTGGAGGCGAGCGTGGCACCGGCATGAACACCGGGCTGCAAGAGGACGGCATCGCCGTGGTCTGGAATCCCAATAACACCCCCGAACCGGAATTAAAAAAATCGATGCGGACCCAGACTCAAA
>ERZ1090878.1550-NODE-1555-length-10694-cov-50.896889_pt1 | contig 10694 bp, 8 predicted proteins | sample MGYA00478473_ERZ1090878 | MGnify/ENA primary metagenome ERZ1090878 (study PRJEB33644, sample SAMEA5815720) | chicken gut metagenome | biome: Chicken; feature: Gastrointestinal Tract; material: Caecum | place: Ireland | collected 2019-01-01 | study: A study of... | reverse complement strand
TTTTTCACCTCCACCATTCATTTTTTGGGGTTGACTTTTAATAGTTAATCTTTTTATCTGGTTGGGTTGGTTTTTCTGTCGGGTTCGTGTGCGGGATTTCTTTCTGTGTTTTGGCAAGATTCCTCCCGCTGCCGCAGGCGTTTTTGCATCTGCACCGATTGCTCTGCAATTTGGCGGCAGAGCCGGATGTCCCGCCGCAGCGGCTTGAGGCTTTGGGTGATCTGTGTCAACCTCGCTTTGACGGCATCGTCCGGCGCTGCCTTGTGGAGTTGGCGGCGCTTGGCAAGCAGCGCATCTACAGCCTGCTCCTGTGCCTGGCGGTAGGTATCCAACTGCACCAGAGTACCGATTTCGTGGCGAGACAAAAATTCCATCTGCCGGATGCGCTTGTCCAAATTGCGAATATCCTGCCGCACAGCGTAGCGGGGACGCTGCGGCTTTCGGGGCAGCGCCCCCAGTTCGTACAGATACCGATAATACAAAGCCCGCAGGCCGGTGAGCTTGCGGGCTTTGCGGTGGGTGCCGTGCAGGCGGCCGTGCCAGACTGCTGGAGGTGTAAAGGGGCGCTTCGGGTACAATATCCGCTGACGAATGACTTCCGGTGTATACGATTTGCCCAGCGTTTTGAACCGCACAAAGCGTTCCTTGCCGGGTGGACGCAGTGTCGGGTATTTGCGGCCCATACGGATTTCGTAGCCCTTTCGTTCCAAAACCGCCAGAAACTGCCGCCAGGTCAGCGCCAGCGCGATGGCCTCATCCACATCCATACGGATGGCGGTACGCCAGGTCGGCTGGCCGTTGGCTTCCGCCTGCCACTTGGCATACTGGCGCTTGCCGCGCTCCGATTCCGGCGTTTCAATGACCGACAGTCTATACTGCCGGCACAGGGCGTCTGACCTGGCCCGCACCTCGGTGTAGTAGCTTTTGGCGTTGCTGTGGTACTTGCGGCCGTTGTCAAGTGCTACCGCGCACCAAACGATGTGGTTATGGATGTGGCGGGTGTTGAGATGTGTGGTCACCACCGCCTGATACCGCCCGCCCAACAGCTGGTCGGCCAGTTCCACGCCGATCTGATGGGCCAGTTCCGGCGTGACTTCGCCCTCGGCAAAACTTTGGACAAGATGGTATCCCTGCACGCCGCTGGTTTTGTGCCAACGCTGCACATTTTCCTTCATGTCGGCAAACGCCGTCTCGCACAGGCAGCTCAGCCCCGTCTCAAAACAGACAGACTCGGTCTTATCCCGGTTGAGGGCATAGTCCACCGCTTCTTCCAATGAACCCGGCTTTGTGATCTTGTTCTTATCCCGAACATAGGAGATGGCCCTGTCCAGGCGGCGCACGGGGATGAGAGAGGTGTAAGCCATGCGACATCACCAGTTTTCTTTGACGACGCGGTAGACCTCCGCGGCCAGTGCCGTCATTTTGTCCACACTTTCCTGCCCGGCCACGCCGGTGCTGTTCGCGCGGTGGGCCAGTTGGTTGGCGTTGTTGCAGAGGCCCGCCACCTTGCGCAACAGGTCGGCGTGATGCGTGCAGGGGCGCGGATGAAGTTCAGCCCCCATGATTAATGCGCGCAGGTATTCTTCGCGCGACAGACCGCTCAGTTCGGATTGGCGGTCGAGATGGCGCAGTTCCTGTTCATTGAGCCGCAACGCGATCTGATGGTTTCGTTTGCGGATGATCTCACCTCCCAGTGGCATATTCGGATGGCCGCCAGGCGGCATACGGGGTTTGGGGCATCCCCAAAACAAGCGTTTGGACGTCCAAACGCTATGCTTGCAAAACCTGCCAGCAGGTAATGCGCCAGCTGGTGGAGCCTCAGCAGGGGAGCGCTTCTCCCTGTTCCGCCGCCACGCGCAGGCCATCCAGATCGGTCACGATGCGCCCGTACTTCTGCGCCAAGCCGATCTGGGCGGCGGTCGTCGCGTCAGTCCTGCGCCCGCAAAACACCAAAAGCGGGCTGCGCAGGATTTTTTCGCGCACGATCTCGTTGTAATCGACCCGTTCGGTGGGGTCGGCCAGCACCAGATACTGCCCATCCTGCAACGGCGGGCAGATGGGCACATAGCCGAGCTCGTAGAGTTCGCGGCAATAACGGCGTAAGGTTTCGGATTTGGTGGTGGCTGCGGCACAAACAAAGGCCCAAGGTCGTCTCATATCGGTTGTCTCCTTTCCAATTTCACATAAAATGGCGGGCAGGATTCCAATAGGAATCCCACCCGCGCGGCTTGCTTCTGTGGGTGGATTCCTATTGGAATCCACCTCGGTTTATTTGGCTTTCTCTCCCGCTGCCAACGCAAATTTGACCCGGTCGGAACCGAGTTTGTAGTAAGCGGCCGTCTTTTCAATGCCCACGGCCTCATACCCCTCGCGTACCGCCGCCAGAATGGTCGTGCCCGCCCCGGCAAAGGGGTCGAGGATACGCCCGCCCGGCTCGCAGATCTGGACAATGTCCCGCATGAGGGGCAGCGATTTCTCCGTCACATGGATGCGCCCGGCATTGGCCGGGTTGGTGTACCGGAACACGCCGGGCAGGCAGCCCACGTTGCGCTGCAGGGGCATCCCCTCTTTGGACCCCCACAGGATGAATTCGGCCTGCTGGCGGAAGCGACCTTTCTGCGGACGGCAGGTCACCTTGTCCCATACGGCCACGCCCCGCCAGATCCAACCGGCACGCTGCATCGCGTCGGAGAGACTCGGATACTGCCGCCAGTCGATGAACAGGCAGATGGGTGCGCCGGGACGGCACAGGCGGTAGGCTTCATTGAGCCAGTCGGTCATGAAGTTCGTCCAGCTGCGCTGGTCCATCTGGTCGCCGGCGAAGTCGGGCAGGGCCTTGTCGGCAGGCATGGAACTGTATTTCTGGTTGGTGGTCTTGTTTTTCTCTGCCGGTGTGCTGCCGCCGGAGGCATAGGGCGGGTCGGTGATGACAGCGTCAAACACGCCGTCCTGCATCTGGCGCATCAGGCGCAGGCAGTCGCCGTGTAAAATCGTCCATCCGTCACCGCCGGTGTGTTCGGGCAGTTCAAATTTGGGCTGCGGGCCAAATACAATGTTGGTTTCGGGTGTTTGGGTCAAAGGCATCTTCCTCTCTGTTATCGTTCGGGTGTGTTGCGGTTCTTGCCGTCCCGGCCGGGGGCAAAGCTGGGCTCACGGACGATGGCCGCGCAGCGTTCATTGAGGCCGATCAGGCGGCGGGTGGGGTTGTCCACCGTTTGGCCGGGCAGGATAAAACCGCGGCCATACACCACGACGCTGCCCGACAAATCCCCCATGACCACGCTCTGGCCGGTTACCACCGGCGCGATGTGGGTCGCGGCATTTTCACGGACGCGGGCATTGCCGCAGACGATGGCATCGTTGCGGATGCAACCGGCCGTGAGGATCGCGTTGTCACAGGCAATGGCGTTGTCGTACATGGTGCTGTTGCCGCCGACCAGCGCCAGGTCCTGTGCCATTGCCCGATCATGCAGCTGTGCGCCGCCGCAGATATTGGCTTCGTCCCGGCTGATGGAGTCCTCGTAAAGCCATGCGTCATCCTGACCTTGGGACAGGTTAGCTTCGCTCTGCACAAAACCGCCGAGTGTACCGTAAGGTACGTCGCCGGAAACCTCCCGCAATGCACGGATGCGGTGCAGTTCAGGGTAGACCGGGTGGGCGATGTCGGTGATCTCATACTTTTTCGCGGGCTGGGGCGGTTGGGTTTGCTGTGAAGTGTTCGCTTCACCCAATGCCTCCTGCGGTTCTGTCACCCCCTGCTCCACCGTAAAGGCAAACCGTTCCGGCTGCCAAAAGTGGACGTTGAGGCTGCCATCCTCGACCGCGATGTCGCGCTGCTCGAAGCCTTCGCCCCAGCCGTCCGAATACTGGCCGGAGAGGTACTCCTGCAGGTCGTTCCAGCCGCGTTCGGTCAGGTCCGCATCCACCACAACGGTGGCGCAACCGCACAGTTCACCGCCGTGTTCCTCGACCGAAAGGCAGATGCTTTTTACATGGTCGGTCAGGTAGGGCTCGCTCTCGCCGTTGAGATACTGTTCCAGGTGGTCGCCCTCCCGCTCGATCTGCTCGGAGATGGCTGCTGCGTAGGCGGACAGTTCATGACCACCTAGTTCGACGAGCTCATCTTCCCGCCAGAACTCGCTATCGACCGGCAGAAGTTCCGCCGTCAGCGGAGAATACAGTTTGAAGGTCAGATTTTCCATAGCGTTCACCTCGCATCGTATTTGCTTTGCTTTCTTGCACAACTTTTCACCTTGCCTTTTGTGCGGTATTCCAGTGCCGCCTGCGCCAGATCACCATAGTCAAAGCCCTCGATGGGCGGCAGGCGAACGGCCACCTGATACTGTTTGCCATACAGCCTGGCCAGCGTCACAGCCGCGGCGCGGCCGGGCGGGTCGTTGTCGAGGCAAAACTCGATGCGGTCCACCTGCGGGTGGCGGCGCAGAAATTCTTCCAGCGAAGCGGGCGGGTGGATGTCACAGCCTTCCTCCGGCGCGTAGATGCCGCCGAGAGACAGCCGGTATTTGTCCACCGCATCCCCGGCCAGCGTCATCTCGGCCATTGCGTCGATGGCCGCTTCAAACACAGCCACCGTTCCGCTTTCCTGCGCAGATTCGATACAAAACCCAAACCGTTTGTCACTGCCGGTGGATTCTGCTTTGAATTGTTTACCGTAGGTGTAGGTGCCGCGCAGCGCGGCATACTTCGGCGCGCCGTTTGCGTCCCGGCCCACAAACACACAGTTGTGGTAGGGCAGGCTCTCATACAAAATGCCATCGTCAATACATTTTTGTATCACCTGCGGCGAGATACCCCTGCAGCGCAGGTAGGCTTCCACCCGCGTGGCGGTCGGGGATTCTGGCGGCAGTTCAAACGGCGGGCGCTGGCGTTCCACTTCCAGATGGTTTTGCGGTGTAAATAACGGCTGCTCCTCACAGAGCAGGCGCACCGCTTCCACAAAGGAACACCCCTCCACATGGAGCAGATAATCCAGCGCCGATTTGCCGCCGATGCCCCGGCTTTTCCAGTGCCAGAGACTGCTTTCGCCGTTGATCTTGAAGCTGTCATGGCTTTTCAGTTCAAACTCACCATGCGCGCTGCTCTTGACCAAATCACCGGCTCGGTACCGGCGCAAAAACTCAATGGCTGTCATCCGCCGCGCGGCGACGACCTGTTCTTTGGTAACGCCGGGCATTTTAGATTAGGGTTGCCATGAGCAGGCCGGTGCGGTCGAGTTTCTCCCAGGGCAGGTCGTCCCGGCCAAAGTGGCCGCCCACCGCCGTGCGGGCGTAGATGGGCCGCTGCAGGTCCAGTTCGGTAATGATCCCGGCCGGGGTCAGGTCAAACGTCGTCTGCACCGCCACCGCCAGACAGTCATCCTCGCAGAGCAGGCCGGTGCCGAAGGTATTGACTTCCACCGCCAGCGGCTTGGCCATGCCGATGGCGTAGGTCAGTGTGACCTGGCATCGCTGCGCAATGCCGCTGGCCACGATGTTTTTCGCCACGCACCGCGCCATATACGCGCCGCTGCGGTCGAGCTTGGTTGGGTCTTTGCCGGAAAACGCCCCGCCGCCGGTGGGCACGAACGGGCCGTAGGCATCCACGGCCAGCTTGCGGCCGGTCAGGCCGGTGTCGGCGTCCGGGCCGCCCAACACAAACCGCCCGCCAGGGTTCAGGATCAGTTCCAGGCTGTCATCAAAGGGCAAGCCTTTGAGCGCCGGCAGGACCACATCCTGCCAAATTTGATCCGTGAGGTCGGCGGGGGCCACGTCGGGCGCGTGCTGGAAAGACACCACGACGCGCGCCACCCGCACGGGTACATCGTCCTCGTACTCGACGACCGCCATCGCCTTGCCGTCGGGGCCGAGGCCCGGCACTGCACCGGTCAGCCGGGCCAGCGTCAAGCAGCTGGTCAGGCGGTGCGCCAGCACCACCGGCAGCGGCAACATTTCGGGCGTTTCATCGGTGGCGTACCCGACCACCACGCACTGGTCGCCCGCGCCGATGGCGTCGGGGTCGCCTCTTGTGTCCAGCGGGTCATTGATGGCGGCCTCGATGTCGGGGCTTTGGGGATGGATCAGGCTTTGGATCTCAAAATCTTTGGGATCGTACCCGGCGTTTTCCAGCGCGTCGCGGGTCAGTTTGCCCACGTCCGGCAGCGCGGCGGCGCTGATCTCGCCCGCCAGGAGGATGTGGCCTTTGGTTGCCAGCACTTCGCAGGCCACACGGGCGTTGCGGTCAAGAGCCAGACAGCCGTCCAGCACAGTGTCCGCGATCTGGTCGCAGAGTTTATCGGGGTGGCCGCCTGTTACGGATTCAGCGGAATAAAAATGCGTCATACGTTTCTCCTTATAAAATAATGTTGGGGCGCAGCCGTTGTGGCTGCGCCCCTGGAGGTTTGGATGTTATCGGGTGGGTCTGTTCCGGCGGGCCGGTGGTTCGCCGCCGCCATCGCCGCGCGCCGCCTGTATGAACCGGGCGTACTGATCCGGTCCGCACGGCATGGCAACAATGCCGGCTGGCGTGTCAAAAATGATCTCCGGCTGCCGGAAGCGTTCGAGGTAGCGTTGCACCTGCCGGTCGGTCAGGCTGCAAAAGTTCTCGCCGTCATCGCCGCAGATGAAAAAAGCGCCAAACACGATATCTTCATATTCTGGCAAAGCGCGGTTCGGTTCCAGCGGGATGACCTTTCCTGCATCATTGAAGATAAGGGCAACGGCATCATCCTTCCAGGGATAGATGGCGTCGATCACCCCGCCGACCACCGCCTGTTTGGCTTCCAGCGTGTTGTCGATTTCGGCTTCCCGAGCATATTGCCCCGGTTCCACCAGGACAACGCGCAGCTCTTCCGGCTTACTCACGTTCGTTTTCCGGCTCGTCGAGGGGTTCAAGCTGCGGGTCGGGACCATCGTCCTGCTGGCGGGAGTGCCGCGATGCCGTCACCACCACAAGGCCCAACAATGCCGCCAGCGCCGCCGTCAGCACCGCGATCAACGGGAAGCTGTCGCCCGTCTGCGGGATATGAGGGACCGGCTGCGGCGTAGCGGTGGCGGTGACCGTCGTTGTCGTCGGCGTCGGCGTGGGTGTGGGGGTGGGCTGCGGCGCGGTCTCGTCGACCATCGTCACCGATGCGCCGTCCACTTCGTACCAACGGTCGGCAACGGTGGCGCGGGTGTACACCGTGATGCGCCCATCTTCGTCCCACTCCACCTTGAACTGGATATCGGTAGCGACCAGATACCCGTCCGGCGCGGCATCTTCGTGCAGGGTGTAGACAAACTCGTTGTCCTCATCCGAATAGCGGAGCGTACCTTCCTGCGCTTCGGCATCGGGTTCCAGAATGGGCAGCGTATGCGGTGTTTCCCCGCTGACCCAGCTGTCGATGGTCTCACCATCCAATGTGGTGACGGTCAGTTCCGCGCCGGGCAGTTCTTTGCCGCCGACGTCGGTTTTGTGGATGGTCAGCTTGTCCAGCGGCTGGTCGGCCTGGGTAGCGGCCACGACCTGCCAGGCAACTTGCGCGCCGGGACAGGTAAGGCTGACCTTGATCGGCGTCGGGTCAAGCCGATAGCCCTCGGGGCTGGTGATCTCCACGATCTCGTAATTGCCGCTGTTGTAGCGGGCGTTCCAGACACCGTCCGCCGGTTCGGTCTCGCCGCCTGCATAGGCTTCGCCGCGGATGGGCACATCCACATCGAACCAGGTGGAGCCGGTGTCATCGGTGGGGGCGCTGGTGGCGAGCAGGGTGCCGGCATCGGCCAGTTTGTTGCCGTTCACGTCATAAATAGCGTCCACCGTGTAGAGTTCATACACGGCCCCGGCCAGCGGTTTACGGGTCTCGGCGTCCTGCTTGTGGATGCCGACGCCGATTTTATCCACCAAATCTTCCGGCGTTTCAGGCACGGGCAGCACGCGCGCGTTCTCGAACTGGATGGTGCCGGGCTGGGCGGTGAGCTGCTCATCGCTGGCATCTCCAACATTGATAATGTCGTAGCTGTAGGTTTTGTCGCCATTCTGGGTGTGATCCACAATGGTTTGCGCCAGAATCACATCATTGCTTTGGTCATTCCAGCCAAAAGTCACCGTGTAGGTTTGGTTGGTCAGCGCAAAACCGTAGGGGGCCTGTACCTCTGCGATGTCGTAGGAACCCAGCGGCAGCGTGATCGTCACTTCGCCGGTGGTGCCATCGTGGGAAACAATCAGGAAGTCGTAGGTGGCGGGCGTGCGGGTGGGGCTGAATTTGACTTCATCCACCTGGCCTTCTTCGCCGGTAGTCACGGTGGCGACCAGGTCGCCGTCTGCATACCATAGCGTGCCCTGGCGGTCGCCGGTGGCAATGTCGCCGCGGGCGCGGATCTCGTAGGTGGCCCCGGCCAGGTTGGCTTGCTCGTAGATGAACTGGCCGTCCTCGTAACCGGTCAGGACGTTGCCGACCTTGCGGATGGTGAGCTGGCCCAAGGTTTCATGGTTGCGGTATTCTTCAGTGATGATGAAGTCATCCATGTCGTCGGTGGCGTTGCCTTCCACCTGCCAGACACGTTCGGACGTGAGCTCAAAGATCACATTATAAGCCGTGTCATTGAAGAAGCCTTCGGGGCCTTCGATCTCGACCACACGGTAGCGGCCAAGCGGCAGTTTTTCGGGCGTCTTGAGGTAGCCGTCCGCATCGGTATAGAAGGTAGAAGTTTTGACGGTGGCATCGCCCGAATCCGGGTCGGGCATCTCGATGAGTTCTTCCGTCCCGTCCTCCAGAATGCGATAAATCTGGAACGCAGTGTCAGCGATCTTGACCGGCTTGCCGGTTTCGGCATCGATCTTAATGAGCTGCAAATACCCTTCCAGTTCCTCGTTCAGCACGTTGTAGGTCAGGTAGGAATTGCTGGGGGTAGTTACACTGCCATCCGGCTGGCACATGACACTCTGCGGCGCGGCGGAGTCCACCGTGACCACAAACGGGTCGGCCTGGAACAGGTCCTTGGGCAGTGTCGTTTCCACGACGAGGTACTGGCCATAGGGTAGGCCAGTAACGCGCAGTATACCTTCCTCGTTGGTGAAAATCTCCGAGAGGATGTATTCGTTTTCCACCCCGGTGGGCACCCAGCCGTCGCCCTGACCGTTGGCATAGTCGTATGCTGCGGTCAAGCTGGCGTTGTACTCGGCCACCAGGCTGGCGTCCGATTCAAACATCCGGGCAACCGCCGCGCCTTCGCCGGTGAAATCATACTTCGGGGTGTCGTTGTCGTAGCTGTCCTTGCGGTAGGCGTCGAGAATGGACTGCACATTGTAGGTGCCGTCTGCATTTTTCTGGAATTCATCCACTTTGGACAAATCCCAGACGCGATAGACCGTAAAGCCCGCGCCCTCCAACTTGGGTGCCGGGCTGCCGGGGCCGGTGGTGCTGACGACCTTGCGCAGTTCAAAGCCCGACTTGAGGACCGCATCGTTGGAGTGATCGTCATCGCGGATGACATACTGGCTCTCGCTGCCGTAGGTTAGGGTCTTGTAATGGTTGATCTCATCGCACAGATACCCTCCGGCGAAGCTGAGGTAATAGCCATCGTAGGTCTTGACGGCGGAGAGCGCACGACCCTCGGCCACGGCACTGTACTGGTTTTTGTATACATAGTCGGTGTACTCGCCGCGGCTGTTGGCGGCCAGCGGCTTGTACTCGCCGGTGGGCTGTAAGGTGCGGTCCAAAACAGGGTATTGGCCGGAGACATAGTACTGGCCGTTACTGTCCAGTGGCAGGACAAGGCCGGTGGCGCGTTCCACCAGATAGTATTTGCCAAGATACAGGTTGGCAAAAGCCAGCACACCGTCTTTGATCTCAGCACTGGCGACCAGATGATCTTTGGCGAGAACAGGCAGGTAGTCCGTATCCCAGCCGCCGTTGGTCAGCACGGTGGTGTGCCAGATCGGGTTGCCGTTGGCGTCCACAATTTTGGAGTAGTTCACCACACCCGAAACGCCATCCGGGTGCTGAATATCTTCGGCCGCGTACAGGTCGTACACCGCCCCCTCGATGCTGGCGGTGCCGTGCAGCGCACCACCAGGAACGGCGCTGTTATCGCCATCCTCATCGGTCAGGGCACGGGGGACAGATTCTTGCAACTGATCCAGGTCGGCTTTGGTCAGAACGATCTCACCGATCACGCGGTCATTGGTAAACTTGCCGCTGACCGGCGTGCTGGTGTACGAATCCTCATTGCTCGCCAGCCCAGTGCTGTCGGTGGTATAGGTGCGTTCGGCCTCCTGCGGCTGGTCGTACAAGGTGACTGTGACGGTGTTGCCCTCCGGCGTGCGCAGCAGGGTGCCGCCGTTGTCGGCGGTTCCAACGTCGGCATTGTAATCATCGTTGGACAGGTCAATGATCGTGCCGTCATTGTCCTTGGAGATCGTGAACTCATACGCGCGCTTGCCTTCTACCTGTCCAGCGGTGCCGGGCTGGGTGATGTCCGTCCAGTCGCCGTAGTAACCTTCCGGGGCCTGCGTTTCAACGATCAGGAAGCGACCTTCGTTGCGCTGGGTATAGTACAGCGTGTGATTGGCCGGACTGCCGGTCGCGTAACCGCTGCCGTTGGCAACAGAATAGCTGCCGTCCTCATTGCGGACGACTGTATACCGGTTGTACCCGCCGAAAGGAATGTACATCTGCTCGACCGTATCCCACTCAAATACGGCAAACTCGGCGTCCG
>ERZ1090878.1545-NODE-1550-length-10743-cov-3.904285_pt1 | contig 10743 bp, 5 predicted proteins | sample MGYA00478473_ERZ1090878 | MGnify/ENA primary metagenome ERZ1090878 (study PRJEB33644, sample SAMEA5815720) | chicken gut metagenome | biome: Chicken; feature: Gastrointestinal Tract; material: Caecum | place: Ireland | collected 2019-01-01 | study: A study of the... | reverse complement strand
TTGCAGGAATGAATGCGGTAAAGGGTTTCACCCTGTTCCACCGGATCGCCCACTTTTTTGAGCAAATCCAGCCCGGCCCCCGGATATTGCCCGGCCCCGGCCCAAACGCCGATTTTGTTGATGCGGGAATTGTCAATTGCTTCCACCACGCCGTTTACGTTGGAGATGATGTCCCGGGTCAGATGTCCGAGCTGCGGCTGCGGAGCTTTTCCTTGAGCATGAATAATCCGGTTCATCACTTCCAGCGCGCGGCCGGAAGTCAGAATCTCTTTGGCAACGTGATATCCTTGTCCGCCGCGCAGTTTAGGGTCAAATTCCAGCAGGCGCCCGGCCAGAAAAAGAGATTTTTCCAGCAAATCCTGCGGCGCGTCTTCTTTGTTGCGCAGAACTTTCATTACGTCCCGCGCTTCCAGCACCGCCCCGACGCCGTTGCCGATCGGCTCGCTGCCGTCGGTAATCACCACGTCAATTTCCATTGACAGCATATCGCCCACATATTCAATCAGTTTCCGCAGGCGCATGGCTTCATTGGTGCTCTTAATGCGTGATTTCGGGCCGACCGGAATGTCAATCAGCAGGTGGGTCACACCGGCTGCCAGCTTGATTGCCAAAATCGAGGAAGCGATATGCTCCTGCTGAATCAGGCCGATTTGCCGCTCAACCGAAGAAATCAGCTTGCTGGCTTCGGCGATGTTCAATCCGTCGTAACAGGCGATTGCCGCCCGGTTTTCTTTCACCAGGCTGCGAAAAGTCCGGTCGTCCAGATCAACGTTGGCCAGCACGCTCATCGTGTCGGCCACGCCGGCACAGGAGGTCAGCGAACGGGCGGATGTTTTGGGCATCGGCAGACCGTAAGCGCCGACAATCGCCGTAATGATAATATCGGTTTTGTTGCCGGGAACTCCGCCCAGACAATGGTGGTCAACCACAATTCCCTCATTGTCCCAGTGAAAGACGTTGTCGCCGACCAGAGCTTCCGTCAGAGCCAAAACTTCCGGCGCACTCATGAATGAGCCGCTGGCTACCAGAAAAGAAGCAATATCCATATTGGAATAGCGCCGTGCGGTAATATCGTTGATGATTGAACTGTATTCGCCGGAGCTTAAAATATTGCCGGCAATTTTACGTTTGACCGAGGCCAGGCTCGGCGGCGGAGTTGACAGCGAAATGGAGATATTGGCACCCTCCGGCAGGTTGATTTGTTCAAAAGCCTCGTTATTCAGGGCAATCTCGGTCGGTTTGACCAGCTTGGCGTCGTCAACCACCTGCAAAAAGGCATAAACGGTTTTAACCCCTCCGTGAATTTCTATTTTTGTCAGGGCATTGATGTCATCCACTTTGTAAGCGACACAGTCTTTGTGCAGATAAGCCAGATTTTCATTAAAAGAACTGACCGGAAGATGTTTTAAGCTCAGCATGCCATACCCTTTATTAAAAAACAGATTATTTTTTTAATATAAGGCCATTGTAGTTTATGTTTGGTTAAAACGCAAAAAAAACCGGAGACAGAACCTCCGGTTTTTTCTTTATTTGTTGTGTCCGCCTTTAAAGCGTCCGATTATTTTTGAGAAAATGCCTTTAACCGGTTTTTTGCCGGGCTTGTTTTCGTAGTTCGGCCCGAATTCGACTGCCTGGGCATCTTTGGATGCTTCCGGATTGACACCGTCGATAACCGGTTCATAAATGCCGTTGCCGAGACGCTCGTCAAGAGATGTCGTCGGCGAAACCTGACCTTGCTGCGGCGGTACGGTCCGACCCGGTGTTTTGTCTTGCGGCGGCAAATCGGCTCCGCCCGGAACTTTACCCTGGGAAGGAAGTTTATCCTGCGGCGGAACAATTACTTTGTTCACCGTTGCCCAGAAATGGCCGCGGGCGCCGACGCGTTCGTTCAGTTTCAGCATCTGCGCCTGATACTGTTCGTCATAAGGAATAGCCGGAACAAACACGCCCGGTTCGGCAGGAATGGTCACTTCTTTGGTTTCCCAATGGCCGCTGCCGGCTTTTTCGTCAATAATGACGCCGTGCGGTTTGCCGGTATCGTAAGAATAAAGCTCTTCCGGTTTAATCCCGACGTCAACCAGGGCATGCCCCTGCGGGCTGGAGGCAAATTGCAGATTATGCAGCAGGCGGCCGTCGGTGGCGTTCATCGGCTCGCCGGCCAGAACTTTGTCCAGCAGCTGCTGCGGATTAACCGAATAGTTGCCGTCCTTGCAGGTAAAGGCCTCGCCTACCGTGCGTCCCGAACCGTCATTGAGCGGATGATCCGGATTGGCATATTCACGGGTGAAAGAAGCCAGTTTTTTCAGCATAACTTCTTCGCTGCCTTCTTCCCAGCCCTGTTTGGTCATTTGCTCTCGGATAGAACGGGTTGCCGCTTCATGCTCTTCTTCGCTGTACCAGGCACGGTTTTCGTAATTGTCCGGATTGTTGTAATCGGCAACGGTATGTCCTTTGCCGACATATTCAAAATGGCGGCTGGGCGTTTCGTTGAATTTTTCGGCACTTTGAATGTCTTTCTCGCTGTAACTGAAAGATTTATGCGCTTCCTTATCCTGTACCCATTCGCCGGTTTCAATAGTGCGGCCGAACTGGTTATCCAGCCAAGAACCGAACCCGGTCGCCTGCAAAGCGTGGCTGGTAATCGAGGCGGCGGCGTAAGTCGTAACCGCGGTTACCGAAGCGGCCGCGGCGGCTTTCCCGGCCGCTTTCCAGAATTTGTCGCCTTCCTTGCGCTTTTCCATAAAGGTTTTCACGGCGGTGCGTCCGGCATTCAGTCCCATCGCCGCTTTGCCCAGCCAAGGCATGCCCAAAGCCGTTCCGGTTGCGGAAATGGCGGTAATGGCAACGTCGATGCCGTGTTTCTTCATAAAGCCCATAAAGCCGAATTTTTCACCCCGGGCTTTAGCCTCTTTGCTGGCTTTTCTGTAACTTTTGATCAGGCGGACTGCCGCATAGCCGGCACAAACGCCGGCCATCACCATGGCGCCGTAAGGCTGAACATGGGTCAGCGTCATACCCAGCGCCGCCATCGGTGCCGAGCGCAAACAGTTGTTGCGCATAACTTTGGTTAATTTTTTCGTCTGGGAATAGGCCGGGTCAAAACGCTCGATACAGGCCTTGTCAAATTTTTTCACCCGTTTATACATCTGTCCCAAAACCGGAGCGGTATTGCCGATTTTCTTAGCCAAACGATCCATATAGCCCATTGAGCTGTTGGTGTATTCGGCGTTATAGCCGATAAAACCGCTGTTGGAAACCTGATATTTCTGACCGTTCAGCAGTCCGGTTAACGCAGCCTGTGCCTGAGCCTGATTTTGCGCCATGGCAAATTCGCTGCCCATAACCAAGGCGCCGATGCGCGTGGCGGCCACTTTGGCAACTTCGGCGCTGACCATGTCTTCGGTGATGTCGGCTTTGCTGCCCGCCAAATTACGGGCGGCTTCGGCTTTGATTGTTTCAACCAGCAGAGCCTGCTGGGCTTTTTGGTCTTTTTCCGGTTTGCCGTCGGCATCCATAAATTCCAAATTGCCCAATACGGTGGCGATATTGGGGTCTAACGGCAGTTTATCCGCCATTTTTGATGCTTTTTTGTAATTCAGCTCGACTTTGGCCAAATCTGCCGGTGTTAAGTCTTTCAGGCCGTGAGCCTCGTCATAAATGGCGATCTGCGGTTCCAGAATATCTCTGCGGATTCCGGCGGTAAGAGGTGTCGGCTGGCCGTTGGGTGCCTTTTTATCGGCATAATCAAGCATGAGATTGACACCGTCATAAACGTCGGCAATGTTGGTCTGGTCTATAACGATTTTGCCTGAAGCTATTTCATTGATGGTCAGAGCAATTTCTTCATTGACCATATTAAATTGAGAAGTCAGAGCCTGCTTGGTAGCGGCATTATCGGTCTGGCTGATAAGTTCTTCCAGTTTTTGTGCCGTGGCAACCAGTGTTTTGGGCGGAAAGTTTTCCAAAAGCTGTTTTTTGGCCTGATTGCTGAGCGTGAGAAACTGGCTGTTTTCTTCGGGAGTAAAGCTGTCTAAAATCGTATCTATGGTGTCCCGGCGTTTCTGCGGCGGCATTTTTGCCAGATTGGCCGGTGCTTTGTTCATGGCCGTCAAAACGTTCATGTTGATATTGTCAAGCGTCAGCTGCCATTCGTCGGAATTGCGTCCGCGGTTAAGCTGATTTAAGCGTTCAACGCGTGCCTGTTTAAAAAAGTTTTCTTCAAATTCTTTCTTTTCTGCCGGGGTCATTGCCGCATATCTCTGAGCAACCTCCTGATTGTCTCCCAGATATTTGGCAAATATTTCCATGGTCGTGGATGTTTTGTTCTCAGCCATCATTTTTCTCCCGAAAGGTTATTTTATAAAAAAATAACACATTTTTTGTCTCTTTGCAATATAATTTTGTCTAAAACAGGTGAAACATATTGTAATTGTAGGGAAAAATGTTTAATTTTTATTTACTGGCTTGTCAAAGGCTTGCTTTTTCTTTATAAAGCCTCTAAATAAGTAAAAAACATTACGTTCACAAAAAAACGGCAGAAGAAAAATGACCGAAAAAGACTATTACGAATTACTGGAAGTCAGCCGTGACGCCAACGGCGATGAAATTAAAAAATCATATCGCCGCCTGGCCATGAAATATCATCCTGACCGGAACCCGGGCAATAAGGAAGCTGAAGCCAAATTCAAGGAAATTAATGAAGCTTATGATGTTTTGAAAGACGAGCAGAAACGTGCGGCTTATGACCGGTACGGGCATCAGGCTTTTGCCTCCGGCATGGGCGGCGGCAATCCGTTCGGCGGCTTTGAGTTTAATTTCGGCAGCGGCGGTTTCTCCGATATTTTCTCTGATATTTTTTCCGAATTTATGGGCGGCGGTCAGCAGCGCGGCAGCAGTGGGTCTTATGCCCGGCACGGGGCGGATGTCCGCTATAATCTGGAAATCACGCTGGAAGAAGCTTTCAGCGGCGTCGAAAAAGAGATTTCCATCCCTTCGTCGGTTGTTTGCGAAGACTGCCGCGGTTTCGGTACGGCAGACGGCAAAGAACCGCCGGTATGCCCGACTTGCCACGGCCATGGCAAAGTGCAGATGCGCCAGGGCGGCTTTTTTATTGTTGAACAGACCTGCCCGAATTGCAAAGGCCGCGGTCGGATAGTTAAAGACAAATGCAAAAAATGCGGCGGCGAGGGTGTCCTGCATAAAGAAAAGGTTTTGAAAGTCAAAATTCCCGCCGGCGTGGAAAGTGATACCCGGATGCGAATTGCCGGGGAAGGAGAGCCGGGACTTCATGGCGGACAAAACGGCGATTTGTATGTCTTTATTACCGTAAAACCGCATAAACTCTACAGCCGCGAAGGAGCCAATCTTTATACCCGGGTTCCGGTTTCTATGGCTTGTGCCGCCCTGGGCGGAAAAATAGAGATTCCGAGTATCGACGGTGAAAAAATCGAACTTGAAATCAAAGCCGGTACCCAGTCTGACCAGCAGATTAAAATTCAGGACGAAGGAATGACAATCCTGCGCTCCAAACGCCGCGGCGATTTGTTTGTCAAATTCCGGGTTGAGACGCCGGTTAATCTGTCAGCCCGCCAAAAGGAACTGCTGGAAGAATTCCGCGCCATCAGCAAAGACGATAGCTGCCAGCCGGAATCCAAAGGTTTTCTTGACCGGATTAAAGACCTGTTTAAATCCGTCGCCTGATTTTTAATCCTCAAACCCCGGCAATCCGCGGTTTAGATATTTAAAAAACAAAAAAAACCGCCCTTCCGGACGGTTTTTTTAGCAATTACTAAGATTATTTGCTCAGCTGAGCAGCAACCTCGGCGGCAAAATCTTCTTCTTTTTTCTGCAGGCCTTCACCCAAACGGAAGCAGACAAATACTTTCAGTTTGATGTCTGTGCCAAGCTCTTTGGCGGCTTCGGCAATAACGTCTTTAACTTTCTTGTCCGGATCCATAATATAAGCCTGTTCTTCCAGAACAACTTCGTCATAATATTTTTTAACACGGCCTTCAACCATTTTTTCAATGATGTTTGCCGGTTTGCCGGAAGCTTTGGCCTGTTCGGCAAAGATTGATTTTTCATGTTCAACCGCTGCCGGATCAACACTGGCAATATCCAGAAATTGCGGAGCGGAAGCGGCAACATGCATGGCAATATGTTTGCCCAGTTCGGCCAGTTTGGTTTTGTCGCCGGTTGATTCCAACGCAACCAGAACACCGATTTTGCCGACATTCGGACGAGCCGCATTGTGAATATAAGATGCAACGACGCCGTCTTTGACTTCAATCATTTTAGCGCGGCGCAGATTCATATTTTCACCGATTTTGGCAATCATGTCGGTCAGACGTTCTTCAAAAGACTTGTGAACTTTCGGGCACTGGAAAGTTTTCATGTCGCAGACTTCGCCTTTATACATCAAAGCAACCTGAGCGGCATCTTCAACATATTCCTGAAAGATTTCGTTTTTGGCAACAAAGTCGGTTTCGGAGTTTACTTCGACAACCGCGACCTTGTTTCCGTCAACCGCAACGGCAACCAAGCCTTCGGCAGCGATACGGCTGGCTTTTTTAGCTGCGCTGGCCAAACCTTTTTTGCGCAGCCAGTCAATGGCCTGTTCCATATCCCCGTTAGTTTCGGTCAGGGCTTTTTTGCAGTCCAGCATGCCGGCGCTTGTTGTTTCTCTCAGTTCTTTGACCATAGCGGCAGTAATATTTGTCATTTAATTTTTCCTCTTGTGAAATTTTTAAACCAATGCGGCGATATCTTTACGAATAAAGTACCGCCGCGAAAGTTTGCTTGAAGCTAAGCTAAAAAAATTATTCGGCTACGGCTTCAACTTCCTCTTTAGCTTTTTTGGCAGTTCTTTTTTTAGCCGGTTTGGCTTCAATATTTTCAACAGCTTCTTCGACTTTAACGCCCTGAGCTGCAATTTCAGCCTGCATACCGTCCAAAACGGCGGAAGACACTAACTCGCAGTAGAATTGAATAGCGCGGATAGCGTCATCATTGCCCGGAACCGGGAAGTCAACTTCATTGGGGTTAGCGTTGGTATCGCAGATGCCGATAACCGGGATACCCAGTTTTTTGGCTTCTTTGATGGCCAGATCTTCTTTCGGCGTATCAATAACGAACAGCATATCCGGCTGGCCGCCCATGTTCATGATGCCGCCCAGTTCCTTATTTAATTTTTCCTGTTCTTTTTTGATGTTCTGCATTTCTTTTTTGGTGTAACCGTCAAATGCGTTTTTCTCAAACATCTCATTCAGTTTAACGAGACGGGAAATTGATTTGTAAACGGTTTTCCAGTTAGTCAGCATACCGCCTAACCAACGGTGATTTACATAATACTGGCCGCAGCGTTCGGCATTTTCCTTGATCAGGTCCTGAGCTTGTCTTTTGGTGCCGACAAACAGAATTTTACCGCCCTGGGCAGCAACTTCGCGCGCTGCATTCAAAGCAGTGTACAGCATCGGGTAAGTTTTCTGCAGGTCGATAATGTGAATGTTGTCTTTTTTGCCGTAAATATACGGAGCCATGCTCGGATTCCAACGACGGGCGTGGTGACCGAAGTGAACGCCGGCTTCTACCATCTGGCGCAGTGTAAATGTAGGAAGAGTCATATTTTATATCCTTTTTCCGGTTAAACCTCCGCAGACTTATCGGTCTTCAAACTTAAAGACACCGGAGCGAAAAATCAGGCGATCCCCCGCCATGTCTGCGTGTGTGTTATTGTTAAAACATTGGAATTACCATTAATTCCATGCTCCTTTTAATCCCTGTTTCCCTAATTTGCAAGCATTTTTTTTCATTTTGGCCGCATTCGTCGGCTTTGCTTTCGGGCTGTGGAATTTCAGTCATGGTGATTTTTTGTGACAGATTCGCTTTTAAGGCTTGTAAATCTTGATGTTTTAGCTTATTTTACAGCATAAATTTTAGCTAAAAGGTAAGAAATGTCAGATTTATTTGAAAGCACAGCACCGAAACAGGAAACTTATTCGGCACAGGACATTCAGGTCTTGGAAGGGCTTGAGGCCGTTCGTGCCCGCCCCGGTATGTATATTGGCGGAACGGATGCTCAGGCACTTCACCATCTTGTTGCCGAAATTCTGGATAACTCCATGGATGAAGCCGTTGCCGGCTATGCCAACCGTATCGAAGTTAAGATGAATGCCGATTATTCCGTCACCATCACCGATAACGGCCGCGGTATCCCGGTTGACCCGCATCCGAAGTATCCCGACATGTCGGCGCTGGAAGTCATTCTGACCATGTTGCACTCCGGCGGCAAGTTCGGCGGCGGTGCTTACAAGGTTTCCGGCGGTTTGCACGGTGTCGGCCTGTCGGTCGTCAATGCTCTGTCTTCCTCTCTGGTGGTTGAAATCGCCCGCGATAAAAAGCTTTATCGCCAAACTTATGCCAAGGGCAAACCGACTTCTGCTTTGGAGTTGGTCGGCAATGCGCCCAACCGTCGCGGCACTTCGATTACTTTTCTGCCTGATCCGGAGATTTTCGGTTCCAATTCTCAGCTGAACCCTAACCGGGTTTACCGCATGGCCCGTTCCAAAGCTTTTCTGTTTAAGGGTATTTTTATTAATTGGAAATGTGCGCCGGAAGTGTTAAGCGAAGGCGAGCAAACGCCGCTGGAAGCCGAATTGCACTATCCCAACGGTCTGCTTGATTTCTTAAATTATCAGCTTGGTGCCCGTGCGACCGTCAATCGTATGCCTTTTTCCGGCGATGCCGATTTGGCCAATGACGAAGGACGGGTCGAATGGTCGATTACCTGGCCGGAAGATGAAAACGGCTTTTGTTATTCTTACTGCAACACGGTTATCACCCCTGAAGGCGGCACCCATGAGATGGGGTTCCGGGCGGCCTTGATTCGCAGTCTGAAAGAATACGGCGAAATGGCCAATGTCAAAAAAGCCGCTTCCGTTACTGCCGAAGATCTGTTGAGTGACGCCTGCGTTATGCTCTCGGTCTTTATCCGCGATCCGCAGTTTCAAGGGCAGACGAAAGATAAGCTGACCTCCGTCAAGGCGATTCGTTTGGTCGAACAGGCAGTCAAAGATTCTTTTGACCACTGGCTGAGCTCCGATAAGGAAAATGCGACCGCATTGCTGGAATATGTGATTGAACGCGCCGAAAGCCGCAAAAAGAAGAAAGAAGAAAAAATTCAAAACCGTAAAACCCCGACCAAAAAACTGCGTCTCCCCGGCAAGCTGGCCGACTGTTCGCAGGCTTCGGCGGAGAATACGGAAATCTTTATCGTCGAGGGCGATTCTGCCGGCGGCTCGGCCAAACAGGGGCGCGACCGTTTTACGCAGGCGATTCTTCCGCTGCGCGGCAAAATTTTGAACGTTGCCAGCGCTTCGCTGGATAAAATCACCCAGAACCAGGAAATCAAAGATATGATTGAAGCTCTGGGCTGCGGGATTAAAGATAATTATAAGGAAGAAAATCTCCGTTACGAAAAGATCATCATTATGACCGATGCGGATGTTGACGGTGCGCATATCGCTTCTCTGCTGATGACCTTTTTCTATCAGCAGATGCCGAAACTGATTGAAAACGGACATCTTTATATCGCTACTCCGCCGCTTTACAAAATCGTTGTCGGCAATAAAAACTTTTATGCGATTGACGATGAAGACAAAGACCGGATTCTCAAACGGGAAGTCAAAGGCAATACCCGTCCGGATATCAGCCGTTTCAAAGGATTGGGTGAAATGAGCGCGCTTCAGCTGAAGGAAACCACCATGGACAAGAATAAACGCACCCTTCTGCGCGTGGTTATTCCGACCCCGAATACCGAGGAGGGCAAAGAAGAGTGTTTTGAAACCCGCCGCCAGGTCGAGCGTTTGATGGGTAAAAACCCTGAAACCCGCTTTAAATTCATTATCGAACGCGCCAAGTTCGTTGATGATTTGGATATTTAAGCGCACCGCCTCTTCGGAGGCGGTTTTTTTATCCGTGGCAAGAAAAAATTAACCGCTTTGCCGCTATTAATAAACCTCTTACAACTTTATTGGAAACGGATTTTTATGATACGTCGCCTGATTCCCTCGGATATCCCGGCTGTTTTGGAACTGTGGCTCCGCAGCACCAAACAGGCGCATCCGTTTATTGCTCCCGGCTATTGGGACGAAAATACCGGTTTGGTGAAAGATATGCTGACCCGGCAGGCGGAAACTTATGTCTTTGTTGACAAGCACCGGATTAAAGGCTTTGTCAGTCTGCTGCCGGAAAATTTTATCGGAGCCTTGTTTGTTGATGAAAAATTTCGCTCCCGCCGTATCGGTACCAAATTGCTGAACTATATTCTCCGCCGGCGTTCTGCGGCTTCGCTGCATGTTTATGCCGCCAATCGGCCGGCCGTTGATTTTTACCGCCGAAACGGTTTTAAAATCATTATGGAACAAACCGATATTTCCTCCGGTCAGCCGGAATTGCTGATGGCGCGGGCCTGCGGTTCCTTCCGGGGCATCAGCCGCCGTCCGGGAGAATCCTGATTTTGCAATCGGGTGGTTAATCGACAGATTTTGCTTGATTTGTTTGGTAATGATGATTAAATAATCCTCAATGAGCGATTATTAACCTGATTATTAACTTTTAAAACCCGAGTATTATGTTTTTGATAGCAGGGTTAGTTGTCGGCGGTTTCGCTTGGGGCATGTGCAAGCTTTGCGGCGTTGAAGGTCCCCACGATCCGGCAAACGACATCTATGACAACCCGTTCCA
>ERZ1090878.1537-NODE-1542-length-10780-cov-5.624709_pt1 | contig 10780 bp, 7 predicted proteins | sample MGYA00478473_ERZ1090878 | MGnify/ENA primary metagenome ERZ1090878 (study PRJEB33644, sample SAMEA5815720) | chicken gut metagenome | biome: Chicken; feature: Gastrointestinal Tract; material: Caecum | place: Ireland | collected 2019-01-01 | study: A study of the... | reverse complement strand
AACGGAATTGAAGATCCCGCGTTTTTTACATGCTTTGCCCATAAAAAGCACACCTCCTTACCGGTTTTGATCCTTGTCTTGAAATACTTGTTCTGCAATTGAAATGGGAACTTTGATATATTTTACATCAGGCAATCCTGAAGCAGCACAAGAGCAGTTTTTATTCAGCAATCGCAAGAGTGCTTTCGATAGTTTTCGTGCAGACTCACGAGCCGGATCTGGTTCCTTCTCGCACCGAACAATTGCGTAGAGACTGACAAGCGCAGAAATGACACGCGAAGACTCTACATCTACATATTTGATTTCCAAGAGCTAACCCCCCTTGATTAGATGTCGTGTTAGAATAATCTGTGAAATAAAGGGCTTGTTTGAGCGTATCTAAACAAGCCCTTATTTTTTTGAAAAATAAAATTTATGATGACATTGCTGCATCAGTCGATAAATCATTTTGGGACACATAATGAAAACGATAGCAGCGTTTGAACGGCGCATGGAGGCTGACATCCCGAAGAACTTCACAGGCATCGGTAAAAGTGCGCGGTACACGTTCATGCTGTGAATCGAGCATCACGAGCAGTCCAATAAATAACTGTGCTTGACGGCGATCAAAATGTTGGGGATCGACGCCGGGGAAATAGTTTTCGTATCCCTGAGCACGAAGAATCAGGCTTTTAGCATAGGACACTTGTTTTGGAGTTGCTGCGATTTTTTGAGGAGCAAACGAAAGGTTAATGTCAAAGAATCTTCCTTCTTCATCCACCTGAGCATCAGAACGACTCTTGTTCCTTGCGAGCAAATCCAGATGTTCCTTATATTTGGTTTCGATGGCCTGCTTCAGATCATCAAACAGTGCCTGTGCTTTTTTCGTCTCCTTGTTTTCCGTTTTAAACATCTTATCCAATTCCGCTTTTGCGGCCTTGGCCTCAGGAGTAAGTTTGCCTTTATCGTCCATTACGCAGCTCTGCTCAATCAGGTGTTTGCGTTGACGAATCCGGGACAAATTTTCGCCGAGATCAATCAGCTTACAGGCTTCCAGTTTATTCAGATTAGAGGCGTCCGAAACACCTACACCTGTATCCTTAAAAATCTGCCATACCTTCCCCTGCTGATTACTGGTGGAGTCTTGAGTAGCCCACAGTGCCTGCGTCTTTTTGTTCCATGAATATTCAGTAGCCCCGTTCTGGATCATGCAATACATTTTGACCAAATTGATTAAATCACCAATCCGGCCTGTTCCAACGGCACGAATCTGTTTGCGTTTACCGATGATTCCGCCGTTAACTGTCATATCAAGCGTAGATTGTCCAAGCATGTCAGGCTTAGAGATGTAGGCAACCTCATCCCATGACGGAGTGATTTTATAGTAGTGCGCATCGTCCGCTTGGATTTCCACGTCGAGAACATCGAAATCATCAAATTCATCCGATACTTGCCGGTCATTCAAAAGACTCATGTATGCTTGCGCAAAAGCCTTAATGCCCTTATTGCGATTTTCCTCAAGCAGCCGTTCGCGTTCAGAAATGAAGATATTCAACGGGATGATCTGACAATCGTAAAGATTTGCTTCAGCGGCGAAAGCAGAGCTCAATTCATTGCAGAACTGGAGCAAATCGGTCTCTCCGGTGATGTTTGCACGCACTTCCTTTGAAAGCTTGGAAGGATCAATTCCAAACAATGTAGGAGCTGTACACAAATTGCGCATATCGCGAGAATCGTTGGACTGTGATCCCGGAACAATGTCGATAATCAGACAGTGATCCTTGCCAGAAAAAAGACGAGTGCCGCGCCCTACCATCTGCTGATAAAGAGAGGCATTGCAGGTCGGACGTAAATTGATGACTGTATCACAGATCGGGAGATCCGTACCTTCAGTAAGTACCATACAGTTAATGATACAGAGGATTTTTCCATCCGAGAAATCCTTGAGCATCTGTTTACGTTCCTCATCAGGCGTCTCTCCAGTGAGAACCTTAATTTTTGCCTGTTCAGACTTTGGGAGCAGCTTGATAATGGTCTTTTGCAAGATGTAACAAATATCTCGCGACACGCAGTAGATCAACGTGTGCCGTCCTTTTGCGTGGCAGCGATCAATATATGTTTTAGCAGACACAGACAGCGTGTTGCCGATCTTCAGAACCTTATCAAGCTGAGCCTGACTGAAGTCGCCAGCCATTTTTGTGACATTGCGCAGCGTGTAGTCAGTTTCCACCTGTTCGGCACGAATACGGGACAGATACCCGTTTTCAATACCCCACTTGAGGTCACGAGAGAAGATAATGTCGTCAAACACGTCTGTCAGCCGGACATTATCGCCGCGTTTAGGGGTTGCGGTAAAGCCAAGGACTCGTTTTGCCCCACTGAAATAGTTCAGAATCTTTTTGTAGGACGGAGCCGCCGCATGGTGGGCCTCATCCACGATGATTGTATCGAATTCATCTGGTTTGAACTGGGCCAAACGCGCATCGCTGCAAAGAGTCGGAACGCTCGCAGAAACGATGTCCTCACCGTTGGAGTGCTCAGAGGCTTTTTCAATGCCAAAAGAGCACTGCCCTGCATAGTATTTTTCAGGCTGACGCACCAACTCATCCCGATGGGAGAGGATCAGCGTCCTGCCATGCCGTTTCATATTGGTGAAAATTGCTGTATTATGAGTCACCGTGAAGTCGCCCAGCAGGAACAGCTTATCTGTACCCTCCAACTCAAATCCGTAATAATCGCCAAAGCCAGCAGGCTCCACATGGATTCCCGTAACGAGAACGTCCTTCTTTTGTTTTCTTGGAGTGGCTTTTTTTCGTTCCACCTTTGTAGGAATTGTTTGAGTTTCACCGGAAATAATGATGCGATAATAGACGGTATCGTTGACAACTTTTTCAGACCGATACGCCGCGAAGCCAAGGCTACGAGCTAAAAACAGAATCTGCTCAGACATAATGAGCTTATATGTTGTAATCTCATATACATTTCCGACTACAGATCCATCGCTGTCAAGCAAACCAGCCAACAGTTCAAGTCTCGTTTCCCGATCATTCACAAGATAATCAGCAGGAATATGTTTATTGTCAAGGAGGTTATACTTCCTCAATGCAGCTCTAAACACATTTGCATCACGTTTATGGTTAGACGTATTAGTAATCGAATATGTCAAAGCTTTTCCTGTACTGGTCGATGAGCAAACAGAAAGAGTTAGACCGTTGTCAGAAGCATATCGATGCAAAGTCTTAACGACTTCGGCATCCATCGTAGTGATTTGAGTCGTTGCAGCACTCCCATCTCCAAGCCAAACGCCTAAAATATACGGCGGGATTTCAACAATCTTTTGATTGAACTGAACGGCAGCACGCCATCCTTTTGCCACATGACGAAAAGTTTTGCTGCTTGCCAAGTAGTCGTTAACAGAAATATTGCAGATATCTCCGCTTAAAAATTTACGTCCATCGCTTGCTGTTACACGTCTATTCGGACAACCATTGCTGACTCCGGTAATCTTCAAGCTAAGGATATGCCCATCATTCACCACATACGGATCGCCTTTTGTTGGGATGACACGAAACAACTTAGACTGTCCATGGACAACGCCGCGAACTCGTCTCGGCCCGCTGTCCGGCCCCATAATCAGCTCGCCCTCTTTAATGTCTTCAACATTCTTCACTGTGCCATCATACATCAGGACAGGAGTGCCCCGACCAAGGCATTTGCCCAATCCGGTAGCAAGGACGACCAAATGCCGACCATCGCCAGCGCGTTCGATCGTATCTTCGCAATCCATCTGGTACGGACGCAGAGTGATCGGCTTCGAGGGCTTTGCCGTACTCTTTTTACTTGTGGTCTTTTTCTTTGCCATAAGCAGGCATAACCCTCGCTGCCAAGACAGTCAAGAGATCTGCCATCCACATCCTTTCTTAGTTATTTTTGACCGATTCAAGAAAAATACGGTCAGAGAATGTGCCACGTTTCATGGCTTTTATCATTCTGAAATCATGGACTTCTTCTTCAGAATAGCCCTGTGCAACGCGAAGCGCGTCGAGGACTTCATACACATCTGCAAACTCCTCAAGACACGGATTTGCAACCAACTCTTCACACTCTTCTTTGAGTTTTGCAAACAGTGCCGTTTTAAACTCATCATCATTGAGTGTCCGGTAGCCGCATGTACAGCCATCCGCTTCAATGATACTCGGGATATTGTTACGAACCAGTTTGTTGTAAACAATCACATCGGGTTCGACACCACCCTTAGCATCTTCCATTTCATCAGACGTGTCCGCAAGAGAGACAGGCTCAGGCTGCGGCTTGAAGGCGGATTTTTCAGTCTCAGTTGGTGCAGACACCGTCTCCATTTCCGAGGGAGCTTCAGAAGTAGCGCCATACTCTCCCGAAGTATTCGATTTAAGATGCGAGAGATCATCTGAAGCCTTTGCATGTACAGAGGCAGAGACTGCCGAAACAGAAGGCTCGGTTTGATCATCTGCTCGCTCTTGTGTCTGCACATACTTAGGTTGCTCCAGCTCCCCGGATTCAGCCAGATCCCACGTCCGCATAAAATCTTTCACAGTAGCTCCGTTTGCCGGACATGCTTTGCGGATCTGCTGGATCATATTGAAAGTCATGATAGGCCGCGCCTTATCTTTTATTGCTTCATAGACCGCATTCTGAATGGCCTCAGAATAATAGGACAGATTCACACCGGTCATAAGAGGAATCTCTTTGGAATCGATCATGTAAAGCAGCGGGTGAATCAAATACGAGAGCCGCAGGTGGCGCTGCACACTGTTCCGATCAACGTCGTAAATTACGGCAATCTGATCTCTGGTTGTCATGCCGGGTTTGAGCTTTGCTGCATCGTCCGCGTCAAGATCTACGAGCAAATCTGTTCTGGAGCCTTGATGCTTCATGGTATCTGCAAAAGCCCGATAAGCAAGAGCGCGTTCGCTTGGTCTCAGATAATGACGCTGTTTGATATTGGTGATGATTGCAATGCGAGTCGCACGATCGTTGTCAGCATCATAGATTTCCACGGGAATTGTTTTCCATCCAAGCAACTTACATGCATTCCAACGATTATGACCGGATAGAATCTCATATCCATTTCCGTCCGGATCCGGACGAACTTGAATGACATTCAGCAACCCGTCGGAAGCAATGCTTTGTGCGAGAGATTTCAAACTTTCTTCATCGTATGGCTGAAAACCGATATCAGCAGTACGAAAACTGTGAAGTTGATCAACATCAACATTGGCTCGGATAACTTTGCATGAGTGTTCATCGTTCGGTGAAGCTGCTATAGGCTGCAACGGAGTCTCGTTCGCAGCAGGCTGCTCAGAGAGCGTCATTGCGCTCAGCGTCGCCTTGGTTCTATTATGAAGAGCATCGGATAGTGACGATCTGTTACCCATTCGCAATTACCTCCTCTGCCACAAAGTCGTACGCAAGAGCCGCCGGATTTTTGGGGTCATAATCAAAAATAGATTGACCATAAATCGGATGTTCTGCAACGCGGACAGAATAATCGATCTGGCGAGAAAAAACAGGGACATCCATACCATAGGAAGTCTCTACCTCGTTCTGAATAGCCTGTGCCAGCTTCGTCCTGCTATGGAACATTGTTAGCAGCACACCAAGAATTCGAAGATTAGGGTTCAGCGAGCTTTTAACCATCCGGATCATTTCCAGTGTATCCGGCAGTCCTTCCGCATCCAGAAAATGAGCCTGAATTGGGACAATAACTTCATCCGCCGCAGTCAGGACATTGAGCATCTGTTGATCTCGGTTCGGACCGCAATCAATGATGATATACTCATAAGCGGATCGCACCGTATCGACCACAGCTTTGAGAACGAACTCACTTCTGAGGCTATTGGCGTCATTGCCGAACAAAGGACGATTGGTTTGCATAACGATTAGTCGTGTTAATACATTTGCCAGCCGCTTGTTTGCCGGAATAAAATCCAAATTATCTGATTTTTGAATGGTTGCCCGGGAAATGAATTCAGGAAGCATATCCGGCTCATCAATGGCCTGCGTCATCAGATTGGATAGCGTATATTTCAACTCTGCGGGGATCTGCCCCAATGCCTTAGTCAGATTACCCTGACTGTCGCTATCGATCAGAAGGACTTTCTTGCCATGATTGGCAAGCGCAGCGCCAAGATTGAGTGCAGTCGTTGTTTTACCAGTTCCACCCTTAATACTAACAATAGAGATAACACTCATGCTGTTTTCCTCCTCTTTTTATCGTTTTTTGCAATTTTCCCTATACTTATATTATACTATCTGCACGCCATGAAGTCAATTATTTATGCACGATATTAACACTATTTTTGCTGTAAAATGAATAATTTTAGATGTTTTTATGCATATAGGATACACATATCGATTTTGAATTTGCTTTTTTGTTTCGTGGAAAATGACAAACTATTTTAGTGTGAAATAACTGATTTTACTTCATCTACGAAATCCGCCTGAGGCTTAGTCCTTTGTTGACACCTAATGCTCGAAATTGTTGTCTGGCAGATTAAGGCTCTTTTATCTTTTGAGAATCACCACTTTCGTTTTTTCCAGAACATTCCATCTCTTTGCCGCTTTCTTTCTGTCTTGCTTTTGCGGTAGTCTCACAGCTCAAAGCATTCTAAGGAACCAAACCCGAATGTTTGCCTCAGATGGGTAAAGCAAACACTGTTAATGTGCTTTATTAAGTTATTAAGGTTCACAGGTGAGCAAGTATTAAGTTGGCTGATGCTTTTATTATTGAAACCGAGATATCGACGCATTGCCGCTGGCACATTCGCGTACTCCATACATGAATAAACTGCGATCAGTCAGTTCAAGTTGCCTTCGTTCTTCATTCCATCCGGGCTCGTGTCTCTTTTTTTTACTTGGGTCTCCACGAGTATTGAACCATGCTTCGTATTCTGTTGACGCCGCACTCGCACTTGTATCTATCAAAAAACAATGAGGTACAATGAGTCTCGTTTTATGAACTGCATTGTATTCAGTCAGTGCCGCTTCAAGTCTTTCCTTGTCTTCATTGATTTTTTCTCTTATTTTTCTGTCTGTTTCTTTTGACTCCGCATGTTGAAACTTGCGGATACTTTCCTTCCCCTCTTCAGTGCTCGCCCACTCCATGTACTTTGCTCGGTTTTTGCGACACTGTACGAGAGTCGTATTGGAAATGCTGTATTTCTTGCAAATATCTTTGTTCTTGGGATGCTGTCCGTCTACCATTGTTTCCGCGTATTTTAGCGCGCTAACGTATCTTGCATATTTCATCATTCTGCGCTCGTATGCTGCTGCGTCTCTGGTTTTGTTTGGGCAGCTTTCTGTGTATCCTTTTGCTGGGTGCAGATTGATGATATTTTGCTCTTCGACTGAAATACCTAAGAGTTGGATAATTGTGCTGTTTCGTACTGCATAGCCGCCGTTTTTGCAATACTGGTTTCCGGCATTAAGCGTGCCCTGTATGATATGTGTGACTTCCTTTTCGCTGATAGGGTTTTTGAGCATTCTTGCTGTTACAACCGTGATTTTGTATGCAATCTCATCTCCCAAGTATTTGCGAGCGTCATTGTGAAAGAGCCACAGAAAATAATCTCTCATATGAGGTAGATTGAAATCGCGCTTGACCAGAAGAATGTTTAAAGCCACGACCCGATGTTCTGCGTAAGATGCAAAGCTCGCATCCTGAACATATCCACCTGAAGTCGCGGGTGTTCTTTTCATCACCACATTTTCTGGCTTGTTCTTATTGGATTCTCGAAATGCTCTCTTCTTTATTTCAAACATGTCATTGATTTGACTATCCAAAACATGCACTTCTGCAAATGCGCCCGTTTTGTTGTTGATGGTTCCGGGCATACGAAAACATCCAGCTTTATTGGAGGATGCGCCCCAGTCTACTTCGAATTGATGCCCGCCAAGCGTACGGTCAACGATTTCTCCGATATATTTCGCAAGGAAATCATAACAATCGCTATATTCCGGTTTGACCGGCATAAACGACCACCAAAGTTGGATGCCTCGTCCAGTGAACACTACACTATTGGGTTTCGGAACAGCTTGTGTCTCTGTTGTCCATTGGGCCAGAATGTCATCTATCGCACGCTTAGCATCATCTTTCATTTGGTCTGGATTTTTCTGAGTGCTATGGCAGTCGCAGTCGATAACAATGTTGTGGAGCCCAAATAACTGCACCATGTTGCGCATTTGAGGAGAACGGAACGAATTTGCTGTGATATAATAGTTTTGGGTTTTGTAATATGACAAATTTGAAACCTGATTAAGAAAGTCATGTCCCTTTGCTGATCGCACAATGATGCTGCCGTTTTGAGCCATGACAAAGTATCCTGCTCCGTTAGCGCAGGATGTGCAATCTGTTTTGGCAAAATGAGTTTTGAAGAATTTCTTTATTTCCTCGTCAGCATCCATCTGGTATTTGTTGTTTGCATCATATGTAAGAAGAGCTTCATTCGCGAATCGCTCATTTTGTTCTTCTCGATATTTCTTGCCATCTTCAGATTGGAGAAATGACTCAAATTCTTCAATTTCTCTTTCAGTGTGTTCTTGATCATGAGGAAATTCCTGTTCCAGTTCATTCATGAGTTCATCGTAGTCAATCATACCAACATAGGACTCAGAACCAGAATTCTGTGCGCAAGCAGCAAAAACAGAGTCGAGATCTCTCGGCCCTGTTTTGTTGTTTTGCATATAGATATTCAGTTGATCAAAAGATTTCCTTCCTACCATTGCGCTTCCCCGTTCATTGAATCGATTTAATCGGAAACCTCTTTCATGAGAAGTTTTCGAAGGTTTAGTGTAACTTCCTTGATAAACGCCTCGATATTTACGCTTTGGGTATACAGCTCATAAGCGTTTGTATTTGTTGCTACGGCTCGTCCCTTTGCGTACAGTGAATGGCCGCAGTGCAGAGGAATGTAAATAACAACGTCCGTCTTAGTCGGCTCGGAGGTGAATAGTTCATCTCCCGGAATTGCCCAGTTAGGAAAACGCTGCCGAAGCTTGTTTAGGAAGTTTTCGTGACCTCCAACAACCAGAGCTTTTATATTCTCAAGATCAATATCGTTTCGAATACCCTGTTCGCTTTTTGTCTCAACATCAACGCTTTCCAGTTCGTCGGACTGCTGAATGAACTTCATCAGCATTTCCGCTTCCGTTTTTGCTTGATCGAGTTTGGTCTGCAATGCATCAATCTTATCCTTTTGATCTCTGTCAGACTTGGCAATTGCTTTGTTTTGCATGCTTATCTTGTCTTCGAGAAAATGGATTTTGTTCTCTGCTTCCTGAGTTTTCATCTTGAGAATCGCATCTGTTTCAGAAAGGGTTGTTTCGAGTTTCGATATTTTGCTGGACAATCTCTTATTTTCTGCCATCTGTAAGCCAAGCTCTCTTTTTACCTCTTCTAATTGGGAAACCGAGACATAGAGCGACGGATATACAAAAGTGCAAAACAGAAACATGTTGTCGTACATTTTAGAGTCTGACAAGCAGGTTTCTATTTTGGGTAAGTGTGCTGGAAGATCTTTTACTGCTGCTTGGCGCTGCACTTCGGTAATGGCACTCTCACACGTCATTTTGATTGTCATGCCTTCCAAAGACAGGAACGACTTTAGGATTAGGTAAACGCAGGCAGAAATGAAAATTCTGTTTTGTTTATCACTGAACCAGTTTGGATCGGCAGATATCTCTTTGGACAACAACGGAACACCTGCGAACCATACCGCCAGAACGCCTTCATCGATTGCCATTCCGTGCTCATCCGGCAAAACCAGTTCAACACCAAAGTTTTCATCGAGGAATGGTGCACCTTTATCTGCGATGAATTGCACGCCTCCATAAGCATACGGAGACATCGCAATAACGCTGGCAAGGAAATTGGCGTGTTTTTTCTTCATTTCTTTGAATGGGCATCTGACAGAATAGATTGGTCTGCCCACTCTGTCTTTGCTACATATTTTAGCACTGGATACTACAGCCGCTTTTGTTCGTTTTGCCAAATCCCAAATGTCAAAACCAAGCTTGTCGGGGGTCATTTTATCCCACGAAACTGCCCTCTTTTGAATTGGTACACGCATAAGTTCGCACACTTTATCTATCCGCGTTTCCATTGCGATTTCTCCTTTCTTTAGACTCCTGATATGTGCATTCTATTTGAATACTCTGCAAACCATAAAGTCAAATAAAAATTAAAAAAACAATACGGCTAAAATTTTTCGCCGCATACTAAAAGATCAATTTTAACTTTGTTGAATCCAGCTCGCATATACTGCAAAGGTACTTGCTGTAATGCGAGCTGCCTCTTAATTCAATGTTAATGTCTGCACGCTATAAAGTCAATAATAATCAGCTAAAAATCACACGATTTTTTCTGCTGATCAAGGCGTGGAAATCGTGTATTCTCTAAGCGCTAATTCGGCTGGAGGCGGACTTTCTTTTGTCGTCCGTACGTTTAACAAAAACAACAGGTTTGACCTTAAGTTTGCGTCCACAGTACGGACAACAACGTACTGGTACGGAAACAGTCAATTTCTTTCCGTCCTTAGTTATGGTCTTGCGACTCGCTGAAAAATCCAACGCATCGAGATCCTTACAGATTCGACAAGTAGTTTTGGTGTCATTGATTGCTGCCATAATTGTCTGCCGCCTTCCTCTTTTTAATTTCAATGGCTTCATTATAGCACGACTTGGTATTCGTTTCAATATGAAAACGAACATTTGTACTGTTGTATTTGTCAAAAATGCAATATCATTTCAGTACATAATAAATAAT
>ERZ1090878.1533-NODE-1538-length-10802-cov-4.780683_pt1 | contig 10802 bp, 9 predicted proteins | sample MGYA00478473_ERZ1090878 | MGnify/ENA primary metagenome ERZ1090878 (study PRJEB33644, sample SAMEA5815720) | chicken gut metagenome | biome: Chicken; feature: Gastrointestinal Tract; material: Caecum | place: Ireland | collected 2019-01-01 | study: A study of the... | reverse complement strand
TAGTTGAGATGCCCCTCGGAGATGACGCGGTACAGGTTTTTCAGGCCCGTGTGGTTCTTCACGAGCAGAATCATGTGGTAGGGCCGCAGCTTCTTGGGGTCGCCGCCGGCCAGGGCGCCGTTTATCTCATCCACCCGGTGGATGTTGTGGTCGTGCTTGAGGCGCTCTAAGAAGTTGAGGAAGATGTCCCCCAGCACGGCGGCGTCGTCCTCGGCCCGGTGGTGGTGGAAGGGCTTGAGCTTTAAGTAGTTGGCCACGGAATCCAAGGTGGCCTTTTTCAAATCGGGCAGCAGAGAGCGGGCCATGGTCACCGTGTCAATATAGGTGTTCTCAAAGGGCTTGCCCTGGCGCTGCAAGGCCGCCCGGACAAAGCTGGCGTCAAAGGAGGCGTTGTGGGCCACCAGCACGGCGTCCTCCCCGCAGAACTGGAAGAACTGCTCTAAAGCCTCCGCCTCCTTGGGGGCGCCGGCCACCATCTCGTTGGTGATGGAGGTCAGCTGGGTGATTTTCTCCGGGATGGGCCGCTCCGGGTCCACGAAGATGTCGAAGCGGTCGGTGATTTCCCCGTTGTGCAGGCGCACCGCGCCGATTTCCGTAATGCGGTCGTTCTGGGCGGAAAGGCCGGTGGTCTCCAAGTCGAAGCAGATGAAATCCCCGGAAAGGGGCTGCTGGCTGCCGCCGGACACGGCGGGCACCAGGTCGTTGACAAAGTAGGCCTCCGTGCCGTAGAGCACCTTGAACTCCGGGTCCTCCTTGCGGATGGCCTCCACGGTGTTCATGGCCTCTGGGAAGGCCTGGGCCACGCCGTGGTCGGTGATGGCCACAGCCTTCTGGCCCCACTGGTGAGCCTGCTTGATAAGGGCGGCGGCAGGGGTCATGCCGTCCATGTCGGACATGCTGGTGTGCAGGTGCAGCTCCACCCGCTTCTCCAGGGCGTCGTCCACCACCTTTACCAGCTCCACCGTGGCGATGGCCCGGGGGCGCATGACGTTTTCCCGGTCGTACTTGTCGTACTCCATCTCCCCCCGGACCAGCAAAGCCGTGCCCGCCTTGAGCTTATCCAAAGCCTGGCACTCCCGGGCGTCCTGGATGATTTTCAAGGTGGTGGAGCCGGTGTAGTCGGTGATGTCGATGGAGTAGATTTTCCGGGCTTTGTCCCGGGTCTCCTTGCTCTCCACGGAGAAAATCTCCCCCCAGACCACCAGGCTGCCCATATCCAAGGCGGCCTCCCGCAAGGGGGTGATTTTGCCCCGGGGCACCTGGCCCAGCACGGCCTTGGCCGTCTCCGGGATGATGGTGGGCAGCAGGTGCTCCTCGTCCCGCACGCTGACCTGCCGGCGGCTGGCCCGCTCCTGCAAAGCCTCCTCGTACTCCTCCATCACCCGGCACTCGGCCTCCCGCCGGCGTCGGACCTGCTCGTAGCGGGCCTTCTCCTCCATTTTTCCCTCTCCGGCGTCCACCGAGAGCCTGCCCGCGAACTCCACCGCGCAGGAGACCTGGAACCACTCCTGGATAAGGCTTTCCAGCTTGGCGCCGGTGTTCCGGGCGGCCAAAAGCTCATAGCCGCCGTGGGCCAGGTGGATGGTGAGCTTGCCGCTTTGGTAGACAGCCTTCGCCTGGTTGAAGGTGCCGTTTAAGGTGGCGTCCCGCTCCTTGAGGGCCGCCACCAGCAGGGGCACGCAGTCCCCGGAGAACAGCTCCGGCGGGAAGTGGGGCAGCAGCTTTACCCCGCCCAGGCCAAAGGCGGGACCTTCCAGCACCCGCTCCAGCTTGCGCAGCTCGCTGTACTCCACCAGCTGGGGGAAGTTCACTCCCAGCCGTGCGGAGCGCTCGGCGCGGTTGACGGTGATTTGCACCAGCTCCCCGGCGCGCAGCGCGTCGGAAAAGCTCTCCCCGTTGAGTTCCTTTTGAAAAAATTGTCCCAGTGTGTTCAAGGCGTCTACCCTATCCTTCCCAGATTATAGCTTTTCCACTTCTTCCAGCAGGGCCGGGAGAAGCTGGTCCTCGGGGACCTTGCGCAGGATTTTCCCCTTTTTAAAGAGCAGCCCCTCGCCCTCGCCGCCGGCCACGCCCAAATCCGCTTCCCGGGCCTCGCCGGGTCCGTTGACCGCGCAGCCCATCACCGCCACGGTGATGTCCTTTTGGCAGCCTCGCAGGGCATCCTCCACCTGGTGGGCCAGGCCGATTAAGTCGATGCGGGTGCGGCCGCAGGTGGGGCAGGAGACAAACTTCACGCCGCCCTTCAGTTCCAGGGCCCGCAGGATGTCCTCCCCGGCGGCCACCTCCTCCACGGGGTCGGCGGTGAGGGACACCCGGATGGTATCCCCAATGCCCCGCTGGAGCAGGCTGCCGATGCCGATGGCGGATTTCACCAGCCCCATGCGGGCGGTGCCGGCCTCTGTCACCCCCAGGTGCAGGGGGTACGGGCACTGCTGGGCCATGAGCTCGTAAGCCCGCACCGTCAAGTCCACCGAGGAGGCCTTTAGGGAGATGACAATGTCCGTAAAGTCGAACTTCTCCAGCAGCGAGACGTGGTACAGGGCGCTCTCCACCAGGGCCACCGGGGTGGGGGAGCCGTACTTTGCCAGGATGTGCTTTTCCAAGGAGCCGGAGTTGACCCCGATGCGGATGGGGATGTTCTTCCGGCGGCAGGCGTCGGCCACGGCCTTCACCCGGCTGTCGTCCCCGATGTTGCCGGGGTTGATGCGGATTTTGTCGATGCCCGCGGCCACGGCCTCCAGGGCCAGCTTGTAGTCAAAGTGGATGTCCGCCACCAGGGGGATGGACACCCTCTCCTTGATGGCGGGGATGAGGGCCACGGCCTCTTTGTTGGGGATGGCCGCCCGCAGGATTTGGCACCCTGCCCGCTCCAGGCGCAGGGCTTGCTCCACGCTGCCCTGGATGTCTGTGGAGGGCACATTGAGCATGGACTGCACGGTGATGGGCGCGCCGCCTCCAATGGCCACGCCCCCGGCCATCACTTGTTTTGAACTTCTCCGTTGCATACAGTTCCCCTTTCCCAGTCTTTCAAAAAGGGAGGCCCGGCTGCCGGGCCCCCTGGTTTGTTCGCTATCCTTGGACAATGCGGAAAATATCGTGAAAGGCGATGACCACTGTCAGCCCGATAAACAGAACGAAACCCACCGCGTGGACATAGCCCTCGTATTTGGCGGGGACGGGGTGACGGGTGACGCCCTCCCAGAGGAGGAACAGCAGCCGCCCGCCGTCCAAAGCGGGCAGCGGCAGCAAATTGACAATGCCCAGGTTGACGGTAATCATCACGATCATCAGCAGGATGTTGAGCACCGCCTGGCCAAAGCCCTCCGCCAAACCGGCGCTGGCCGCCTGGCCAATGGCTTGGGCCGTGCCGATAGGCCCTGCCACGTCGTTGAGGCCAAAGCGGCCGGTGAACAGGCCCTTTAAAGTCTCCACCACCATGCGGGCCATGGAGAAGGTGTCCGCCGCGGAACGGCGCACCAGGCTTAGGAAGGTGACCGCCTCCGGCTCCACGTAGAAGTCCAGGGACACCATGGAGGATCCGTCCTCCAGTGTCTGGGAGTGTAAGGCGAAGGTGCCCAAGTCCACCCGCTGGCCGTCCCGGTTCACCACCATGGAGACGGCGTCCGGGTCCGCCAGGGCCAGGGCAAAGGACAAATCCCGGTCGGTGTAGATGGAATAGCCGTCCACCTCCACGATGGTATCCCCCACCTGGGCGCCGGCAGCCTGGAGGGCCGAGTCCTCGGTGAAGCTGGCGATTTGCGTAGTGGCAAACACGTCCTGCTGGCCCAGGACAATCATCATCAGGAAAAAGCCCAGGACGATGTTGAAGATGCCGCCGGCGGCCACCACCAAAAAGCGTTTCCACACCGGCTTGCCGCCAAAGGCCCGGGGGTCGCCGCTGTCCTCGTCCTCGCCCTCCATGGCGCAGTAGCCGCCAATGGGCAGCAGGCGCAGGCTGTACTGGGTCTCCCCTTTTCGAAAGCCAAAGAGCTTAGGCCCCATGCCCAGGGCAAACTCGTTGACCCGGATGCCCGAGGCCTTTGCCAGCAGGAAATGTCCCAGCTCGTGAAAGAAAATGATAAAGCCAAAAAACAGAACGCCTATAAGGATGAGTAAAGCCGCCGTCAGAATCTGCAAAGAACCATCTCCTTTCAATCAGTGTGCCGCGCCTGCCACAAAAGCCCGCGCCTCTTTATCCGCTTCCAGAACAGCCTCCAAAGTGACTACGCCGGGGGCCTGGCGGGCCATGGCGGCCTCCACCAGCCGGGGAATATCCAAAAAGCCGATCTTCCCCTCCAGGAACAGGGCCACGGCCTGCTCGTTGGCGCCGTTGGCGGCGGCAGGCACCAGCCCGCCCCGGCGCAATGCCTCCCGGCACAAGGCCAGGCAGGGGAAGGCCTCCTCGTCCGGCGGGCAGAAGGTGAGCGCCCCCAGGGCGCACAAGTCCAGCTCCCCCGCGGGGGAGGGCAGCCGCCTGGGGTAGGTGAGGGCGTACTGGATGGGCACCGCCATATCCGGCAGGCCCAGCTGGGCAATCACCCCATGGTCTTTATATTGAATCATGGAGTGGATGATGCTCTCCCGGTGGACCACCACCTGGATTTTCTCCTCCGGCATATCAAAGAGCCAAGAGGCTTCGATGACCTCCAGGCCCTTGTTCATCAGTGTGGCGGAATCGATGGTGATTTTCGCGCCCATGTCCCAGTTGGGGTGACGCAGGGCCTGCTCCCGGGTGACGGCGGCCAGCTCCTGCCGCTTTCTGCCGAAGAACGGCCCGCCGGAGGCGGTGAGAATCAGCTTCTCCAAGGCGCCCTTTTCCGGGCAGCCCTGCAAACACTGGAAAATGGCGGAGTGCTCGCTGTCCACCGGCAACATGGCAACGCCGCGGCTGCGGGCTTCCTCCATGACCATGGCACCGCCGGCCACCAAGGTCTCCTTGTTGGCCAGGGCCACCGTCTTGCCCGCCCGGATGGCCGCCAGGGTGGGCTGCAGCCCCACCATGCCCACCACCGCGTTGAGGGTGGTGGTGGCGGTTTCCCAGGCGGCGGCTTGGCACAGGCCTTCCATGCCGGCCAGGACGGGGATGCCCGTATCCGCCAGGCTTTCCCGCAGCGAGCGGGCGGCGGCCTCCTCAAAGACAGCCACCACAGCCGGGCGGAACTCCCGGGCCTGGGCCTCCAGCACCTGTACGCTGGAGCGGGCCGCCAGGGCCACCACCTGGACCTCCTCCCCCTGGGCGCGGAGGTTGCGCACCACCTCCAGGGCCTGGGTGCCAATGGAGCCGGTGGAGCCCAGCAACGATAGTCGCATCATAGCACACCTCCCAAATATTATGCGCCCGCCAAGGGGAGATAACTCACCAGCAGGTACACAAAGGGCGCGGTGAAAATCACGCTGTCGAAACGGTCCAGAATGCCGCCGTGGCCGGGGATGACCTGGCCAAAGTCCTTGATGTGGCAGCTGCGCTTAATCAGGGAGAAGCTCAAGTCCCCCAAGATGGACAAAATGGCCCCGAAGAAGCCGATTATCCCCAGCACCAGGTAGCTGGCCCGGGCGGCGCCCTGGTAGTAGAACTCGGTGAAAAGCACGCCGCACAGCAGCATGACAATCACGTTGACCACCACGCCGCCCATGGCGCCCTCCACCGTCTTTTTGGGGCTGATGGTGGGGCACAGCTTGTGCTTGCCGAAGAAGGTGCCCGCAAAATAGGCCCCGGCGTCCGCCACCCAGGCGGAGAGCACGGCGATGAGCACGTAGAACATGCCGTGGTTCTCGCTGAGGTCCCGCAGGGAGACCAAAGTCTGCAAGGCGCTGGGGATGAGCACCACCATGCTGTAGAGCATGCCCACCTCTTTAAAGGTGGTCTCCTGGTGGTAGACGATCATGGCGGAAAAAATCCACAGGGTGAACAGGCAGTAGACTGGGAACTCCCAGTCGTTCTGGCAAAAGGGCACCACGGCGGCGGTGAGCAGAGCCGGGGCGCACAGGAACCACTTGCGCAGCAGCCCCAGGGCCCGGATGAGCTCCAGCACCGCCGTAGCAGAAATAAGCGCCACCACAATGTTCAGCGCCAGCGGGAACGAGCGGTTGAACACAATGACAGCTGCGAAAAAGACAACTAAAATAGCGCCGGATAGAACGCGCTGTTTCATAACAACATCCCTTTTCAGGTTTTTCTTCTCTAAAAAAACGATTTCTCCCAAAAATTGCCGGCAGCAGAGAAAAGGTTGAAAAATCCCTGCTACCATACACTGGGGGATTATACCCCCCCAAAGCGCCGTTGGCGCGAGGCGTAAATAGCCAAAGCCTCGTCCAAGTCGCTGGTTTTAAAGTCGGGCCAAAGAATGTCAAAGTAGACCAGCTCGGCATAGGCGCTCTGCCACAGCAGGAAATTGGAGAGGCGCTCCTCCCCGCTGGGCCGGATAATCAAATCCGGGTCCGGCTGGCCGCCGGTGTAGAGGTACTGGGAGAAGAGCTCCTCGGTGAGCTCCTCGGGGCTTCTGCGGCCCTGCTGCACCTCGTGGGCAAAGCGCTGGGCCGCCCGGGTGATTTCCGCCCGGCCGCCGTAGTTCATGGCCAGGTTCAGCACCATGCCCGTCTTGGGGGCCGAGGCCTCCTCTACCTCCTCAATGAGCTGGCGCACCTCCGCCGGGAAGGCGGACACATCCCCGATGAAGCGCACCCGGATGTTCTCGTCCATAAAGTCCCGCAGGGCCTCCTCCAGGTACTCCTTAAACAGGCGCATCAGGCCGCCCACCTCCTCGGCGGGGCGGTTCCAGTTCTCTGTGGAAAAGGCGTAGATGGTCAAGTATTGGATGCCAATGCGCGAGCAATAGCGGGTGATGGTGCGAAAATTGGACGCACCCGCCCGATGGCCGGCGGAACGGGGCAGAAAGCGCTTCTTGGCCCACCTGCCGTTGCCGTCCATGATGATGCCGATGTGGACAGGCAGCTTGCTTTCCACATCCTGTGTTTTGGTTAAGGCCAAGGCCGCGTCCCCCTTTCCGGCTTAGATAGCCATAATCTCCTTCTCTTTCTTCTGGGCGCAGTCCTCGGCGTTTTTCACGTACTTGTCGGTGAGGTCCTGAATCTTCTTTTCGGCCTGCTTCAAATCGTCCTCGGTGATGTCGCCGGCCTTTTTCATCTCCTTCAGCTTCTCAATGGCGTCCCGGCGGATGGCGCGGATGGCCACCTTGGCCTCCTCACCCAGCTTGGAGACGTCCTTGGTCAGCTCCTTGCGGCGCTCCTCGTTGAGGGGCGGGAACACCAGCCGGATGACCTTGCCGTCGTTCTGGGGGTTCACGCCCAGGTCGGAGGTCTGGATGGCCTTCTCAATGCCCCGCAGCACGCTCATGTCCCAGGGCTGGATGGTGAGCACCCGGGCCTCGGTGACGGAAACAGCCGCCAGCTGGTTGATGGGGGTGGGGGTGTCGTAGTAATTGACCATGATGTGGTCCAGCACGGCGGGGTTGGCCCGGCCCGCGCGGATGGCGGCGTACTCCTCCATCAGGTGGTCGATGCTCTTGTTCATTTTGCTTTCGGCCTTTGCGAATACGTCTTTCATCTCTGCCATGATTGATTCCAGCCTTTCAATAAAATAGAAAATAGAAATAATGGTAGTGCCATGGGTTTTGTGTTTTTCCAAAGCTTACTGGACCAAGGTGCCCACTTTCTCGCCGGAAACGGCGCGGACAATGTTTTCCGGGTCCTCGATGCTGAACACCAGGAAGGGGATGTTCCTATCCTTGCAGAAGGAGGCTGCGGTCATGTCCATCACGCCCAGGTTCTGGTTGAGCACATCCATGTAGCTTAAGGTGTCGTACTTTTTGGCGTTGGGGTTTTTCTTGGGGTCGCTGTCGTAGACGCCGTCCACCATGGTGGCCTTCAGAATCACATCGGCCTCGATCTCCGCCGCGCGCAGGGCAGCGCCGGTATCCGTGGAGAAGAAGGGGTTGCCCGTGCCGCAGCCGAACACAACCACCCGGCCCTTCTCCAGGTGGCGCACCGCCCGGTTGCGGATGTAGGGCTCGGCCACCTCCTGCATGGCGATGGCGGTTTGCACCCGCACATCCAGGCCCAGCTGCTCCAGGCCGTCGGCCACGCCCAGGGCGTTGATGACCGTGGCCAGCATGCCCATGTGGTCGGCGCGGGTGCGGTCCATGCTGCCGCTGGAGCGGCCGCGCCAGAAGTTGCCGCCGCCTACCACGATGGCCACTTCCACCCCCATGTCCACAAGTTCCTTGACCGGCTTGCAGATGGCCAGGACTGTGTCAAAATCAATGCCGTGCCCGGCCTTTCCCGCCAGGGACTCGCCGCTGAGCTTGAGCAAAACGCGCTTATATTTCGGTGCCATGGTATCTCTCCCGTTCTACAGATTATATTCGAACTTATTGTACATGAAAACCCCTCGGTTGTAAAGCGTAAAGAAATCCTTTTCCGGGGGGAAGGCCCGCTTCTTTCCTTTAGAATAGGGAAAAACGGCTGGGGCGTTACAAAAAATTTACATCTTACGGGCGGCTGTTCACGGTTTTTTGAAAATGTTACTCCCCGTTGCTTGTGGCAACGGGCAGCGCGGCCTATAATGGGGGTGAGAGTTGAACGAAAGGAGGCCGCCCCATGCTCAGTGAAAACATCAAGGCGGTTCGGAAATCTAAGGGACTTTCCCAGCAGGAGCTTGCGGTAAAGCTGAACGTGGTACGTCAGACGGTTTCCAAATGGGAACAGGGGCTGTCGGTTCCCGATTCCGACCTGTTGATCGCTCTGTCGGAAGCGCTGGAAACGCCTGTCAGCACGCTTTTGGGAGAGTCCATCCCGGAACCCGAGGCAGACCAGCTGACTGCCATTTCTGAAAAGCTGGAGGTAATCAATTTGCAGCTGGCACAAATAACATGCAGCCGGAGGAAAATTCTTCACTGGCTCTTTATCGTGTTCAGCGCGGCCGTTGTGGCACTTCTCGCCCTCCTGCTCCTGCTGAACAGCCCCTACCAGCACTGGGATTACAGCGACCCGGAAACCGCTGTGTTGGGGACTATCTATCATTCCTTGGAATGGCTGTTCGCCCGGGTGTGGCCCTTCCTCCTGGCGGGGGGAGTCACCGGCGCTGTCCTGACGCGGAAGCGAAATTAAAAATGCTGGGAAGGGAAGCCGTTTTACCGGCGCACCTTTTGCGCCCTCCTGAAAGCCGGTTCCCATAAAGAAAAAAGAGCGGGCTCCCTTTGAAGGAACTCGCTCTTTTGCTGTGCTTTTGGAAAACTTACTTCACCATGCCGGCCACTTCGGCAGCGAAGTCGTCCTGGCGCTTCTCCAGGCCCTCGCCCTTCTCGAAGCGGGTGTAAGCGGCAATCTTGATGTCGCCGCCCAGCTCCTTGGCCACAGACTCGGTGTACTGCTTCACGGTCATGGAGCTATCCTGCACGTAGACCTGGTCCACCAGGCAGATTTCCTTGAAGAACTTGTTCAAACGGCCAGCCACAATCTTCTCAGCGATATTGGCGGGCTTGCCCTCGTCCACAATCTGCTGGGTGAGGATTTCCTTCTCCTTCTCCACGCGCTCGGCGGGGACGGAGGCCTCGTCCAGGTACTCGGCGTTCATAGCGGCAATCTGCATGGCCACGTTGTGGGCATAAGCCTTGAAGCCCTCGGTAGCGGCGATGTCGTCGGTGGTGTCGAACTTCACGATGACGCCGATGCGGCCGCCAGCGTGAACGTAAGAGGTGACAGCGCCCTCATAGCGGGCAAAGCGGCGGATTTTGATGTTCTCGCCGATGGTGAGGATCTTCTCCTTCAGCAGGGCGTCCACAGTCTCCTCGGTGCCGGCAGCCTTGCAGGCCAGCAGGGCTTCCACGTCGGCGGGGTTCTGCTCGATAACGGTGTCGGCGCAGGTCTTGACAAAGGCCTGGAAGTCGGCGTTCTTGGCGACGAAGTCGGTCTCGGCGTTGACCTCAACGATGGCAGCGACGCCGCAGGTGTCGCAGACCTTCGCGCAGATCATGCCCTCGGCGGCGATGCGGCCGGCCTTCTTGGCGGCCTTTGCCAGGCCCTTCTCGCGCAGCAGCTCAATCGCCTTGTCGAAGTCGCCGTCCGCCTCGGTCAGCGCCTTCTTGCACTCCATCATGCCTACGCTGGTCATTTCACGGAGCTTCTTTACGTCAGCAGCAGTAAAAGCCATTTTTCAGTTCCTCCAAAATTTGTTAAATTTCAGTGCATAAAAAACGCAGGGTGCGACTGACCGGCGCGCCGGGGGCGTCGCGCCCTGCGAGAAAAACTTCAGAATTCGGATTTTTATGCCAGGGCGTCTGCCTTACTCCGCAGCAGCCTCTTCCTTCTCCTCTGCGGCAACTTCGAGCTGCTCGCCCTGCTTGCCCTCCAGGACTGCGTTTGCCATAGTCTGGGAGATGAGCTTGATGGCGCGGATTGCGTCGTCGTTACCCGGGATGACGTAGTCGATCTCGTCCGGATCGCAGTTGGTATCGACGATTGCAACGATCGGAATGCCCAGCTTTTTGGCTTCCGCTACAGCAATTCTCTCTTTTCTTGGGTCAACGATGAACAGTGCGCCCGGCAGCTTGTTCATGGTCTTGATACCGCCCAGATATTTTTCCAGTTTCTCGATTTCCAGCTCCAGCTTGCCGACTTCCTTCTTTGGCAGACGGTCAAAGGTGCCATCCTCCTGCATCTTGCGCAGCTGCTCCAGTCTCTGGATTCTCTGACGGATGGTCTTGAAGTTGGTGAGCATGCCGCCCAGCCAACGTGCGTTGACATAGTGCGCACCAGCGCGCTCAGCCTCTTCCTTGATGGACTCG
>ERZ1090878.1532-NODE-1537-length-10806-cov-7.615571_pt1 | contig 10806 bp, 9 predicted proteins | sample MGYA00478473_ERZ1090878 | MGnify/ENA primary metagenome ERZ1090878 (study PRJEB33644, sample SAMEA5815720) | chicken gut metagenome | biome: Chicken; feature: Gastrointestinal Tract; material: Caecum | place: Ireland | collected 2019-01-01 | study: A study of the... | reverse complement strand
AAGATCATTCCTTTGGGCGGATTGGAACAGATAGGAATGAATATTACAGCTTTTGAGTATGAAGACAGTATCGTGGTAGTGGACTGCGGTCTTTCGTTCCCGGAAAATGATATGCTGGGAATCGATCTGGTCATTCCCGATGTGACATACCTTAAAGATAATATTGAAAAAGTAAAGGGGTTTGTGATCACCCACGGCCATGAAGATCATATCGGGGCTCTGCCCTATGTTTTAAAGGAAGTAAATGTTCCCATTTACGCTACAAAGCTGACAGTGGGACTTATTGACAATAAATTAAAAGAACATAACCTGCTGAGGAGCACTAAAAGAAAAGTGATAAAACATGGACAGTCTATTAATCTGGGCTGCTTCAGGATCGAATTTATCAAGACAAACCACAGCATCCAGGATGCTTCGGCCCTGGCCATCTATTCTCCGGCAGGCACAGTGATCCATACAGGAGATTTTAAGGTGGATTATACTCCTGTATTCGGGGATGCCATTGACCTGCAGAGATTCGCAGAGATCGGAAAGAAGGGTGTTCTGGCGTTGATGTGCGACAGTACCAATGCGGAAAGAAAGGGCTTTACCATGTCCGAACGTACTGTGGGCAGAACATTTGATAATATTTTTTCCGAGCATCGGAACACCAGGATCATTATCGCAACCTTTGCCTCTAATGTAGACAGAGTGCAGCAGATCATTAATTCTGCCTATAAATATGGCAGAAAAGTAGCGGTAGAGGGACGGAGCATGGTAAATGTGATCGGCACCGCCGCAGAACTGGGGTATCTTCAGATCCCGGACAAGACCTTGGTGGAGATCGATCAGATTAAGAATTATCCAGATGACAAAGTGGTTCTTATTACTACAGGAAGCCAGGGCGAGTCTATGGCGGCTCTTTCCCGTATGGCGGCAAATATCCACAAGAAGGTTACGATTAAACCTAATGACACTATCATTTTCAGTTCAAATCCTATTCCAGGAAATGAAAAGGCTGTATCCAAGGTGATCAATGAACTGAGCAGAAAGGGCGCGGATGTTATTTTCCAGGACGCTCATGTTTCAGGACATGCCTGCCAGGAAGAAATCAAATTGATCTATTCTTTGGTGAAGCCTAAGTATGCTATTCCGGTACATGGCGAATACCGGCATTTGAAAGCCCAGGCAGGCGTGGCAAAAGAACTGGGAATCCCCAAGGAGAATATTTTTATTCTGTCTTCCGGAGATGTTCTGGAACTGAATGAACAGGAGCCGGCCAGAGTAACCGGTAAAGTCCGCACAGGAGCAATTCTTGTAGACGGTCTTGGTGTGGGAGATGTAGGAAACATTGTTTTAAGAGACCGTCAGCACCTTGCAGAAGACGGTATTATGATCGTAGTCCTTACGCTGGAGAAACACAGCGGCAATCTGCTGGCAGGACCTGATATTGTTTCAAGAGGTTTTGTATATGTAAGAGAATCGGAAGATCTGATGGACGAAGCCAGGATCGTGGTGGAAGATGCCATTGATGTGTGCTTGGATAAGCATATTACAGACTGGGGAAAAATCAAAAATATCATCAAAGATTCCCTGGGAGATTTTCTGTGGAAACGTACTAAGAGAAATCCTATGATCCTGCCGATTATTATGGAGGCGTAGAGAATGAGTTTTATTGATACCTGCACAGAGATGCTGATCACTGCAATAAAAAACGGCAGCGTATATAAGCAATACTGTGCGGCCCTTGACGCGGTAAACAAAATCCCGGGACTGAAAGAACAGGTGGATGATCTGCGCCGTATGAACTACAGGGCCCAGAATGAATATGAGGACAAAAATTTATATGAGGTTATTGATGATTTAGATGAAAAGATGGAAGAACTGTGCAAAATTGAGGAAGTAAATCAATTCCTGGAAGCAGAACTGGCATTGTGTAAACAGCTTCAGGGAATCAGTACGGCTATTCATCAGGGGATTAATCTGGATGTTCCGGAATTATCATAGACCAAGGAGAACATTATGGGAGAACAAGTCAGAAAACAGAAAAAATCATCCATAATAGCCGGGGGGTTTTTCCGTTTTGCCGTCTACCTTATTGTAGCAGTTGCTGTGATCTATGTGGGAAAAACAGCTTATGACTTTGGATATAATATTTTTTATCAGCAGCCTATGGATTCAGAGGAAGAAGGCAGAGACATTACGGTAGTAGTAGAAGAAGGCGATTCTGTATATCAGATTGGCAAGACTCTGGAAAGCAGAGGATTGATCCGGGATGCCAAGGTGTTTGTTGTCCAGGAGAAGCTTTCCAATTACAGCGGTAAGCTCCAGCCGGGAACTTATATTTTGAATACCAGCATGACTCCGGATGAGATCATGGAGATACTGGCAAAGGAGAATGTTACCGGTCAGCCTGATCAGACTCAGGATGGAGAAAGTGAACAAGAAGGAAGTTCGGAACTTCAGGAAGGGTCTGATGCGTCTGCCGGGGAAGCGGAACAGGGAGGCAGCGAAGGGTGATAGTAGATGAACGGTTAGTGACATATATCAACTCTCTGGACAGAGGAAATACGCCTTTTCTCAATCAACTGGAGATGGATGCCCTGAAAGATCAGGTGCCGGTCATCCGCAGGGAAACCCAGAGTCTGCTGAAAGTATTGTTGACCATCAAGATGCCTTCTAGGATTCTTGAAGTAGGAACTGCAGTGGGATTTTCGGCTCTTTTGATGAGCACCTATGCTCCCGAAAACTGCAGGATAACAACGATTGAAAACTATGATAAAAGGATCCCTATTGCCAGGGAAAACTTTAAAAAAGCAGGAAAAGAAGAACAGATTACTCTTTTAGAGGGAGATGCCCGGGAAATCCTGAAAACTTTGGAAGGGCCTTTTGACTTTATCTTTATGGATGCGGCAAAGGGACAGTATATCCATTTCCTTCCGGATGTTTTGCGGCTTCTTTCCAGAAGCGGGATATTAATTTCAGATAATGTCCTCCAGGATGGGGACATTATAGAGTCGCATTTTGCTGTAGAAAGAAGAAACCGGACCATTTATAAGCGCATGAGAGAATATCTCAGTGCTTTAAAAAACAGCGATGTTCTGGAGACTTCCATACTTCCCCTTGGAGATGGAGTGGCATTAAGTGTAAAAAAATAGCAGGAGGAGAGACATGAGAAAAAAACCGGAATTACTGATTCCAGCAAGCAGCCTGGAAGTGCTGAAGATCGCAGTTGTCTTTGGGGCAGATGCGGTATATATCGGCGGAGAGGCTTTCGGGCTCCGGGCAAAAGCTAAAAACTTTTCCATGGAAGATATGAGAGAAGGCATTGCCTTTGCTCATGAACATGGAGTAAAGGTTTATGTTACTGCTAATATTTTAGCTCATAACAAAGATCTTCCTCAGGCACGCGAATATTTTCAGGAATTAAAGGAAATAAAGCCAGATGCATTGATCATTTCAGACCCTGGCATTTATATGATCGCTCAGGAAATATGTCCGGAAATTGAGCGGCATATCAGCACTCAGGCAAACAATACCAATTATGGGACCTATCTTTTTTGGTGGAATCAGGGGGCAAAACGAGTGGTCAGCGCCAGAGAACTTTCTCTGGAAGAAATCCGGGAAATACGGAGCCATATCCCTGAGGAGATGGAGATAGAGACTTTTATCCATGGGGCTATGTGTATTTCCTATTCGGGAAGATGCCTTCTTTCAAATTTCTTTACCGGAAGAGACGCCAATCAGGGAGCCTGCACTCATCCCTGCCGCTGGAAGTACTCTGTAGTAGAAGAAACCAGACCCGGGGAGTATATGCCGGTGTATGAAAATGAGAGAGGAACTTATATTTTTAATTCCAAAGATCTGTGTATGATCGGGCATATGGAGGATATCCTTTCCAGCGGCATAGACAGCCTGAAGATCGAGGGAAGAATGAAGACTGCCCTCTATGTGGCTACTGTAGCCAGAACTTACAGAAAAGCTATAGATGATTGTCTGGAAGACCCGGAAAAATACCGGAAAAATATGCCCTGGTATCAGGAGCAGATCAGAAGCTGCACGTATCGGCAGTTTACGACTGGATTTTTTTACGGAAAGCCTGATGAGACCAGCCAGATTTATGATAATAATACTTACGAAAAAGGCTATACCTATCTGGGAATTGTCTGGGAAGTGGAAGATGGTGTATGCAGGATTGAACAGAGAAACAAATTTTCCCTGGGAGAGACCATTGAGATCATGAAACCGGACGGAAGAAACCAGGAGGTGACTGTGGAGAGGATTGTGAATGAAGAAGGCAAGGAGCAGGAAAGTGCTCCTCATCCTCAGCAGATCCTTTATGTGACTTTAAGCCAGGCTCCGGAAAAATATGATATATTAAGAAGAAAAGAAAACTGAAAATCCTATTTGTGCTTTCAACCGGATACAAAGAAAAACTGGAGATTTGTATCCGGTATGCAATTATTCAGAATTGTTCTCTGAGCTTAAGAAGCGCATTTTTTTCAATACGTGAGACATAAGAGCGGCTGATTTTCAGCCGCTTTGCTATTTCTCTCTGGGTCAGTTCCTTTTGGCCGTAGAGTCCGTAGCGGAGGATGATGATTTCCTGTTCTCTGGGAGAAAGAACTTTGGGAAGGAGCTGATAGAGATAGTCGATATCCTGTTTCAGAGAATAATTTTTTACTACATCTACCGGTTCGGTTTCGATCACATCCAGAAGACTGATTTCATTGCCTTCTTTATCTGTGCCGATAGGCTCATAGAGAGAAACCTCTTTGCTGGATTTTTTCCTGGAACGCAGGAGCATGAGGAGTTCATTGTCAATACATCTGGCGGCATAGGTAGAGAGCCGGCTTGCTTTTTGAAAGTCAAAGGTCTGGATCGCTTTGATCAGGCCAATAGTCCCTATAGAGATCAAGTCGTCTAATTCTTCCGCAGCTCCCTGATACTTTTTTACAATATGTGCAACCAGACGTAGATTTCGCTGAATCAGAATGTCTTTCGCTTCCAGGCTGCCCTGTTTGTATTCCTGAAGATAATGTCTCTCTTCTTCCGGAGTCAGGGGCTTTAGAAATGTTTTCACACGAGCATACCTCAGAGGAATTTAATTATAGTTTATGAAAGAAAAGGAGATTTAGTGCTTTTCCATTGTAAATTCCCGGATTCTGTGATACACTTAACCAAAATAATTTCTTAAATTCCGGCAGTTCTGCCAAATTTCCAATGAATAAAAGTGAAAAATGACGAAACAGGAGCTCTTGCATTTTGCAGAACCTGAATCGGAAAAAGGAGGTAATATGTACAGCAATGTGTTGTCGGCTGCCATTTCCGGAGTAGAGGGGGTGGCTGTTTTGGTAGAGGCAGATGTAAGCAATGGTCTGCCTATGTTTTCTATGGTAGGTTTTCTTTCTTCCAGAGTCCGCGAGGCCCAGGAACGGGTATGGACTGCTCTTAGAAATACGGGACTGTCCTTTCCTCCGAAACGGATCACAGTAAACCTCTCTCCGGCAGATATACGGAAGGAAGGCACCAGATTTGACCTGCCTATTGCAGCTGCTCTTTTAGGTGCGTTCGGGTATCTGGATAAAGAAAAACTTCAGGGAGTCTGCATGGCTGGTGAACTAGGGCTTAATGGAGAAGTAAAAGGTATCAGAGGCGTTCTTTCTATTATAGATACGGCGGAAAAGAACGGATGCAGTTTATGTATCATACCCAAAAAGAATCTTCCTGAGGCTGTCGGCGGGGGAAAGATTAAGATCCTGGGAATCGGCAGCCTTAAAGAATTTCTGGAGCATGCCAGAGAGGATGAATGGGGAGCGCCGGAGATTCCTGATCATAAATGGGAACCGGATCAGACAGAATATCAGGAGGATTTCTCTGAGATCCTTGGGCAGGAGGCGGCTAAAAAAGCGGCCGTGATCGCAGCGGCGGGGTTTCATAATATCCTTTTTATCGGTACAAAGGGGGCGGGAAAAACTATGATTGCCTTTAGACTCCCTACAATCTTCCCAGACTTAGATTGGGAAGATTGTATGAAAGTGTCCAGGATATACAGCGTGGCGGGACTGTTGGACGGGAGAGGAGCTTTGAGCAGGAAAAGACCTTTCCGATGTCCTCATCATACGATCACACCGAAAGCCCTGGCAGGAGGGGGCGCTTATCCGATTCCCGGAGAAATCACCCTGGCGCATAAAGGCATTTTGTTTCTGGATGAGCTTCCGGAATTTTCCAGATCATCTCTGGAAATCCTGCGTCAGCCTTTGGAACAGAGAAAAATATATATTTCCAGAGTACATGGAAATTATGAATTCCCTGCAGATTTTCTTCTGGCTGCAGCCATGAATCCTTGTCCCTGCGGTTATTATCCGGACAGAAACCGATGTTCCTGCACTCAGCATCAGATAGCCGCATATTTAGGGAAGATCAGCGGTCCGTTACTGGATCGGTTTGATATCTGTACGGAAATGAGAGAAGTACCTGGAGAAATGTTAAAAAGACAGGCAAAAGGGAAAAATTCAGAGGAAATACGCCGGGAGATATCCCGGGTCCATGAAATACAGAAGGAAAGATATAAAGGAACAGAAATTTATTTTAACGGACGTCTTTCCGGAAAGGATACAGAAAAATACTGTATGACTGAAAAGGATGCGAAAAGGCTGCTTCAGAAAGCTTATGAGAAGCTTGGCCTCAGTGTGAGAGGATATCATAAAGTCATGAAAACTGCCAGGACGATTGCCGATCTGGAAAACAGTGAGTTGATCATGGAATCGCATATCAGCGAAGCAATATGTTATCGTTCATTAGATAAAAAATACTGGAAATAAAAGAGGGAAGGGGACATATCATGGAAAAAAGAGAGAGGATATGGAAATGCGTTTATGAGGACAGTCAGTATCCGGAAAAGCTAAAATATTATAATGCCATGCCAAAAGTGCTGTATATCAGAGGAGAGCTGCCCGATCCGGGTAAACCGGCGGTTGCTGTTGTAGGGGCCAGAGCCTGCAGCAGATACGGAGAACAGCAGGCTTATAGATTTGGAAAATTATTGGGGGAAAACGGAGTCCAGGTCATCAGCGGTCTGGCCCGGGGAATTGACGGAAGCGCGCAGAGAGGAGCCTTAGACGGAGGAGGAAAAACTTTTGCGGTAATGGGATGCGGAGGCGACATTTGCTATCCGCCTGAGCATGAAGAACTCTATAGAAGGATAAAAGAGGGCGGAGGAGGGATCCTCTCTGAATTTCCAGAGGGGACTCCTCCTTATGGAAAGAATTTTCCAAGGAGAAACAGGATTATCAGCGGTTTGGCAGACCTGATCCTGGTAATTGAAGCCAGAGTAAGAAGCGGCTCTCTGATCACGGCAGGGTATGCTCTGGAACAAGGAAAGACTGTTTATGCACTTCCGGGAAGGGTGGGAGATGCCCTGAGCGAAGGATGCAACAGGCTTATTGCCGATGGAGCAGGAATCGCGTGGAAACCGGAAATATTGCTGACAGAACTGGGAATTTCTTCTGAGATAAAGGTTAATTTCAGGCAAAATTCGAAGATAAGACTTGCAAGCCAGGAAGAAATGGTGTATAGTTGTCTGGATTTCCAACCAAAGAATATAGAAGACATTTATGAGGAAACAAATTTAGATACAAAAGTAATAGCAGAAGTTTTATTAAAATTGGAGCTTGACGGGCTGATCACAGAGCCTGTTAAGAATTACTATGCCAGAGCAGGAGGTTGACATGGCAAAATATCTGGTAATTGTGGAATCACCGGCAAAGGTGAAGACCATTAAAAAATTTCTGGGTTCAAATTATGAAGTCATGGCTTCCAATGGGCATGTTCGGGATCTGCCCAAAAGCCAGCTTGGTTTTGATGTAGAGAATGACTATGAGCCTAAGTATATAACGATCAGAGGAAAGGGAGACATTCTTGCGGCTCTTCGGAAAGCCGCAAAGAAGGCAGATAAAGTTTATCTGGCGACCGACCCCGACCGGGAAGGAGAGGCTATATCCTGGCATCTTTCTTACGCCCTAAAACTGGACAGTAAAAAAATGCGGCGGATCACTTTTAATGAGATCACAAAAAGTGCAGTGAAGGCATCTATCAAACAAGCCAGGGATATTAATATGAATCTGGTAGACGCGCAGCAGGCCAGAAGGCTGCTGGATCGTATGGTGGGATATGAGATCAGTCCTTTGCTGTGGGAAAAGGTGAAGAGAGGATTAAGCGCAGGAAGAGTACAGTCTGTAGCCCTGCGTATCATCGGAGACAGGGAAGAAGAGATCAATAATTTTATTCCGGAGGAGTATTGGACTCTGGACGGAGAATTCCAGGTAGAGGGGGAGAAAAAGCCTCTGACTGCGAAATTTTATGGAAGTAAAAATAAAAAAATTGTCATACATTCCAGGGAGGAACTGGATAAGATTCTGGAAGAACTTCAGGGAGTCAGTTACAGGATCGCTGAAGTAAAACGAGGAGAAAGAAACAAAAAGGCGCCCATGCCTTTTACAACCAGTACATTGCAGCAGGAAGCTTCCAAAGTATTGAATTTTTCTACACAGAAAACCATGAGATTGGCCCAGCAGCTTTATGAAGGTGTAGATATTAAGGGAAGCGGAACCGTAGGTCTGATCACCTATCTGCGTACAGATTCCACCCGTATCTCAGAAGAAGCGGATCAGTCTGCAAGAGCGTACATTGCGGCACAGTATGGAGAGCAGTATGTGGCTGATACAGAGAAAAAGAATGACAGCGGCAAGCGGATACAGGATGCTCATGAGGCTATCCGTCCTACAGATATTTCCAGATTGCCGGCTCAGGTAAAGGAATCTTTATCCAGAGACCAGTTCCGTCTGTATCAGCTGATCTGGAAGCGATTTGCCGCCAGCAGGATGCAGCAGGCAAAGTATGAAACCACTTCCGTAAAAGTTCAGGGAGGCGAATATTATTTCACAGCATCTGCTTCAAAACTGAAGTTTGACGGCTTTATGACTGTTTATACTCAGGATGATGAAGAAAAACAGGAAAATCAGCTTCTCTCCAAAAACCTGGAAGAAGATACACAGCTGCAGCTTATTGGGCTGGAAGAACTGCAGCATTTTACACAGCCTCCGGCTCATTATACAGAGGCGGCGCTGGTAAAAACTTTAGAGGAGCTGGGAATTGGAAGACCAAGTACTTATGCGCCTACGATCACAACGATCATAGCCAGAAGATATGTAGCCAAAGAGAATAAAAATCTTTATATGACTGAATTAGGGGAAGTCGTAAATAATATTATGAAAAAGGCATTTCCCAGTATTGTAGACGTACATTTCACCGCAACTATGGAACAGCTTCTGGACAGCGTGGAAGAGGGAAAAGTTCAGTGGAAGACTATTATCCGCAACTTTTATCCGGATCTTGAAGAGGCAGTGGCAAAGGCCAGAAAAGAGTTGGAACAGGTGAAGATCGAGGACGAGGTCACTGATGTAGTCTGTGAACAGTGCGGAAGAAATATGGTGATAAAATACGGACCCCATGGAAAGTTCCTGGCATGCCCGGGATTTCCGGAGTGTAAGAATACCAAACCATATTTGGAAAAAATCGGCGTCCCCTGTCCTATCTGTGGAAAAGATGTGGTTATCAGAAGAAGTAAAAAGGGAAGGATTTACTACGGCTGTGAGAATAATCCAGAATGTGAGTTTATGTCCTGGCAGAAGCCTTCTAAGGAGAAATGTCCGGCATGTCACAGTTATATGCTGGAAAAGGGTAATAAATTGGTATGCTCAGATAAGCAATGCGGTTATGTGATGATGAAGCCAAAAGAAAAGGCTTTGGAGGACAGCATCGCTTAGAAAATAAAAAAGGAGTTTTCCATCTGTGCAGTATTTTGTCTGCTTATTATGGAAAGCTCCTTTTAAAAATTTTAAACAGGCAGAAAATTCAGAGAGTAAATGGAAAAATCGGAACAATAGTCTGGAAAAAATGAAAACAATACCTGAAAAAAGAATTATTAGAAAACAGATAAAAAGACTGAAAATAGAAAAACTATACGTTGATTTCAGAATAGTTGTATGCTAAAATGGAATATATGAAACAGAAATGCCTGTTAGGCCGTCAGCTTGCAACTTGAGCTGCCTTAACAAAAATCAAAGGAAAGGAGGATCGCCATGAGCGTACAATTATTAGATAAAACCAGGAAAATCAACAAATTGCTTCACAATAATCATGCATCTAAGGTTCTGTTTAATGATATCTGTGAAGTCATGGTTGAAACATTAGATTCAAATATTCTGGTTATCAGCAGGAAAGGGAAGGTTCTTGGCGTAGGCACCTGCCCAGGAGTAGAAGAAATAAATGAGCTGATCGACAGCGAAGTAGGCGGTTATATTGACAAGCTGTTAAATGAGAGACTTTTAGGGGTGCTGTCTACAAAGGAAAATGTGAACTTAGAGACCCTGGGATTTGAAAATGAAATGATCGATCATTATGTGGCAATCATCAGCCCTATTGATATTGCAGGAGAGAGACTTGGAACCTTGTTCATGTACCGCAGTGAGAAACCTTATGATATTGAGGACATTATTGTCAGCGAATACGGGACAACAGTTGTGGGACTGGAAATGATGCGTTCTGTCCACGAAGAAAATGCTGAGGAGAACAGAAAGATCCAGGTGGTAAAGTCCGCATTTAACACCTTATCTTTTTCGGAATTGGAGGCAATCATTCATATATTTGACGAACTGGACGGAGACGAAGGAATCCTGGTTGCCAGTAAGATTGCTGACAGAGTGGGGATTACCCGTTCCGTTATTGTAAATGCGCTGAGAAAATTTGAAAGTGCAGGGGTTATTG
>ERZ1090878.1525-NODE-1530-length-10852-cov-3.338890_pt1 | contig 10852 bp, 4 predicted proteins | sample MGYA00478473_ERZ1090878 | MGnify/ENA primary metagenome ERZ1090878 (study PRJEB33644, sample SAMEA5815720) | chicken gut metagenome | biome: Chicken; feature: Gastrointestinal Tract; material: Caecum | place: Ireland | collected 2019-01-01 | study: A study of the... | reverse complement strand
CTACACTTCTAGCTTCGTCGGCAGCGTCAGATGTGTATAAGAGACAGGTGTAACAAATCGGCCCTGTTTGTCGTCTTATAAACAAGAGGAGAAATTTATGACTGACTGTTTTCAGATAAGCCCTCGCTTCAAGGAGAAAGGAGCGTAAACCATGAAACAAAAGCACAACCTGTTTTCCAAAACCATTGCACTGGCGATGGCGATCCTGATTGCGTCCACGACGCTCACCGGATGCAGCTGGTTCAGCTCCCGCCAGGATGAGTCCTCCCAGGAGGTGGTGCTGGAAGCGCCCGAACCGGACGCCCAGGACCCGGGAGAGGACATTGTGGACGACTCTGAGGTGACGGCGGACGAGGACCCGACCATCCAGAGCGACGAGGAAGAAAATGTGGTGGAGGAGCCGGACACCACGACCACCGGTTCCAAGCCTGACACGACCACCACCGGGACCACCGGCACTGCCTCCGGTTCGACGACCACCACCCAGACAGTCGTGGTCACCACCCCGCAGCAGACAGCCGCTCCGACAAACACCAACAAGACAAATAGCAGCTCGAACACCTCCAAGACTTCGAGCACAACGAAGCCCACCGGCACCACCTCGCGCCAGCAAAGCTCCCAGAACACGACGGCGGTTTATCAGCCGGTCGGCAGCAAGCCGGTCGAGAAAAGCGCCGCAAAGCAGCTGGCACAGCCCACCGGCGGCGCGCCTACCCCGAAGAAGAACACCAGCTACCCCAGCGCGCGTTTTTCGCAGAAGGGCACCTACAGCGAGTCCAAGGTCTACCAGGACGGCTACATCGACACCGGCTCGGTGACCATCGCCAACAAGACCTTTGTCGGCAGCCTGTACATCAAGGTTCCGTCCGGCACCGTCACCCTGAAGAATGTGGACATCCAGGGCACTCTCTATGTCCACAGCGGCAGCGACTGGGTCAAGCTCTATGACGTCAACGCCTCCAAACTGGAGGTAGAGAGCAAGGACACCTCCCGCGTCTTTGCTTCCCGCGACACCGAGCTTTCCAACGTCAGCATCAAGAGCGAGACCATCCTGGAGGAGGGCGGACTGTTCTCGAACAGCCGGGGCTTCACCAACGTCACCGTCAACGCCCCGAAGGGCACCACCCTGACGATGAAGAATTTGGCGCTCAACCTTTTGACCACCCGCTCCGACTGCGACGTCGTGTATGACGACGACACCATCATCAACTACGTCTACACCTACGCCCCCACCGACCTGTACGGCTACGGGCAGATCAACCGCCTGTACTGCTACAGCGACGGGGTTTACTACGACGCTAAGCCGCTGTATATCGAGACCGGGCGCGGCTATGCCACCCCGTCCAAGCGGATCTACTCCGGCGGCTCCGGCTCGTCCGACCAGACCAAGAAGGTCACGCTGTACGACATCGCCAACCAGTATCTGGACATCGGCGAAAAGAAGATTGTGCGCATCGACCACAACGGCAGCTCGTTGCGGGTGACCACCAGCAATGCCAGCGTGGCGAAGGTGACCTACTCCACCGCCAAGAGCCACATCACCATGACCGGCGTCAAACCGGGCCGGGCGACTATCAAGGTCACCTCCTCCCGCACCGGTTATGAGAGCAGCACCATCTCGTTTGACATCATTGTGCGCGACAACACCACCCAGACGGTGCAGCTGTCGGGCATCTCGAACAAATACATGGATGAGGGTGACGTGCGCTATGTCAACGTCAACACCAACGCCAGCCGCATCACCCTGACCAACTCCAACTCCCGTGTGGCTGAGGTGACGGCGGACGGCTTCCAGCTGAAGATCCGCGCCAGAAACGCCGGCACCACCACCGTCAAGGTCACCGCCTCCCGCTCCGGACAGATTTCCAAGAGCACGACCTTTAAGGTCATTGTCAGCGGGAACAGCAGCGGCAGCGAGGACAAAGTGATTATCCGCAAGATCAGCGATCAGATTATGAACCGCGGAAGCGAGCGGATCATCAACGTCTACACCGACGGCAGCTCGATTAAGGCAAGCAGCAGCAACACAAGCGTTGCCAGAGTCAGCACCCGCCGGGATGACACGCTGATTATCGAAGCGGTCGGTACCGGCACAGCCCGCATCACCGTCACCGCCTCCCGCCGCGGATACCGCGACGCGACCACCAGCTTTTATGTCGACGTCAACGGAAAGACCATCTCCGCCCCGACCGTCTACATGAACTACCCCAACGGGGCCAGCTACACAAACGGCAGCTGGAGCAACCAGAACATCACCTTTACCCTGACCGGCTACAGCAGCGGACGGACCGCCTACTCCTATGAGCGTCCGGCGGGCGGCAGCTCCTCCCAGTGGGGCAACCGCAGAGAGCTTGCAAACGGCACCCTGACCATCAACGCCGAAGGGCAGAAGGACTACTACTTCTTTACCCGCGGCAGCGCAGGCGACAGCGAGGCCACAAGAGTGTATACGGTCAGGATTGATAAGACGAAGCCGGTTATCGACAGCGCTTCCGTCCAGAACAACACCCTGAGCCTTCGGGTTTCCGATGCGCTGTCCGGCGTGGCGAATGTTGTGGTGCTTGACAGCAACAATACCCGGTATACACCGGTCTATGCGAACGGCACCTACACCTTTACGCCAGCGGCGGCAGGCAACTACCGGGCGGTTGTCACCGACTATGCGGGCAACTCGGTTACCTCCAATACCTATAGCATGCCGGGCACAACGCAGCCGGATACCACGCCGCCTGTCATCACCATCGACAGCACGACGACAGCGCCGCAGACCTGGCAAAGAGCTTCGTTTGATGTAAAATTTAGTGTCAGCGACAGCGGCAAGCTGAAGTCGGTTACCGCCGACCGCGGCAGACTGACCCAGCAGACGGATGGCAGCTATATTCTGAGCCTGGACGAAGAAGGCCAGAATACCTATACCATTACCGCCGAGGACGAAAGCGGAAACAAGCAGACGGCACAGATCACCTATTATCTGGATGAAACGAATCCAGTTATCGGAGAACCGACTGTTGACAAAAATAATGAGGTAACATTTACCGTCACCGATAGTCTTTCTGGCATTGTCACCAACAGTATTACGGCTGTCAACAAAGCCGACAGTAATGATAAAAAGGATGTAACATCCGCAACCGGTGACAGATACACCTTCACCGGTGAAGCAGGCAAGACCTATACTGTAAGTGTTATGGACGGTGCAGGCAACACAACCCAGAAAGATGTCCAGATTCCGCAGGATACCACAACCACCCCGCAGCCGCCCGCACAGGGCACCATCACCCTGAGCAAAATCTCTGTCTCGAATGAAAGCGGAATCGCAAAGAGCAAGACCCTCAGCTTCCAGATCGAGCAGAACCTGCAGGCGGGCGAGACGTTAAACGTCACCGTTCAGAAGCAGGGCGGCGCGCAGCTGAACGCCGCGGCCACCCAGTCCGGCAACTCGACCAACTACAGCGTCGAGGTCAGCGAGGACGGCACCTATGAGGTGACCGCGACCATCAGCAAGGACAATGTGGTGCTCGATACCGAGAAAGAAAGCATTTCGGTTGCAGGAATCGACAACGAGAAGCCGGTAATCGATTCTATCGAGCAGACGGAAGAAAAAGACGGATCCAAGATTTCCTTTAAAGTGACGGATGCAAATGCAGTGAACGTTCTGTTTAACGGAACAACAATTGCTGCAAATGCAGACGGCAGCTACAGCGTGACCGGAATCCCGGCGGGAGACTATACCATCGCCGCCACCGACGCGGCCGGCAACACCGCCACCCAGAAGGTAACGGTGACCGAGAAGCAGCAGGCCCCGACCGTCACCGTTCCGAGCAACACGGTCAGCAGCGCCGACGGCCAGACCGCAACCACCACCATCACCGTCGACCCGCACGGCAGCAGCGTTTCTGCCGTTGAGCCGAAGGAGAGCGGCGCGCAGGTCACCAGGACCGCTGAAAACCAGTACCAGTTTACCGCAACCGCCAACGGCAGCTACACTGTCGAGGTTACCACAGCGGATAACCTCTCCGCCAGCGTGGCCCTGCAGGTAACCGGCATCCAGGAAAAGACCAACGAGCCGCCGGTCATCCAGCTCGGCGAGCAGCAGCTCGATGCGGCGATGACCGAAGTCACCATCCCGGTCACCGTCTCCGATCCAGACGGCAATGCGGCGAATGTCAAACTCACCGCCAGCGGCGGCTCCCTGACCGGGGAGGGCGGCAGCTATACCTTCACCGCCACCGCCAACGGCAGCTACACCTTCACCGCGGTTGACAAGGACGGCAACCAGGCCACCGCCAATGCCTATGTGGAGAAGATTATCGGCAACATCGCGCCGGCAATCCGCGCGGGACAGCCGCAGGTAAGCGCCGGCACCGCGACCGCAGCCATCACCGCTGACCCGAACGGCGGCGCGGCCATCACCTCGGTGACCGGCAGCGAGGGCTGCACCGTCGCCCCACAGGGGGACGGCAGCTACCTGCTGACCACCAGCGCCAACGGCACCTACACCGTCACCGCGACCAACGCGCTGGGCAAGACCGCCCAGACCACCGTCACCGTCAGCGGCATCGACAGCACCCCGCCGGTCATCGGCGAGCCGTCGGTTAGCTACAGCGAGGACCGCAAAACCGCCACCGTCAGCCTGAGCGTTACCGATGAGGGCGGCGTGGCAAGCGTCACCTTCGCCGGCATCGAGATGAGCGCCAGCGGCGGAAGCTATCAGGCTTCGGTCAGCCAGAACGGCAGCTACACCGTCGTAGCGGTCGACCAAGCGGGCAACCAGCAGTCCGCCACCGTCCAGGTGAGCGGCATCGACCTGACCCCGCCGTCTATCCAGGTAATGAGCGCGAACAATACCTGGCAGAAATCCCAGACGGTCACCTTCTCGGTCACCGATGAAAACAGCGGAGTCAGCACCGTGCAGGTGACCAAGGACGGTGCGCCGGTTGCCTACACCGAGAGCAGCGGCTATCAGTTTGTCGCCGCAGCCAACGGCACCTATGTGATTGCTGCCACCGACAAGACGGGCAACCAGAGCACCCAGAGCGTCACCATCACCATGGTGGACGCCACCGCTCCGGCAGCGCCGTCGCTGACAAACGGCGGCAAACCGGTCAATGCCTATAATGGCAAAGAGGACAGCGTCTACAAGACCGACGCCACCAGCTTTGCGGTCAGCTACCAGAAGGCGGCGGAGGGAGAGAGCCCCGTCACCGTCAAGGCCAAGGTGGACAGCGGCGAATACACCGCCCTCTCCGCCGACGCGCCCAAGGTGACCCTGACCGCAGGCACCCACACCGTTAAGATCAAGACGGTAGACGCGGCGGGCAACGAGAGCGCCGAAGTGACCTACCAGATCAGCGTTCAGACAAAGCAGGCCTCCGAGCAGACCGGCACCGAAAAACCGGAGACTTCCGACAAACAGCAAGAGGAGACGCAGGAACAGCCAAAGGAGAAGCAGTCAGCCGAATCCTTTGCCGATCCGCTCCCGCAGGAATAACAGCCTTTATACAGAGGGCCCCGCAAGAGGGAAAGCGCCGCGGCGCTTTCCCTCTTTTGCTGAGTGGGTTTTACAAGAATAGCAAATCGGCTTTGCAGAAAATGAACTTTTTTTGTCAGTGCGCAAAAGGTTTTGCAAACTTTTTGAAAAGAGTTTGTCATTTTTGTAAAAATATGTTATGATGAAGATGACTGTTAAAAAGCCCACGACAGAAAAGCGTTGACACTCGATAGGGGAATGGCAGCTTTTGCGGGCAGCATATAATTTGGAAAACAGCCTGCCCGGCAACCTTTTGACATCAATATTTTTAGGAGAGATGCGTTTATGAAACAGCACAAGAGAAAACTGGCGCTGCTTGCGGCGGCCATCCTGGCCTGTTCGGCGGCGGGCTGCGCGGGGACGCAGGACCAATCTTCGGCGCAGTCACAAAGCCAGCTGTGGGTGGTGGACAACAGCGTCGATGTCCAGCAGGATTATGTGATGGAAAACCCTTCCGCAATCGGGGATCTGACCACGCCGGTGCGGGTCATCTCCAAGGAGGAGCAGGCCGCCTCCCGGCACGCTGAGCAGCCGGACGAGGTGCGCGCCATCTGGCTGTCCTACCTCGATTTAAAGCCGATGCTGCTGAACAGCGATGACAGCAGTGTCGGGGAGGAGCAGTTTACCAAGAACATCGAGCAGGCCTTCGACAATGTGAAGGCCCTGGGGCTCAACACCGTCATCGCCCAGGTGCGCCCCTTCAGCGACGCGCTGTATGAATCGGAGCTGTTCCCCTGGTCCTATCTGGCCGGCGGGGAGGAGGGGATAGACCCCGGCTTTGACCCGCTGGAGATTATGGTGGAGGAGGCCCATGAGCGCGGCCTGCGGCTGGAGGCGTGGCTGAACCCCTACCGGGTGCGCAACAGCGCCACCAACGCCGAGCTCAGCGCCGAAAACCCCGCGACAGCGATGCTCAAGACCGGCGACGCCATCCAGTACAACGGCGCCATCACCTATAACCCCGCAAGCAAAAAGGCCCAGCAGCTGATTGTGGACGGGGTGCGGGAGATTGTGGAGAACTATGAGGTGGACGGCATCCACTTTGACGACTACTTCTACCCGACCACCGACGTGGCCTTCGACGCGGCCTCCTATGCCCAGTACCAGACCGGCGGCGGAACCATGAGCCTGGCTGACTGGAGAAGGGAAAACGTCAACCAGCTGGTCAGGGCGGTGTATGCGGCGGTCAAGGAGACCGACCCGGAGGTGGTCTTTGGCATCAGCCCGCAGGGAAACATGGAGAACAACTACGACAAGCAGTTTATCGATGTGGAGGAGTGGCTGACCGAGGACGGCTACATCGACTACATCTGTCCACAGATTTATTTTGGATTTGACAACAGCACCTACCCCTATGCCGAGACGGTGGAGGCGTGGAGCGACCTGATCGAAAATGACGTGCAGCTGTACATCGGGCTCTCGCCGTACAAGATCGGCACCGAGGACACCTATGCAGGTTCCGGCCGCTGGGAGTGGGCCAACAGCGGGGACATCCTGGCCCGCCAGGTGGACACTGCGCGCCAGGCCGAACACTACAAGGGCTTTTCGCTGTTCCGTTACGACTCGGTGTTCCAGCCACAGTCGGGCGTGAAGGCGGCTGTGCAGGAGGAGATCGACAGCCTCAAGCAGGTCTTGTAGGCAAAAAGCAGGACGTAAAAACAGGAGGCTATGGTTGTGACAACAAGAGAGCATAAAGAAAAGACGATTGTAGGGCCCCTGATTGGGGTCATCCTGGTCATCACCATCATCGCGGCCTTTGCGGTTGTGATTCTGCGCCAGACAGCGGCGCAGGAACAAAAGGAGGAGCTGAACGCCCAGGCGGTGCAGCAGGCAGAGCAGGCGCAGCTGCAAGCTCAGGCAGCGACGCGCTCACAGCCGCAGGAGGATGCGGTGGTGGCGGCGTCCAGCTTCCAGTTCCCGTCGGACATGAAGGCGGCGATGGTTGAGCCGGGGCGCGAGTTTCTGACCGTGCTGTCCGGCCATATCGAGCAGGCGGAGCTGGCGCTGTCCGGAGAGGAGCAGCAGCTGCAACAGCAGCAAACCCTCGACCCGCCGGAGATTGACGAGCAGCAGGTGCGCGACGAGATCGACCAGATGGTGCAGGACGCGGCGGAGCTGGGGCTGGACACCCTGTTTGTCTCGCTGGAAAACGCCTACGGCACCCTCTGGGAGTCGCCGGGCGCGATGACCTCCTTCGACGCGCTGGGCTATCTGTACGACAGCGCACACCAGGCGGGGCTGTCGCTGTACGGCGTCCATGACCTCTCCTTTGTGGTGGGGGGCAGCGGACGGATGAGCTACATCAGCGCGGTGGATGCGCAGACGCTGGACCAGTGTGCCGAGCAGATGAAGAACATCGTGTCGGGCAGCCAGCTGGACGGGCTGCTGCTGGACGGCTACCTCAACCCGGAAACCGACTACAGCTATGCGGCCTTCACCCAGACCGGGGCCAACGTCAGCATGGACACCTACATGACCGAGAGCACCACCCTGCTGGTCAAGACTGCCCGCCAGGCTGCGCAGGAGGCAAACGCTTCGCTGCCGGTGGGGCTGGCGGTCAGCCCGGTGTGGGCCACCGCCGACGAGCAGGAGGGCGGCATTGATCTTGCCTACACCCAGACCTCGCTGGGGGCCTACCACGCCGACACCAAGGGGATGATCGAGCAGGGGCTGTGCGACTTTGTGGTGGTCAAAAACTACGGCGCCACCGCCAGCGAAACCCTGCCCTTTGAGCAGATTGCCGACTGGTGGAACGACACCCTCTCCCAGAGCGGCGTCGCTGCCCTGATGGGACATGCCTCCTCCCGGGCAGGGGTGTGGGAAAACGGCTGGGGGCCAAACTATGAGCTGGCGACCCAGTGGGAGATTGCACAGGGGGAAGAGGCCTTTTCGGGCAGCGTGTTTAACTCGCTGGAAACCCTGCTGCAGGACCCCAACTACACCACCTACTACCTGACCGAAGCCTGGACGCAGGCAGAGGAGGGGGCGGCAGAGGAGCAGACCTCCGACAGTGAGAGTCAGCCGCAGACCATGCAGACAGCTTCAGCGACGCAGGCGGAGCCTGCCGCCCAAGCCGACCTCTACACCATCGACGCGGGGCAGGCCCAGCAGGTGGAGGACGGGGAGAGCATCGGCTCCGGCAGCTATCAGGATTTGGCGGACAGCTATGCGGGGGCCAGCATCCTTGAGCAGATCAGCCCGGTGGGCAACCGCAGCGTGGCCCACGGCGACACCATCATCATCACCGCTGTGGCGCAGGAGGGCGCGCGGGTGACCGCAGAGGTCAACGGCGAGACCATCCAGCTTGCCGAGACAAACCGCTCGGCGGGCATCAGCGGGTACAGGCGCTACTCCGCCGAGTATGAGGTGGACGGCACGGGGATGACCTCCTCGGATATGGGCAACGTGGTGGTGACCGCCACGCTAAACGGCTCCAGCGACAGCCTGACCGGCGCCAAGCTGACCTTCCAGCTGGACAGCCTGCCCTCCTCCTCCGGCTCCTACGGCACCAGCAGCAACCCGCCGAGCGGCAGCAGCTCGAGCAGCAATAGCTCGAGCAACGGCTATGTGCGGCCGGAGTTGTCCACCTCCCCGACCAAAGCCATCGGGGATGGGACGCTGGTGCAGGTGGTGGCTGAGCAGGCCTGGACCTTCCCGGTCAATAAAAACAGCATTTATCCGGACACCGACTGCTACCCGCTGCCCTACGGCACGATGGACTATGTCACCGGCGAGATGGTCAGCATCAAGGACGGCAGCAAGTACCGGTACTACTACAAGCTGGCCTCGGGGCGGCGCGTCTACTGCGAGGATGTGGAGGCGGTGACCAGCGGGGTCTCGATTCGAAATAACCGCATCACCAACATGACGGTGCGGGCGACCAACGACTTCACCTATGTCATCCTGCAGTCGGACAACCCGGTCTCCTTCCTGCCGAGCTATTCGACCGGGCGCATCCGGTTCGAGTTCCCGCACACCCGCCGCACGCCGGGCGACCTTTCGCTGAGCCACAACCCGCTGGTTTCCCGCGCGGCCTGGCACGGCTCGACGCTGACGCTGGAGCTGCTGGACAACAACGGTTTCCTCGGCTACAAGGCCTACCACGAGAACGGCAACATCGTGCTGCGCTTTAATAACCCCACCGGCATCGAGGGGGCGCGCATCACCGTAGACCCCGGTCACGGCGGCAGCGACCCGGGCGTGGCGGACAACATCGACCCGGACTGGCCGGAGAAGCGCATCAACTGGGAGCTTGCCCAGGCGATCGCCGACGCGCTGGAGGAGAAGGGCGCTGAGGTCAACTTGCTCAACACCTACAATAACACCACCACCATGCAGAGCCGACTGGCGCGGGCCAAAACCTTTGCCTCCTCGCTGTTTTTGTGAATCCACACCAACTCCTCGGAGGTCAACACCAGCGCGTCCGGGTCGGAGTGCTACTACTTCTACCCCTTCGCCAAAAAGCTGGCGGCGCAGATGTCCAGCGCGACCTCGGACGGGCTTTCCACCAGCGACCGCGGCGCCAAGTATGACGTCTTTTATGTCACCCGCGACCCGCAGATGGTGGGCATCCTCAGCGAGGTGGGCTTCCTGACCAACTCCACCGAGTACGGCAAGATGCAGCAGGATTCTTACCAAGAGAGCGTGGGCGAGGCGGTGGCGGACGCCATCGAGGAGTATCTCGAGGCCGCTGGCTCGGAATATGCCGGCCGCACCGGCACCCAGAGCACCGGCATGGCGCTGACTGTCTCCGACGGCCCGACCTTTAACGAGGACGCCGAGGACTCCACCGGCTACGACATCATCGGCGATCACACCTATGGCTCGTCCGGTTCGTCCGGTTCGTCCAGCTCGTCGAACAATGACGATGAGGATGGGGAGGACGAAGACAACACCTCCGGCTCCTCCGGCAGCTCGTCGAGCAGCCGTCCGTCCGGGCCGGTCAGCGAGACGGTCATCGCCGAGGGACCGGGTACGGGCGACGTGCAGTACATCATCTTCACCGACCCGGAAAATAAGAAGCTGAACATGGAGGTCGGCGACGAGTAACAGCTGGGCATCAAACTGACCGGCGACTCCACCGTCACCCGCAAGTACACCACCAGCGACAAGTATGTGGCGACCATCGACGAGGACGGCGTGGTCCACGCGGTGGGCGCAGGCAGCTGCAAGATCACTGTGGTGGCGGGCGACCAGGGCGGCACCATCGACGTGCGGGTCACCGGCGACAGCTACAGCGCGTCCAACGACAGCAACCGTGGTAGCAGCAGCAATAGCGGCAGCAGCAACAACAGCAACAGCGGCCGGGTGGAGGACGTCACCGGC
>ERZ1090878.1522-NODE-1527-length-10864-cov-6.281432_pt1 | contig 10864 bp, 12 predicted proteins | sample MGYA00478473_ERZ1090878 | MGnify/ENA primary metagenome ERZ1090878 (study PRJEB33644, sample SAMEA5815720) | chicken gut metagenome | biome: Chicken; feature: Gastrointestinal Tract; material: Caecum | place: Ireland | collected 2019-01-01 | study: A study of... | reverse complement strand
CGATCACGGACATAACCCCCGCGTATACATACCATCCTGCCTGCATATCATCTCCTGTTTTCGGAGTTAAAAATATTTATTTAAGATCCGGAAGAAAATCGCTCCATCTGCAGCCGGAGTACCACACGAAGTCCGTGAGGTACCGCAGAAGAGAGACATACCTCGCCGTAATGCGCTTTGATGATCTGCTGCACGATGAGAAGTCCCAATCCATGTCGTGGTTCATCCGCCCCGCTGTCATTCATCATATAATGGGGAGTATTTTTCAATTTTTTCAGTTTTTCCTCAGTAACCCCCACGCCATCATCCTGAATAGCGATGCAGCATTTGTTTCCTTCCATATATAATTCCATCATAATATGGCATCCGTCCGGGTTATGACTCTGAGCATTGTTGAGCAGATTATTTACCGCCCGGCGGAGCAAGTTCTTATCTCCCGTGATCACACAGACCGGCAGATTTTCTTCTGCCTTCCATTCCAGCGGATATTTGCCGCTGAAATCCGCATTCATAAAATCAGCCGCACACTGCCGTGCCACTGCCGCCAGATTCACCTGTTCAAGCCGGAGGGGCTGCATATTGTATTCCAGCTTAGACACAAGGTTCAGGTCATTTACCAGGTTCTTCATTTTCACGCTCTGCTGCCGTATGACGGATGCTTTTCGCCTGTCGTCATCCGAAAGCTGCGGATTCTCTTCCAACTGTCCTGCATATCCCATGACCATGGAAAGAGGCGTGCGGATATCATGGGAGACACCGGATATCCAGTCTGCCCGCGCGGCCTCCTTTTTTCTCAGATCCCTTCTCTGCGTCTGCAGGATATCAGCCGTCCGGTTGATATCTTTTGCCAGATCCGACAAAAGTCCCTTCTCCTTCACATACGCAGGCGTCTTCGTCGGCAGAGCCTGGATCCCGTCCGCGATCGGTCTTACAGAACGGAGCAGCTTTGTATTTGCAGCCACATAGATCAGAAAGATCACGGCAACATTGATTCCGATCACAGACAGCGCGATGTACGGGCTGTTCTTGATAAAATCATAATCCCAGGAAGGGCTCATATGCTTCCAGTACCGGTCCTTGGGGAAGCCCACGACCACCAGCCCACTTTCAGATCCGGCAGTAAAGGCGGGGTAATCCGCCAGATACCCCCGGGTCAGACTGGAAATATCTGCGATCGTATACTGCATGGGGATCTCTGACGGCAAATCTTCTGTATGCCACAGGACCTGCATGGTATCATTGTCAATATAGACTGCCCATGCGTTTTCATCCTTCAGAGTCTGCGTCATCTCATCTGAAAGGATATATCCTGTCTCCGTTTTCTGCAGTGCCGCTTCCGTCTCCCTGGCTGTCGTCCATGGACCGATGCCGGGAGTCTGCGTGGATGCCACTACTATAAGGATCACGACATTCACCACAAACAGAAGAAACATGCTCAGGATCAAAATCCCCACAAATCTCCGGGTCAGCTTTGCAATACTCGTCATATCATCTTTCCTCCATCACCAGCTTATATCCCAGTCCCTTAACCGTGATCAGGGAGACCGGCTTTGACGGATTTTTCTCAATCTTCTCCCGTATTCTGCGGATATGCGCCATGAGGCTGTTTTCATATCCAAAGGGGTTCTCTCCCCACGCCGCCTCGCACAGCTGGTCAATTGTCACGATCCGCCCGGCATTCCGGCACAGAACTGACAGGATCTCATGTTCTTTTGCCGTCAGGGGAAGATGTTCTCCGTTTTTAACAACCTCTGCCCGTGCAAAATCGATCCTGCTCCCCGCAAGCTGCACTGCCGGGTCTTCCTCCCTGTAACAGCGCCGCAGCACGATACCGATACGCAGCAGCAGCTCTTTCGGCAGGAATGGTTTGACCATATAGTCGTCGGCTCCGAGTCCCAGTCCTCGGCTCCTGTCCTCATCCTCCCCCTGCGCACCTTTGACTGGGCGCTGCAGTCCCCTGCGGCACAGATCCTTATTTACAGCTATGCCGCTTTTATGATCTTTTCCGGCATTTTCTCGGTGCTTGCCTATACAGCGGGAAATGTAAAGAATAAATGGATGCAGCTGTGCATGGTCATCAACTGTATTTATGCAGTAGGAGCCGTGGGGATTGTCGGGATGATCGTGTATGGGATGTTCTGAAGAGAGCTTATTTCACCCCTGCCTGTTTAAAAGAGGGTAAAAATATATGCGGGCTTTCAAAGAATTCATGCAGCATGAAATGCAGCACGAAAATTGAAAACCCGCATAAACAGCAGCTCTATACAATGGAGTATACGGGATTCGAACCCGTGGCCTCCACAATGCGAATGTGGCGCGCTCCCAGCTGCGCTAATACCCCAGGATCACTGGAAGCAACGGGGCTCGAACCCATGACCTCCCGCTAGTCAGGCGAGCGCTCTCCCAGCTGAGCTATGCTTCCGCGTTCCGCCGTCTATTATAGCACTCTCTGGCGGGAATGTACAGACTTAATTCGTAAGACCCTCTCTCTGCCCCGCCCGGAACTGTCATTTAAAGGCTCCGGGGCAGCACTCCTACTGCCTGCATGTGCTGTGCACGGTGTCTCTCTTCAACCACTTCCTTCGGATAATGGATCAGACCGTTATTATTGTATGGGTCATTAAAATAATACCCTTCTCCGTCATATCCTACCAGCAGCATACAATGTTCATTGGAGACCCAGGTAAATATCTGACCGGTATCCAGAAGCTTCCACTGCGGGCCAATGACCGGCTCCCGCATATTGATGCAAGCCCAGTAGACCACAGGCATTCCTTTGTCTATGTAGCGCCGGATCAATTCTGCTGTATCTGTACCCGACTCATCTTTCACTGTATACGTACCGCCCAGCACCCGCTTCATGGCACCTGCGATCACCGGAGCATAACACCCGAATGAATCTTCATCATACGGGCTTCCGCAGAAATATTTCCGGGGATCCGGCCCGAACAGTTCTCCGTCCCGCTTTTCAAAGTCCTGCTTTTCCAAATATTTCTCAATAAATTCATCCACCGTGATATCAACCCCGAGGAATTGCAGAAGCATAACAGCCGACACGCTCTCGCAGCCGGTGGGATAAGCGTCGCTCTGGTCAATATACGGCGCTTGTATGCATACTTTTTCATCAGCCATCTGCTCTGTCCCGCTTTCTTCCAAGGAATGTCTTCATTCCCGCCAGCACACCAATGAGTACGGCCAGGCTTACTCCAAGCACAAGCCACCACGTATGTACGAATCCGGCAAAAATATATCCTCCAAAACTGATTGCCGCGACAATTGCCGCGTACTGCATCTGTGTGGAGACATGGTTGATATGGTTACTCTGCGCTCCTGCCGAGGACATGACAGTCGTATCTGAGATCGGCGACACATGATCACCGCACACTGCGCCTGCCAGAACTGCTGATACGGAAATGATCATCATCTGCATATTGGTCCCGCCCGGGAACATTGCCGTGGCGATAGGCACAAGGATCGCAAACGTACCCCAGGATGTTCCCGTAGAAAACGACAGGAAGACTGCCGCCGCAAACAGGATCGCAGGTATAAAGATGCTGGCGGATGCATTATCCCCCACTGCATGCCCAACAAAATCCGCAAGCCCGAGTGCGTCACCCATGCCTTTCAGCGACCATGCAAAGATCAGGATCGTGATCGCCGGAACCATCAGTTTAAACCCGTCTGCCAGACTGTCCATAAATCCTTTGAATGTGATGACCTTTCGCGGGAGATAAAGCGCGAACATAAAGAATACTGTAACCAATGTAGCAAAGATCAGACTGGTCTCCGCGTCACAGCCCGAAAATGCTGTGATGATATCCTCAGCGCCGCCCTGGTATCCTGTGTAGATCATTGCTCCTATAGCAGAGCATATGAGCACCGCCACCGGCAGGATCAGGTCCATGACTCTTCCGTTCGGGTTGATCTCATCCTCTGACACCTGCTCAAACTCTTCGGCTCCGCTGGTAAAAAGATCTCCCCTTGCCGCATTATCCTCATGCTTCTTCATAAGGCCGAAGTCAAATGCTGTAATGGCAATGAAAAACACCATGACCAATGTCAGGATCGCATACAGATTATATGGGATCGTATTAAGGAAAAGCTGGAAACCGCTGATCCCCGCATCCTCCGGCACATAGGAATTCACTGCCGCCGCCCAGCTTGAAACCGGCGCTATAATGCAGACCGGAGCAGCCGTGGCATCGATGATATACGCGAGTTTTGCCCTCGAAACCTTGTATCTGTCTGTCACCGGGCGCATGACAGAACCAACGGTAAGGCAGTTGAAATAATCGTCCACAAAGATCAGTACGCCCAGCCCCGCTGTGGCAAGAAGCGCGCTCCTCTTTGATTTGATCTTTGTTCCAGCCCACTTGCCGTAAGCGGCAGAGCCTCCCGACTTTGCCATGAGAACAATGATCATCCCCAGAAGCACGTCAAAGATCAGGATGTTCAGATTCATACTGTTTTTCATGATATCAAAAAAATTTACAAATGCTTCCCATGGGTGGAAGCCGCTGTAAAGCAGAGCTCCCACAGCTACCCCCAGAAAGAGGGAGCTGTATACTTCCTTTGTGATAAATGCGAGCAGGATCGCCAGAAGCGGCGGTACCAGAGCCCACCATGTCCCGATAAACATTGAACCATCCATATATATTTCTCTCCGTTCCTTATTTCACTTGTGCGACAGCTGCATCGCGTATCATTTCCGCCATTCTAAGAGTTCTCCACAGTTTCTGACTGCTCCGGGAGCACGGATGTGCAATGTGCGCAGCGGGTCGCCTCTGCCGGAATATCGCTTAAGCAATACGGGCACTTCTTTGTCGATGGCGCTGCCGGCTCCTGTTTTTTCTGTCCGAATGCCATAAGCTTATTCAGCGCTTTGATCAGACAGAACAGCACAAACGCCAGGATCAGAAAATTCACCAGATCTGAGGCAAACCTCGATGCAAACCTTACCAGATCCCTGAGCGTATACATTTCTGTCCGCGTCACCAGATTCAGAATCGGGTTAATAAAATTGTCAGTCAGAGATGTAACAATACCCGTAAATCCGCCGCCGATGATAACGCCGACCGCCATGTCCATCATATTCCCCCGAAGTGCGAAGGCTTTAAACTCCTCAATAAATTTTTTCATGCGTTTCTCTCCTTAAACATATGATCTTTTGCAGGTTTATCAGAAAGATTAGAGCATACGCCTTTATTTACCTTTTCTTCCGAAAACCGCTTCCGCGATAAGACAAAGCACAATGACCACAGCCATATCAGGCAGTGTATTGCCAACCGGGATATCCACAGTCATAAGCCATCGGTATAATATAAAGCCGATCAGCCATATCACAAGGTTTTTCCAGTCAAAGTCCTCCGCATTCTTCTCCTTTTTCAAAAGGAACACATCTGCGATCTGCACCGCGATCATAGGCGCGAATACAGATCCGATCAGATAGAGGAAATCCGTGATATCATCCATTGGGAACAAGATTGCCGCGATTGTCCCAATGACCGTAACCACGATTCCCACATGGCTCCCTTTCAGCTTCGGGAAAATGGACTCTGAAGAAACACCTGCAGAGTATGCATCCAGGAAAGTAGTCGTCACAGTGGAGAAGATCACGATCAACAGAGCCGCGATTCCCAGTCCTGCCTTTACCATGATCACAGCGATGTCGGACTCTCCGGTATAGATAGCCGCACCCATCCCAATGACATACATCCAGCAGCTCACCAGACCATAGACGATCACACTGGCAGCAGTCGCCCTCACCGGCTTTTCCGCTTCCCTTGTATAGTCGCTGATCACAGGCAGCCAGGAAAGAGGCATTGCCACCGAGAGTTCTACCGCCGCGCCGAAGCTCATGGCTTCACTGCTAAGATCAGCCGCCGCGCCGGAGTCTCCGAAGAAAATAACCCTGCACAAAAGGATCGTCAGCACAAAAAGCGCTGCCATGGCAACCGTGTTGATTTTCCCGAGATTCGTCACGCCAACGGCGATCCACAGGATGATCAGCGCTCCGATCACAATGCACCACACCCATGCGCCTGTGCTGAACGTGCCGTTCGCGGCCAGGGCCCCGTCATAGATCATAATTGCCGTCCAGCCCACTAGCTGGAGTACATTCAGGACTGCAAACAGGAGTCCGCCTTTCTGCCCGAAGCTCATTTTCACAGTCTCCATGGCGCTCTTGCGCATCTTCCCGCCGATCAGTCCGGCAAAAAACATCATAAGGCAGCCGATCACATGTCCGGTCAGGATTGCCGCAAGCCCTTTCTGAAAGCCCAGGGGCGCAAGATAAGTTCCTGTAAGGATCTCCGCTATAGACACGCCTGCACCGAACCAGATCAGACTGTTCTCAAATACAGAGGTACGTTTCGCTTCCATTTTTAAACCCCCTCCTTTTCCACCCGGCTGCCGCCTGATGTCTGGTCTGCTGTTTTTACATATTCTCCCGTAATATCAAAAGCATGGTTCATAGGACCGCTGCCCCTGCCTAAGTCCAGCATGGCGCCAAGCGCTCCCGATATGTATGCTTTCGCCCGCTCTACAGATGTATCCATGTCAAAGCCTTTCGCCAGATTGGACGCGATGGCGCTGGACAATGTACAGCCGGTGCCGTGCGTGTTCGGATTGTCGATCCTCTTCCCGTAAAACCACTGGAAACTTCCGTCCCGGTAAAGCAGGTCATTTGCGTCATTCAGCTGGTGTCCTCCCTTTACAAGAACCGCACAATGATAAGAAACGCTGATCTTCTCTGCTGCCTTTATCATATCTTCCTCTGTCTTCACTTCCATGCCGGAAAGCACTTCTGCCTCGGGAATATTGGGCGTCAGTATATCCGCCATCGGAAGAAGCACTTCCTTCAGCATGCCGACCGCGTCATCGCTGATCAGCTTTGACCCGCTGGTCGCTGCCATAACGGGATCCACCACGATATTTTCCGCTTTGTACTCCTTTAGTTTGTCCGCGATCGCCCGGATCAGTTCTGCGGAAGATACCATCCCGATCTTTACCGCGTCCGGACGGATATCCGTGAAAATGCAGTCAATCTGTTCTTTAAGAAATTCAGGAGATACCTCCATGATCCCTGTCACGCCGGTTGTATTCTGTGCAGTCAATGCTGTGATCGCACTCATGGCAAACACGCCATTTGCGGTCATTGTCTTGATATCTGCCTGAATCCCGGCGCCTCCGCTGGAATCGCTTCCGGCGATTGTTAATGCTGTCCTCATTTTCCTCATCCTTTCTCTTTCGTCTTATTATCCTCAGCATTAATTTTATATAGCGGCAGAAAGTGGTGCCCCCGGCCTGCCGCTGAAAAGTGCCTGCGTCATCCCATGATCTTATGAGAGGGCAGACGCTCTTTTCCAGAATATTTCAAAATCTTTAAACTCCGGCAGATAGATATCCGCCGTGTTCCAGATATGAGCAAGATCTCTGTCATTTGCTTTATCATAGACGCCGACCGTCCTGAATCCTGCCTTTTCAGCCGTTTGGATCGCATGATAAGCGTCTTCAAAAACCCAGGTCTGTCCGGGGTCTGTGTCAAGCTGAAGCGCTGCCGCGTAATAGATGTCCGGTTCGTTCTTGCTGCTCCCGATCTCCGAACAGGTAAAAATCCCCTGGAAGAATCGGTATACATTCAATCTCTTCAAGGCTGCTTCCGCATTTTTCCTGTCCCCGGTCGTGGCGATCACCATTGGCACGCCTTTCTCCCGAAATTCATTCAGATACTGGCGGACCCCCTCTTTGAGCGGAACTCTCTCCGCGTAGAAATCTTTTACCTCCTGATTGACTCCTGCTATGACTTCTTCCGGTGTCAGATCAAGATGGTACGTCTGTATCAGATATTGCGCGCTCTGCTCAAGGCTCATCGTATACAGCTTTGTTCCCAGGTCCTTTTCCGCCTCTATCCCAAGACGCTGAAGATACAGCTCGCCAAGATTTTCCCAGACCGGCATAGAATTGAGCAGTACGCCGTCCACATCAAATATCACGCCTTTGACCATTTTTCAGCTCTCCTTTAACATCTCTTCTGTGCGCGCCTTCAACTCCCGCGAAGCACTTTCGATATCCTTCTGCGCAAAAATCGCGCTGATCACGGCGATCCCGCAGATCCCGCTTCCGGCAAGCTCTTTCACATTTTCTCTTGTGATCCCGCCGATGGCGATCACCGGGATATCCACAGCTTCACAGATCGCTTTTACAGTCTCATGGTCCACTTCCACTGCATCTGCCTTAGAACCCGTAGGGAATACCGCTCCCACTCCAAGGTAATCCGCACCATGCTCCTGCGCTTTCAGCGCCTGTTCCACGGTCTGGGCAGACACGCCGATGATCTTGTCCGGTCCCAGTTTTTTCCGTACATCCAGAGCTTCCATATCGCTCTGCCCTACATGTACGCCGTCTGCATTGATCGCTGCGGCAATCTCTACATTGTCATTAATGACAAAGGGAACGTGATACTCCGCGCACAGCTTCTGGATCTCTTCTGCCTCTGCCAGAAACGTTTCCTCATCCAGATCTTTTTCTCTGAGCTGGACAAATGTGACGCCGCCTTTTAAAGCGCTCTCCACCTGCTCATACAATGTCTGGCCGTTCAGCCAGCTCCTGTCTGTCACAGCATAGAGAAGCAGGTCTTCCTTACTGCATGCCGTATTACCGCACTTCATATTTTGCCCCTTTCTCAAGCTCTTCGCCTGTCATATTATAAATGGAATCAATGATCCGGTTCCTGTATGTGGCATTACCGTCGCCTTCCTGCATCCGTTCCCATCCGATCTCGCCTGCCAGCCCCATCACACACACTGCCGCTGCTGCTGCTTCCAGACGGTTCTCGGGATTCGCAGTCACATAGGCGGTCATCATGCCGGACAGCTGGCATCCTGTCCCGGTGATCTTTCCCATCTCCGGGCGTCCGTTGCGGATCACATAGCATTTCTCGCCGTCAGATACCAGGTCGATTGCTCCGGTCACCGCGATAATGCTTTCGGTCTTCCGTGCAAATTCTTTTACAAACTCTGCCGCATCGTCAAGATTCTCTTCTGTCACCGCGTCCGCCACGTCCGCGTCCACGCCTTTTGTCGTGCCGCTCCCGAGCGCCAGAGTCTTGATCTCGGAAATATTACCTCTGATAACAGCAAGCCTAAGCTCCTTCATCAGTTCCAGCGCCGTATTTGTGCGCAGCGCGCTTGCCCCCGCGCCGACGGGATCAAGGAGCACCGGATGCCCCAGCTCATTTGCCTTCTTCCCGGCGCGGAACATTCCTTCAATACTTGTTTTGTGAAGTGTCCCGATATTGATATTCAGACCTCCGCAGACAGACGTGATATCCTCCACATCTTCCGCCTCGTCAGACATGATCGGGCTTCCCCCGCATGCCAGCAGCACGTTTGCCACATCGTTTACAGTGACATAGTTTGTTATATTATGTACCAGTGGTACTGTTTTTCTTACGTTTTCAAGACATTCCTTTAACATTTCAGATTACCTCCAGCTCTTTTACAGGCATAAAAAAACGGGGAACCGCCTGAAATACGATACGCCCGCGCCAAGATTCTGTGTATTCCCTACGTTGGCATTACCCAAATCAGGTAGCGGGTCGAGACATTCATCCTCCTCTCAGCCTGCTTGATACGCAAGCTCCCCGTTTTTTATATCTGTTTAATTCTTCTTATCTGTTTTCTTTGCTGATCAGCCTTTTGTTTTCTGTGTCTGTGTATCCAGGTTGCCAAGATAGATGTCAAATATCTTCATCTTCTTCATCGCCGTAACAAGGACTGCCGCGATAATCGTCCCTCCGCAGCTTGACACAAAGAACGGGATCACAAAGCCGAACACCGCGCTCTCGCTTCCCATGATCAGAGTTGCGATAGGATAGCTGAGCAGGCCGCCGATCACGGATGTGCCGACCAGCTCTCCCGCATAGGCGAATGGCAGATGCTTTCCGTATTTATACAGCATGCCGCAGAGAAATGCTCCGCACATGGAACCCGGAAAGGCAAGAAGCGTTCCCGTTCCCATCAGATTTCTGAGAAGACTGGTCACAAAGGCCATTCCCACTGCATATCCGGGACCTAAGAACACGCCGCCCAGTATGTTGATAAAGTGCTGGACCGGAGCGCATTTTGATGCTCCCACCGGAATCGACAGAGGAGAACACACAATTCCCACCGCCACAAGGATACCCGCAAGGGCAAGTTTTCTTACGTTGACGTTTTTCATCACTGAACCTCCTGTACTTGTGCCGCCATGCTCTCCCGCCCAATATAACCTTACCAAAAGGACGGCGCGTCAACGACAGGGCTGACACTTAACGGTCGGCGCTTGCTGGCGCCCTCTCACTCCGGAACACGGATTCCCTCGCATGTGTTTTTGTACATTTGTACAGCAGAGCCGCAATGATGTACAGTAAAAAACCGGAACGGCGCTCCCCGCCCGGGAAAACCTGTTATTTGATTGTCCGGGATTTATGTTACCACGTTCTCACGATAAATGCAATAAGACTGGCAACAGTCCCCAGTCCCCCTGCAAACGTTATGATCAGAGATATACGGTCCCGCATTGTCCGGTATCTGAAAGAATAAAGAAATGTGTTGTAACAGCAGATAAGCGCCAATACCCCTGATGTTTCGACATTTTTTACAATACAGTATATAAGCATAGAAACCGCCATCACGTAAAAGCCGAGAAATCCGAACTGAAAACTTTTAAGCAGGTTCAGGTCTGCCATGCTGATCAGATTTTCTTCACTCTTTCTTCTGTAGTCCCTCTCCGAAATAATCTCCCCGCTCAGAAGGTCATTGATTCCCACCTTTAAGATCGCGCTCAGCGGCCGGAGAAGAGACAGGTCAGGCATGCAGCGTCC
>ERZ1090878.1521-NODE-1526-length-10864-cov-6.593209_pt1 | contig 10864 bp, 6 predicted proteins | sample MGYA00478473_ERZ1090878 | MGnify/ENA primary metagenome ERZ1090878 (study PRJEB33644, sample SAMEA5815720) | chicken gut metagenome | biome: Chicken; feature: Gastrointestinal Tract; material: Caecum | place: Ireland | collected 2019-01-01 | study: A study of the... | reverse complement strand
TTCTTTTGATTCATCCCTCATGCACACCCCCTGCTAATTGTAAACTTCAGCGCCTCCCGGCATATTTACACTGCATGGAGTCATTATAGCAATTAGTTTCCAAAAATACAACGAAATATACTCATTGTTACTTCTGTTCCGCCCACCGTCTTTTACGGCTCCGAAAGTGGTTTCCTGTTTATTTCCTGCCACTCCCTTGGCGACATCCCGTACTCTTTTTTAAACGCCCTGTAGAATCCCGAATAATCCTTGAAGCCATACATCAGATATGCTTCCGTAATCTTTGTCCCGTTTCGGATCGCGTCACGGCATGCGGAGAGCCTCTTTTTCATAATGTACTGATGGATGGATATGCCGATGTGGTCCTTAAATACATGTGCGATATGATACTTGCTCACATAGAATTCCCCCGCCAGGCTGTCAAGGGATAACTCCTCATCCAGATGTTCCCCGATATAATCTGTCAGGCTCTCATAAAGCGCCTGTTCCGCCTGAGGATGCTTCTCATGTTTCTGTTCATAGACAATACGGTTCAAATGCAGGATCAGATCACTGACGCACAGCGAAACCCTGGCGTCTTTTCCGAACCGGTTCCCCCTTGTCTCTTCGATCAGGCGAAATACCTTTGTCTGTATTTCGTTGAAACTGATTCGGTCATTGTGAAAAATATATTCTCCCTTTGTCCGGACATACTGCATCAAATACCCATAAGCCACCGAGGTTTCCATCATCTGGTTTAGATACTCCCCGGTGACCCAGAATACAAAGCGGCGGTATGGTGTCCTGCTGTCACGGATATAGGGCTGGTGCGGGGTACCCGGCGGTATCAGGACAACATCCCCAAACCGGAGCGGAAAAATCCTGCCTGCTATCTCCAGAGACACATCCCCCTCCAGAAAAAAATAAAATTCATAATAATCATGAGTATGGCTGTCCACACCTGCCAAAGTATTATCCTTATAGTAATAGATCTCAAAATCCCGGGAGAGCATGTATTGTCTTGTGCTGAATCTTGTCTGAAGGTTTTTCTTCATAAGACGTCCCTCTCTTTCCTAAAATACAATATACCCCTTTCACTCGATCTGCGCAACCGTGATCATGAGCAATTTTTACAATATATACAACAATCTGCGCAATTGTTTCTTTTCTCCCCATTTTATAACATAAGGCTCATAAAGTTCCTGAAAGGAGATACTCAGAAATGGAAATGACACTCAGATGGTATGGTTCAAAATTTGACACTGTTACCTTACAGCAGATCCGGCAGATCCCGGGAGTTACCGGGGTCATCACCACACTTTATGACACAGCGCCGGGCGAAGTATGGAGCAGGGAGCGCATCCGCGCCATGAAAGATGAAGTCGCTGCCGCCGGGCTCCATGTATCCGGGATTGAGAGCGTAAATGTGCATGATGCCATAAAAACAGGCTCCGCTGACCGGGATCTGTATATTGACAATTACATCGAGACACTCAGAAACCTCGGCGAAGAAGATATACATCTTGTCTGCTACAATTTTATGCCCGTCTTCGACTGGACAAGGACAGAGCTGGCAAGGAAGCGTCCCGACGGCTCCACTGTCCTCGCCTACACACAGGAAGCAGTAGATGCCCTTGATCCGGAAAAGATGTTTGAATCCATCTCCGGCGAGACTAACGGTACTATAATGCCCGGCTGGGAACCGGAGCGCATGGCACATGTAAAAGAACTCTTCGAGATGTACAAGGATATTGACGATGAAAAGCTCTTTGCAAACCTGAAATATTTTCTGGAACGGATCATGCCTGTCTGCAATGAATACGACATTTATATGGCGATCCATCCTGACGATCCGGCATGGAGCGTATTCGGACTCCCACGCATCATTATCAATAAAGAAAACATCCTGCGGATGATGAAAATGGTGGACGATCCGCATAACGGGGTCACTTTCTGTTCCGGATCCTACGGCACAAACCTCGAAAACGACCTGCCGGATATGATACGCTCCCTGAAGGGCAGGATCCACTTTGCTCATGTGCGCAATCTGAAATTCAACTCGCCCACAGACTTTGAGGAATCAGCACACCTGTCTTCCGACGGCTCCTTTGATATGTATGAGATCATGAAAGCGCTGTATGACATCGGCTTTGACGGTCCTATACGGCCGGACCACGGGCGCATGATCTGGGGAGAAGTCGCCATGCCGGGATACGGTCTCTATGACCGTGCGCTTGGCGCGGCATACCTGAACGGACTCTGGGAAGCCATAGACAAAAGCCAGAAGAGGAATTAAAGTCAGAGCAAACAGATTCAGTAAAATCAGACCAAAAAACAACGCCCGAAAGAGGGTAAATAAGAAAGGCAGGAAATCAAGATGCAGTTAAGCGAAAACGGTCTGAATGACCGCGGAAAATGGGAAGCCGCAGGATATCGTCTCCCCAAATTTGATCGTATAAAAGTTTCAAAAGAAACAAAAAGCAATCCGTTTTGGATTCACTTCGGAGCCGGAAATATTTTCCGGGCATTCCAGGCAAATGTAGTCCAGGACCTCCTAAACAATGGAGATCTGGACCGGGGACTCATCGCCGCAGAAGGATACGATTATGAAATTATCGAAAAGATGAATCATCCCCACGATGATCTAAGCATCCTTGTGACTCTCAAGGCTGACGGAAATATCGAAAAGACTGTTGTGGGAAGCGTTGTGGAATCTCTCATACTTGACTCAGGCAACACGGTTCAATTCAACCGCCTCAAAGAAATCTTTTCAAGCGGCAGCCTCCAGATGGCAACCTTCACGATCACAGAGAAGGGATACAGCCTGACAGACGGCAGGGGACTCCCTCTTGCCGATGTAACGATCGATATGCAAAACGGTCCCGGCAATCCTGACAGCTATATCGGAAAGATTGCTTCTCTCCTTCACACAAGATATATAACCGGAGGTATCCCGATCGCTATGGTCAGCATGGATAACTGCTCCCACAACGGCGACAAACTCCGCTCTGCGGTCACTGCCTTTGCAAAAGCCTGGGAAGAGAACGGGACAGCAGAAAAAGGCTTCCTTTCCTATGTGGAAGATCCTTCCAAAGTGTCATTTCCATGGACTATGATCGACAAGATTACTCCCCGCCCAGATCCCTCTGTGGAAGAGCTGCTGAAAAAAGATGGTCTGGAAAATCTTGATCCTGTGATCACCTCCAAAAAAACTTATGTGGCTCCTTTTGTAAACGCAGAGGAAAGCCAGTACCTTGTAATCGAGGACAGTTTCCCCAACGGAAGACCTTCCCTGGAGAAAGGCGGCTTTATCTTTACAGACCGTAAAACCGTGGATAAGGTAGAAAAAATGAAAGTATGTACCTGCCTGAACCCCCTCCACACCGCCCTTGCTGTCTTCGGCTGCCTGCTCGGCTATGACCTGATCTCTAAAGAGATGAAAGACCCGGCTCTGAAAAAACTGGTGGAGACGATCGGCTATAAAGAAGGACTTCCCGTGGTCGTAGATCCGGGCATCCTTGACCCGAAGGAATTCATCGATACAGTATTAAATGTACGTATTCCGAACCCTTTCATGCCGGATACACCGCAGCGCATCGCCACGGACACATCACAGAAACTGCCGATCCGGTTCGGCGAGACAATCAAGGCTTATATGCGCTCAGATAAACTGGATGTATCAGACCTGAAATGCATTCCTCTCGTCTTTGCCGGATGGATACGCTATCTGATGGCAGTGGATGACAATGGCAATAAATTTGATTTAAGCCCGGACCCGCTTCTGGAAACCGTATGCCCATATGCAGCGTCAGTCCGGCTCGGAGACGGTACAGACGCAGCCAGGGCGAAAACTCTCTTAAAACCTCTGCTCACAGACAAAGAAATCTTCGGAGTAGACCTGATCGAGGCAGGACTTGCGCCTCTTGTGTGCCAGTACTTTGCGGAGATGACAAAAGGTCCCGGGGCAGTAAGGGATGTCCTGGATAAATATGTGATGTAAATTCTGGATTTAAGTGTATGGACGAGAGGCGGAAAAACGTCCGAAATCCGCTCCGCGGTTTTCGGACGTTTTCCGCCTCCCGTCCTCACACACAAATCCAGATTTACGCACACGTCTGGTCTGTTGATTCGAACTGTGAATTGTACAGATCTGCATAGAAGCCGCCTTTGTCAAGCAATGCTTCATGTGTTCCCTGTTCTACAATATCACCGTCTTTCATGACGAGGATCAAATCCGCGTCTCGGATGGTTGACAGTCTGTGTGCAATGATAAAGCTGGTTCTTCCCTTCATCAGATTATCCATCGCCTTCTGGATAAGAACCTCTGTCCTGGTATCTACCGAGCTGGTCGCTTCATCGAGGATCAGTATCTTCGGGTCCGCCAGGATCGCTCTTGCAATTGTGAGAAGCTGTTTCTGTCCCTGGGAGACGTTGGTCGCCTCTTCATTCAGCTCCATATTATATCCTCCCGGAAGAGTCTGTACGAAGCGGTGTACATGAGCAGCCTTTGCAGCCCGGATCACTTCTTCATCTGTGGCATCCAGCTTTCCGTACCGGATATTTTCCATGATCGTTCCGTGGAACAGCCATGTGTCCTGGAGCACCATTCCAAACATCTCTCTGAGCTCGCTGCGGTTAAAGTCTCGTACATCATGCCCGTCGATCTTGATGGCCCCGCTGTTCACGTCATAGAAACGCATAAGCAGTTTGATCATTGTCGTCTTTCCTGCACCCGTAGGACCGACGATCGCGATCTTCTGCCCTTCTTTCACCTTAGCAGAGAAATCATTAATGATGATCTTATCCGGATTGTAGCCAAAGTGTACATGATCGAATTCCACATTTCCCTGAAGTCCTTCGACGGATACCGGATCCGTCACCGTCTGGTCTTCCTCTTCCTCATCAAGGAATTCAAATACCCTCTCTGACGCGGCCGCTGTGAGCTGAAGCATATTAGTGACCTGCGCCACCTGCTGGATGGGCTGAGTGAAATTCCTTACATACTGGATGAAGGACTGGATGTCACCGACCTCGATCGCATTCCGGATCGCAAGGAATCCACCTAATATCGCAACTCCTACATATCCCAGATTGCCGATGAACTGCATGACAGGCATCATCATTCCGGAAAAGAACTGTGATTTCCATGCGGAATCATAAAGCTTCGCATTCGTATCATTAAATTCACGGATCACATCATCTTCTTTATTAAATGCTTTGATAATATTATGTCCGCTGTATATCTCTTCCACCTGACCGTTTACATTTCCGAGGTATGCCTGCTGTCCCCGGAAATATTTCTGGGAATGCTTCATAACAAACGAGATCAGGATCACTGACACCGGGAGGATCAACAGCGCTACCAGCGTCATCAGCGGACTGATCGAAAGCATCATGATCAATACGCCGATCAGGGTGGTCACCGAGGTAATCATCTGGGTTGCGCTCTGATTTAAGCTCTGCCCCAGAGTATCCACGTCATTGGTCACACGGGAGAGTACCTCTCCTACGGGTTTTGTATCAAAGTAGTTCATGGGCATCCGGTTGACCTTCTCTGAGATTTCTTTTCTCAGCCGGTAAGTCGTCTTCTGGGAAACACCGGTCATGATGATTCCCTGAATGAACGTACAGAGAGCGCTGATCAGATACAGGCCGAGTGTGATCAAAAGGATCCTTCCGATCTTGCCGAAATCCATCCCGCTGCCGCCTGATACCTTGCTCACCAGTCCGTTAAAGATTTCCGTGGTCGCTTTTCCCAGTATCTTAGGTCCGACAATATTAAAAACCGTACCGCAGACAGCAAATACTGCCACAAAAAACATATGAACCTTAAAAGCGCTCATATAGCGGATCAGTTTTTTTATCGTTCCCTTAAAATCTTTCGCCTTTTCTCCCGCCATGTTTCTTCCATGGGGGCCTCCCATACCTCTAGGCATGGCTTGGCACCTCCTCTCCTATATCTGCTCCATCTGCGGCAGTGTTCCCCTTCATTCCTGCCGCCAGCTCTGACTCAGAGAGCTGGGACGCCGCGATCTGCTGATAAACTTCACAGTTCTCCAAAAGTTCCTGATGAGTTCCTATACCGGCAACTCTTCCGTCATCCAGGACAATGATCTGCTCAGCGTTCAGGATCGTACTGATCCTCTGCGCCACGATCAGGACCGTACTGTCTTTTGTCCTCTTCTTCAGTGCTTTCCTCAGGGTCACGTCAGTCTTAAAGTCAAGGGCGGAGAAGCTGTCGTCAAAGATAAACACTTCCGGATGCTTTGCAACCGCTCTGGCTATGGACAGCCTCTGCTTCTGACCGCCGGATACATTGGAGCCGCCCTGTGCGATATGGCTGTGATAGCCTTCGGGCTTCGCGTTAATGAACTCTGCCGCCTGCGCGATCTCTGCCGCCTCGATCATCTCGCTCTCACTTCCGTCCGGATTGCCGAACATGATATTCGAAGCGATATCGCCGGAAAACAGAAGCCCCTTCTGTGGAACATATCCGAGCTTCTCCCTCAGTTCATGCTGGGACACATCGCGGATATCAACCCCGTCCAGAGTAATGCCGCCCTCGGAAACATCATAAAATCTCGGGATCAGGTTGACCAGAGTGGATTTTCCGCTTCCGGTGCTTCCGATGACAGCTGTCGTCTCACCCGGCTTTGCGGTAAATGTAATATCGTGCAGCACATTTTCATCCGCGCCCGGATATTTAAAGGATACATGATCAAACACAAGCATCCCCTTCTTCTTTCCCGAAAAATCTTTCGGCTGCTCCGGATCATGGATGACCGTCTTGCTCGAGAGCACTTCTTCCACACGGTCCGCCGCAACAGCAGCCCTGGGAAGCATGATAGAGAGCATGCACAGCATCAGGAATCCCATGATGATCTGCATCGTATACTGGATGAAAGCCATCATATCTCCGACCTGCATCTGTCCCTCGTCAATACCGTGCGCCCCGTTCCACATGATCAGGACGGATACCCCGTTCATGATCAGCATCATGACAGGCATCATGAATGTCATTGCGCGGTTTACAAACAAGTTCGTCCTCGTCAATTTCCTGTTTGCATCGTCAAATCGTTCTTCCTCGTGCTTCTGAGTGCTGAACGCCCGGATGACCGGAAGTCCGGTCAATATTTCCCTCATGACCAGATTCACCTTATCGACCAGAGTCTGCAGGATCCTGAATTTCGGCATTGCCACGAGGAACAGGACAAGGATGACCAGCGCGATCAGGAGGACTGCAAGACCAATGATCCATGACATAGATACATTTGTCTGCAATACCTGTATGATCCCTCCGATGGCAAGGATCGGTGCATAGAGCACGATCCTCAGCAACATGACAATGATAAGCTGGATCTGCTGGATGTCATTCGTACTCCTTGTGATCAAGGAGGCGGTCGAGAAGTGGTCAAACTCATTATTTGAGAATCCTACAACCTTTCGGAAGACACTGCCTCTCAGGTCACGGCCCGTCGCCGCTCCGACCCTCGAAGCCAGAAAGCCAACCAGTACACTGGCCGCCATGCCGAGAAAGGCAAGCGATACCATTTTCCCGCCGGTAACAAGAAGATAATGTATCTGGATATCATCCATATCCATCCCCAGACCTTCATAGGCAGTTCCGACATAGCTGACTGCCGCCTGCTCCAGGATCGTATCCGGAAGGTCTCCCATCTGCTTTTCCATCTCTTCCACAAGCGCGTCTCTCTGCTGCGCCGGCATCATCCCCATGATATCGAATACCGTCATATCATCCGATATCATCTGCTCAGGGAGATTTTCCTTTAACTGTGCTTCAATCTGCTTTGTCATATCACTGCCGGATTCAAATCCCGCAGTCAGCATCATAGGGCAGGCAAGGATATCCGTCAGACGGTCCACCTGCTCCCCGTCCTCCGAAACAGATTCCCGAAGCACATAAGCTTCTGTATCATAGGTGGTGCTGTCCGTCTCATAGGCGTCCAGGACAGTCTCCCGGTCTTCCGACGGAACAAAAAGAAGAAGTTTCTCCATCTCGTCCGCTGCCAGCGCCTCCGGGATCTGATCCTCGATCCCGCCCTGCTGAATACCTACATTTACAATATCTGATGTATAGGCAGGAAGCGACAGATCGCAGTATGCCTGAATAAACAGGATCGCAATGATCGCGAGCAGGGATTTCCAGTGCACTGCCGCGTACTTAAATAGATTTTTCATGCCTTTTCTTTCCTTTCATAATTTGTAAGATTTTCGCCCGCCTGGATCAAAAGCCGCCTGAAAAGCAGTTTTTCCTCCAGGCTCATTCCCTGAAAAAAGATTTCTTCCATCCGGTCTGCCACATTTTTCACAGCCTGGATGCAGGATCTTCCTTTCTCTGTCAAAGCCAGCCTCATGACCCGCTGGTCATGCCGGTCCGGTTCCCTTGTGATATATTTATCACGCTCCATCTTCTGGATCATGGATGTGATAGACGGCGCCGTAATATTCAACTGCGCCGCCAGCTCCTTCTGGGACATGGAATCCCTCTGGTGAAGCATAAACAGCACACTCGCCTGACTGCGGTTCAGGTCAAATTCCTGATACATTCCCTTTGCAGTGTTCATGGCCCTGTGCGAGACGATCCCCATGAGCCCAAGAATCGGGATGTCCTTCATATCGCATTGGATCATTTGTTTTTCCTCCCTGTAATATCTCCCAAATACCCTGCGCGGCTGCACATTCTCTTCATCCGCGCCCGGGAACGCTGATCAATTAGTTAGACAACTAAGTGATATATTAGTATTATTGCATAATAAAGTCAATAATCTTGTATGAATTTCACGCTTTGTTCATAATTTATGCCGATTATTAGTTAGATGCAAAAGAATATCCGTGCAAATACGCCGTCCTTTATCCGACGTGTTTACACGGATATTCTTTTCTTCATGCTGTATTATATACTACGCAAGCCCATGTGCTTCGAGCCACTCTATCAGCGTCCTGCCGCCTTTTCGGATCCTTGCTGCCCTGATCTTAAACTCTAATGCTGTAAGAACTGAAAATACGGCTGTCAGCACCAGAAGAAACAGAAGGCATCCCCCGATGTCTTCACCGCCGCTGATCGTGCTTCGGAAGGCCGCCACAGTATAGGTAAATGGCACCCAGCCGTGCAGATACGGTACAAATGCTCCTGATATCTCCAGAGGATACGTTCCTGCAGATCCTGCGAGCTGAACCACCATAAACACCAGCATCAGGAAACTTCCCACTCTTCCCAGAAGGCTGGTAAAGAAATACATCACAGACATAAACGCCACGGAAGCGGCGCAGGCAGTCAGGGCAGTCAACCCGGCTCTTTCCGGATCAAATCCGTCAAACACCGCAAGTGCTGCCAGCATAACAACCGCCTGGAGGACAGCGGTCACGACAAGCACTGACGCTTTGCTGAACCACCATTTCAAACCAGAATCCATTTTACCCGGGCAGCTGGTGAGCGGGTACATAAGGCAGAAGGCGATACAGCCTACCCACAATCCTACCGACATCATGTAAGGAGCCATCGCATGTCCGTTATCAGCCACGTATGTGATCTGCTCTTCCTCAATCTCAAGAGGCGCCGCAAACATCTCTGCCGTATCTTCCGCCTGCTCTTTGCCGGCGTCAGATAAAATTCCCGCCTCCGCACTGATCCGGGAAGCCGCTGACGCCAGAAGGGAAGTTCCGTTTTTCAAATCTGCCGCGCCTTCCCCGAGCCGGCCCAGTCCATCGTTCAGATCTGCCGTGCCCCGGCGCAGCGCCAGAGTCCCCTGCTGCTGTATCTGTTCCGCTCCGCCGGACACCTGAGCGATACCTGCCGTCAGGGAAGGCGCATTTTCCGCAAGTTTAGAAGTACCTGTTTTCAGTTCACTGATTCCTCCGCTTAAGTCTGACATTCCGGACCTCAAAGATTCAATCCCCGACTGAAGCTGAGGGATCTGCCCCGAAAGCTGTGAACAGGCATCCGCCGCTGAATCTGCTCCCGCCGTGTAGGCTGAAATCCCCTGGGACAGTGCTGAGGCTTGCCGCTGCACAGCCGACAGTTCAGCGATAAGCCCGGATATCTCTTCTCCACTCCCGGCACCGCCGTCTTCCTCTGTCAGCCGGCTGCTGATCTCACTCAGCGCATTCTCAATAGCAGCCGCCCCGGCGCGGAGCTGCGCGGACTGCGCGTGTCCTTCTCCTGTTATCGTATTAAATCCCGCGCTCAAAGCATCCGCTCCCGCCTGGAGGTCATTTACACCGCCTGAAAGGCTGTCCAGCCCCTGAGCAATGTTCTGCGCTCCGTCTGAGAGGACGTCCGTTCCTTCATCCAGCGCGGATGCCGCAGCCGGCAGCGCAGAGGATTCTTCTTCGAGGAGGTTAAGCCCATTATTCAGGGATACCATACTCTCGTCAGCCGCGGCAGCCCCAGATGCCAGCCGGGCGCCTCCTTTTCCCGCTTCAGCGATCCCTTCTCCAAGGCTGGAAGCTCCTTCGTCAAGGCTCTGTACACCATCCGCTGCCTGCATCATTCCCTCCGCCGCCTCTGCCGCTTTATCGAGCATGATTTGAGCATAACTCCTTGTCACCTCTTCGCGGATAGAGTTTTTCAATTCTTTCATTGCGGTCTCGCTCATCTTAGAAGCAATGTAATTAGTCCCCGGGTTTGTCTTAAACCGGAGGACCATTTTTTCCGGAGCCTCCTCTGTCAAAGAGGCCGCGCTTTCAGAAAAGTTTTCCGGTATGGTAATAACCATATAATATCTTCCCTTTTGAAGACCTTCTTCAGCATCTTCGTCTGACGGAAAACAAAAATCCAGGGAGTTATTCCCTTTCAGCTCTTCCATCAGATCTTTCCCCAGGTTCAATGTCTTTCCTTCAAATACAACAGGCTTGTCATGATTCA
>ERZ1090878.1515-NODE-1520-length-10875-cov-5.566636_pt1 | contig 10875 bp, 12 predicted proteins | sample MGYA00478473_ERZ1090878 | MGnify/ENA primary metagenome ERZ1090878 (study PRJEB33644, sample SAMEA5815720) | chicken gut metagenome | biome: Chicken; feature: Gastrointestinal Tract; material: Caecum | place: Ireland | collected 2019-01-01 | study: A study of... | reverse complement strand
TAAAAAGGCAAAAAAGAGGGAGAAACCGCCGCCTTGTCGGCAGGTTTCTCCCTTTTCTCACGACTTTTTGTTTCATCAGCTTGAAACAAAAAGTGTGAACTCAAATTATGATATTCTCCAATAAAAGGTAATCGAAATCGACGGGCTCGACGAAGTCGCGGGGCAGAAAGCGCACATGGTTGAACTTCGCAAAGTTGAAAATATGCGTCTTCAGCAGCACGGGCGTGGGCGCGTCGAGCTCGCGGCAGATGTCGAACAGGTACTGCAAAAAGTGCGAATAGGTCAGCTTTTCCTCGTCGTTTTCGTACACGAACTGCCTCTGTATCTTGCCCTCTTTCATGATCTTCGCCCAAATTCTGAACATATCGTTTCCGCCGCGCGCGGCGCTCCTTTTTGCGCTTTAATAGTTAGAGTATACCGAAAATTTTGCAAAAAGTAAAATATAATTGACATATCCGCCCCGAAAATATTATACTTATGGAAAAGGAATTCCCGCGGCGCCCCGTTTTGCGGCTGCCGCAAAGGAGATCGTCATGAAAAAACTCGAAGCGGACATTCTGAATATATTGCAGGAAGACTGCCGTTATTCCCCCGCCAAAATCGCCGTCATGCTCAACAAGACGGAAGGGGAAGTGCTGGACGCCGTGCAAAGCATGGAGCAGCGCGGCATCATCGTCAAATACACCGCCATCGTCAACGACGAGCGCCTCTCCGACGATTATGTGCAGGCGCTCATAGAAGTCAAGGTGTCGCCCCAAAAGGCGAGCGGGTTCGATGCGATCGCCGAGGAGATCTACTGCTTCGACGAGGTCAAAAGCTGCTATCTGATGAGCGGCGGTTACGACCTGGCGGTGTTCATCGAGGGCAAAAACCTGCGCGAGGTGGCGCGCTTCGTTTCCGAGCGCCTCTCCACGCTCGACGAGGTGCAGTCTACGGCTACCCACTTCATCCTCAAAAAGTATAAAATCGAGGGTACGATCACGGGCGCGGAAGAGGACAGGGAGCGGAGGATTTCGGTACACGCATGAAAAGTTTTGTCAATGAACGCTCGAAAAACCTCAAGCCGAGCGGCATCCGCAAATTCTTCGACATCGTGTCGGAGATGAAGGACGCCATCTCCCTCGGCGTGGGCGAGCCGGATTTTATAACGCCGTGGCACATCCGCAACGCGGCGATCAAGAGCATCCAGCGCGGATACACCCAATACACGGGCAACCGCGGGCTGCCCGCCCTGCGCGAGCTTATCTCCAGATATATGGCGGAGCGCTTTTCCGCCGAATATGCCCCCGAGCACATCATCGTGACGGTCGGCGCGAGCGAGGGCATCGACCTCGTCCTCCGCGCCGTCTGCGAGCCGGGCGACGAAATTTTGGTTCCCGACCCCGGATATGTGTCTTATCTGCCCTGCGTGCTTCTTTCGGGCGGAACGCCCGTTCCCGTGCGCTGCGTGCAGGAAAACGGATTCGTACTCACGCCCGAAGCGCTCGAAGCGGCGATCACCCCCAAAACCAAGGCGCTTGTGCTCGCCTATCCCAACAACCCGACGGGCGGCATCATGACGCGCGAACAGCTCGAAAAAATCGTACCCGTCCTCGAAAAACACGACCTTCTGGTCATTTCGGACGAGATCTATGCCGAACTCACCTACGGCGGCAGGCATGTATCCATCGCGTCTTTGCCGGGCATGAAGGAGCGCACCGTCGTCATCAGCGGCTTTTCCAAGGCGTTTGCCATGACGGGCTGGCGCATCGGATTTCTGTGTTCCCCGCCCGAGGTCGACGCGGCGGCGCTGAAAATTCATCAGTACACGCTGATGTGTGCGCCCTCGGCGGCGCAGTACGCGGCGCTGGAGGGGCTGAAGGACGGGTTCACCGATAACTTTGCTGTGGTGGAGTCCATGCGCGAAGAATACGACAGGCGGCGGCGGTTTATCGTGGACTTTTTCAATGCCAACGGACTGCCCTGTTTCGAGCCGCGCGGAGCCTTTTACGCCTATCCGTCGGTGGAGAAAACGGGGTTGACGGGCGAACAGTTTGCGGGCGAGCTTCTGCGCGCGGAAAAGGTTGCGGCGGTGCCGGGCGACGCCTTCGGCGAAGCGGGCAGGTATCATGTGCGCTGCTCTTATGCCACGAGCATGGCGAACCTGGACACGGCGACCGAGCGGATAGCGCATTTCGTGAAAAACCTGCGTAAATAATTCCCGGAGGATTTCGCGTTGCGTCGCAAAATTATAACTTGACAATTTTTCGGTTATACTGTATAATGGTAAATGGTAAGAAAGGGCGGCGGAGAGCCGCCGCGATCGGGATAAAAGGTGATTCCGCACCCGCAAGGCGCGGAATCACTCTTTTGCAAATATAGGCGGGGGAAGCCCCGAACCAACAAAACGAGTGAGGTGTTTTAGGATTATGGCAGAAGAATTCATCATGACGCAAAAGGGCTACGATGAAGCTGTCGAGCGTCTGAAGTATCTTCAGACGGAGAAGAAGAAGGAGATCACCGAGCGCATCAAGGTCGCGCGCGGGTTCGGCGACCTTTCGGAGAACGCGGAGTACGACGCCGCCAAGAACGAAGAGGCGCTCAATGAGAGCGAGATCCGCGAGCTGGAGAACATGATCAAGAACGCAAAGATCATGGAGGAGAGCACCGACAACAGCAAGGTGCATTTCGGCAACACGGTCACGGTGTACGACTACGACATGGACGAAACGGTCACCTACACGCTGATGGGTTCGACGGAGGCCGACCTCGAAAAGAATATCATTTCGATCGATTCTCCTTTCGGCGCGGCGCTCGTCGGCGCGCGCGTGGGCGAAAAGGTCACGGTGCATGCGCCGAACGGATTCGATTATCAGGTCGAAATCAAAGAAATCCGCTGAAACGTTCCCCTTTTCCGGGAGCAGAGGGCTTATACATGGATGCAAAGATAACGAAACAACGGCTGGGTCTTCTCCTGTCGTACGACTGGATCAAGATCATCGGCATCTGCGCTGCCGCCGTACTGGTGTGGGCGCTCCTGTTCACCACGATGGCGACGCGCGCCACCAACGGGCAGAGCTTTGAAATGTATCTGTACCCGGGGGTATCTCTGTCGTCTTCGGTCAACGTCGAAACGCTCCACACGCGCGACGAAAACGACGTGCTTTCCTACGACGTTCTGAACTTTTCCTCGATGACGCTCGACTCGAGCGCGATGGATACCATTCTGAGCGCGCGTTTCGCGGCGGGGCAAGGCGATGTGTTGTTCGCTCCGTACACCGAGCCGACCAAGGACGAAGACGGCAATATCACCGCCTATAACGGACTGGACGATTTTCTCGGCGGGTATTTTTCCAATGCGCTGTGGCTGGATCCTGACCTGACGGTGAAAGAGCATACCATCGAGAGCGGCGGGGAAAAGAAAGGCAGCTTCTCCAACTACTTTTACGACTGCGCGCAGTACCTGAACCGCTTTTACGACGGCGGCTGGAAAAGCGGCACGCTGGACGAAGCAACCGTGCGCGCGAATTTCGACGAGCGCATGAAGGGGGACAAGCGTTACAAAAACGAGGCGCAGCGCGAAGCGGGCAGGCAAAAGGAGATCGTGCGCATTCAAAACCTGCGCGACGCCTTCGAAAACGTGCTTGGCTGGGTTTCCTCCGACGATGAAAACAGTCCCGTACGCATCAAAACGACGGAATTGAGCGTAATTTTGGAGAGCGGCGGCGAGGCACAGACGGTGGAATGGAATCTTTCCTTCGACTTGAGCAACATCGACCATCTCACCGACTTCATCGGGTATCCCGGCGGAGAAAACGGCACGCGCATTGCAGACAATCTTTGCATGGTCGTGCTGAACACGGGCAGCTCGGGGGAGGAAGACCTCCGTTACGAGCCGTTCATGCTGTTGGATTATCTGGTCACAACGTACGACGGCGCCGCGGCATAAACGGGCGCCGCAAGCGGCGTGTGATCCCGCGCCGCGGGGGGAATGGGTATGAAGCTGTATATCTACGGGGCAATAAAAAACTACAAGGCGCGGCGGCCCGCGCGCTTCCATATGCCCGGGCATAAGGCAAACCGCAAGCGGTTCCCGCTCTTTAAGGACGCGCCGCTCGACATCACCGAGCTGCCCTTTGCCGACTGCCTGGAAAGTCCCGAGGGCATCATCGCCGACGCCCGGCGAGACATTGCCGACGTGCTCGGCGCCCGCGAGAGCTTTTTCCTCACCGACGGCTCCTCCTGCGGTGTGTTCGCCATGATCTATATCGTCAGAAAGAGGGGCGGGAAGGTCGTCATCGCGCGCAATTCGCACAAGAGCGTATATAATGCCTGCGCGGCGCTCGGCGTCGAGCCGTACATCGTGCAGAACAATGAAAAGGACGGAGTCCTTTTGCCCCCGACGGCGGCAGACATCGAAACGGCGCTCAAAAAAGAGCGCGACGTTACCGCCGTTCTGATCACCTCGCCCGACTATTACGGCAACGTTGCAGACCTTTCCGCCATCGAAAAGGTCTGCCGCCGCTATAACAGAATATTTATGGTCGACGGCGCGCACGGCGCCTATCTCAAATTCGATGCGGACGCGCGCGGTCTGTACGCGGGCGAATGCGCGCATATCTGGGTGGACGGCTCGCACAAAACGATGCCCACCCTCACCCAGGGCGCCCTCCTCAACGTAAACGACGAATCGCTCCTGGCGGATGCGGCGGAGGGGCTGAACATGTTCCGCACCACCAGTCCGTCCTATCCCGTCATGGCGAGCATCGAATACGGCGTCAAGTATATGGAGGAGAACGGCGCGGCGCTCATCGATGCCGTCCGCCGCGAACTGACCCTCGTCAAGGCAAAACTGCGCAAGGCGGGCATTCCCTTCTATGCGGAGAGCAAAACGCTCGTTCTTGCTGTCGATTTCGGCGCAATGGGTATCTCTCCCTACCGCGCGGAAGAGGAGCTTGCGCGGCGGGGCGTATATGCGGAAATGTGCGACGGCAGGTACCTTCTCTTCTATTTTTCGGCGCTTACGTCGCCCGTGCGGCTGCGGATGCTGGAATTCAGGCTCCGCCGCATCGCGCGCATGCGCTCGCTGAAAAACACCTACGAACCGCCCGCAGGGTTCGCCTGCGGCGTCAAAAAATTCAGCTATCTCACAGCCAATTCGCTCGCGCTCGAATATGTGCCGCTGGATAAGGCTGCGGGCAGGATCGCCGCGCGCAACGCGGGCATCACGCCGCCCTGCTTCCCCACCGTCGTCGCGGGCGAGCAGATCACCGAAGCGGCGGCAGAGGCGCTCTCCAAGGCGGCGCACACCTTCGGCGTGTACCGCGGCAGGGTCGCCGTCATCAACATCGGCGGAAAATAAAGGTCTATGAAAGGTAAATTTATCGCGTTCGAGGGGTGCGAAGGCGCGGGCAAATCCACGCAGATGCGCCTCCTCTCCGAATATCTGGCGAAAAAGGGGGTTGCGCACGCCGTCACGCGCGAGCCGGGCGGCGGCGAAATTTCCGAAGCGATCCGCAAAGTTATCTTAAACGGAAAATTCACGTCCATGACGGACGAATGCGAGGCGCTCTTGTACGCCGCGGCGCGGGTGCAGCACCTCGCGGATACCGTCGAACCCGCCTTAAACGAGGGCAAGCTCGTGCTGTGCGACCGGTATATCTTTTCCTCCTATGCCTACCAGGGTTACGGGCGCGGATTGGATATGGGGTTTTTGGAGAACATCAACAGCTACGCCGTGCATAACTTCATGCCCGACGTTACGCTGTTTTTGGACATTCCGCCCGTATTGGCGTTCGCGCGCAAGCACGGCGCCGACGAAAACGACCGCATGGAACAGGCGGGCGAAGCCTTCCACAAAAAGGTGTACGAGGGGTATCGGGAACTTTTGAAAAAGTACCCCGCGCAGATGATCCCCGTCGATTGCTCGGGCAATAAATTTCAGACGCACGAAAAGATCGTTGCCCTGCTGGAAGGGCGGGGGTTGATCTGATATTTTGCATATATGCCGTTTGCGGTGAGACCCCGCATCGGTGCAAAACGGCGCAAATTCTGCAAACGTCTGCGCCTTTTGCGGGAACGGTGCAAAACAGACTTTTGCAGCAAAATATGCGCGGAACTGCGCAGAATCAATAAGGAGGGGCAGGGTGTCGCTGTTTACGGAGAGCAGGGCGTATAAGATCGTTTCGGGCGACGTTTCGCGCGGCCGCGTTTCGCACGCCTATCTCCTCGTCTGCCCCGACGAGCGCAACCTGCGCACCTATTTAAAGGAACTTGCAAAACTCGTCATGCGCGCGGACGAACGCGCCGCGCGGCTCATCGACGAGGAGATGCACAGCGACTGCCGCGTCTTCCCCGCCGAAGGGGAAAAGACGGCGGTTTCCGACGTCAAGGAACTGCTCGAAGGCTGCTACATCAAGCCGGTCGAGGGCGACAAAAAGGTGTTCGTGCTCGACCGCATGCAGGAGATGCTCCCGCCCGCGCAGAATAAGTTATTAAAGGTATTAGAGGAGCCGCCCGAAAACGTGTATTTCATTCTCGGCACAACGAGCGAATTCCCCGTGCTGACCACGGTGAAATCGCGCTCGAAGCGGCTGGATTTATTCTCCTTTCCGCAGGAGAAGGTCGAAAGATATATCGCGGAAAAGTATCCCTTCCGCCCGGACGCGCAGGAGATCGCCGCGGCGTCGGGCGGCGTGCTCGGCGTCGCCGAACGCATGGCGGAGAGCGAGGGGCAGGGGGAGGACGCGGCGCTGTTCGCGCTCAACCTTTCGCCCGCGGCGATCCCGCTCGCGGCGAAAAAGTATTCCTCGCGGGAGGAATTGGCGAAATTTCTGCCCATGCTCCGCATCGCCTATCGGGATATGCTCCTGTGCAAGCTGGGGCGGGAAGATCTGCTCCTTGCGGGCGGGGATAAAAAGATCATACGGCGCGCGGCGGCGCGCTATACGGTCGCGGCGCTCGTCAACGCGCAGGAGCGCATCGGCGAGTTCGAGCGCGATTTAAAGTTCAACGCGAACGCGCAGGCGGGCATGGAGGCATTGCTCGCGGGCATTTTGGAGGGACGATGAAGGTTATCGGCATAAAATTCAAGGACGGCGGAAAAATCTACTTTTTCGTGCCGAACGAGGGCGAGGAATACGAGGCGGGCACGCAGGTCGTCGTGGAAACGAGCAAGGGGCTGGAGTTCGCAACGGTCGCCTTCCCGCCCAAAGAGGTGGACGATTCGGAGGTTGTGCAGCCGCTCAAACCCATCGTCCGCATCGCAACGGAAAAGGATAAAGAGCAGGTCAGGCGCAACCAGGAGCGCAAGCCGCAGGCGATGAAGCTCGCGCAGGAGAAGATCGAAAAGCACAACCTCGCGATGAAGCTCATCGACTGCGAGTTCGCCTTCGACGGCAGCAAAGTTATCTTCTATTTTTCGGCGGAGAGCCGCGTCGACTTCCGCGATCTGGTCAAGGATCTGGCGGGCGCCTTCCATATCCGCATCGAACTGCGGCAGGTGGGCATCCGCGACGAAACGCGCCTTCTGGGCGGCATCGCGCCCTGCGGCAGGGAGTGCTGCTGCGCCGGGGCGATGTGCGACTTCAAAAAGGTGTCCATCAAAATGGCGAAGGTGCAGGGGCTGTCGCTCAACCCCGGCAAGATCAGCGGGCTCTGCGGTCGGCTGATGTGCTGCTTAAGCTACGAAAACGACTATTACAGCGAGGTTTACAAAAAGATGCCCAAGGTCGGCGCGGAGGTCTCCACGCCCGACGGCAAGGGCAGCGTCGCTTCGGTGAACATGCTCAAACTCACCGTCCGCGTCAAGCAGGAAAAGGACGGGAGTTTGACGTATAAGGATTATCCGTTGGACGATATCCGCTTCCGCGGCAAAAAGGGCGAGGCGGAAGAGGAGCCGGAAGAGTTCGAAGAGGCGGAAGCGGAGCTTTTCGAGGCTGCGCCCGCCGAAGAGGGGGAGCATGGCGAGCCGCGCGAAAAGGAGCGCCGCGAGCGTCCGAACGATCGGAATAAAAAGCGGGATAAAAGCGAGCGCCGCGGAGAGCGGGGCGAGCGGAACGACCGCAATCGCGACGGCGAGAGCGGCGGTTCTCGCCCCGAGCGGAGCGAAAAGAACCCGCCGAAGGGCGAGCAGGGGAACGAACCGCGCGAGCGCAGGGAGCGCGACCGCCGCGGCCGCGACCGGCGAAACCGCCGGGAGGGGAAGCCGGCAGGCGAACACAAGCCGGGTGAAAAGCGTCCGCAGGAGCAGAGGAAAGGGGAGCGGCGAGAGAACGCGTCCAAACAGGAGAAGCAGGGCGGCGAACCGAACGGCGCCCAATAGCGGCAAGCGCCCTGAATTCGAAAAAAAACGGTAAAAAACCGAAAAAAACGATAAAACGGTGCGTTTGTGCCTTTACTAATCGAAAAAGGTATGGTATAATATACAAGACGGCGATGGTCGTCATCAGTTCGTAATTTGGAGGTAGAGTACAATGGCTCACAAGATTTCGGAAGAGTGCATTTCCTGCGGAGCGTGCGCGGATACCTGCCCTGTCAATGCGATTTCGCAGGGAGATACCCAGTATCAGATCGATCCGGACGTGTGCATCGACTGCGGCGCCTGCGAAGAAGGTTGCCCTGTCAGCGCGATCAAACCGGAGTAATCGGGTAAAAAAGCAACCTTGCGCGGAGAATTCCGCGCAAGGGAACAATTTTGCCGCAGCGCACAGGGAAGGGCGCGCAGGGAGCGTGCAGATAATATTGAATATGGGGATATAGCTCATCTGGTAGAGCGCTTGAATGGCATTCAAGAGGTGGACGGTTCGAGTCCGTTTATCTCCACCACGGCTTCTATATGTAGCGTTAGTTGGTCAGATTAACACTATATATGGGAGCTTTCTTTTTGCCGTTTTTAGAAAAAAGCCCCGTTTCGTTGTCAATTCCGTTGTCAAAACGGGGCTTTTTCCATGCCCGAAAAGCGGTTATTCGTCGAAAATGTTGCGCACTTCGGAACCGATCTCTTTTAAGTAATCGTCCTGAATGTGGGTGTAGTGCAGCGTCATGCGCTCGGAAGAATGCCCCAGCAAATACTGCTTCATCTTATCGGAAACGCGCAGCTCTTCCAACCGCGTCGCATAAGTATGACGTAAAATGTGCGGGCAAACTCTAAACCCGAGCTTTTTGGAGAGCTTGCGCAAATATTCCTGCGGGCCGGATGCGGTAACGTCGAACACCCGTTCATTGCCGTCTTTATTGCGAGGAAGCCAAGCGGCAGCAGTATCGGGCAGCGGAACCTTGCGAACACCTGCACGGCTTTTGGTCGAATTTTGAAACAAATGCCCACCCCTTACCGCAACGACGTTCTTTGTGACGATCACCAATTTTTGCTCAAAATCGATGTCGTTATAGGTCAGGGCTAAGGCTTCCCCGATGCGCAGACCGGTCGATAAAAGGAAAATAAAAAGTCCTTCGTGCTTTGCGCCTTTGATGGCATCGAGGAAAATTCTTTGCTGCTCGTGTGTTAGGGCCTCGCGCGGTGCCGCTATGTATTTTTTAATTTCGACGGCTGCGCATGGATCTTTTTTTATAAAACCGAGTTGCAGGGCTTTTTCAAAAATCTGAGCCAAATAAACCGAGGCAAGCTCGCGTACACGATCGGAGCGGTAGGAGATCAGAACCTGTTGCAATTGGATCGGTGTGATGTCCGCTATGCTTTTATCGCCGAGTTCACGCAAAGCGGTTTTCAGAACATCACCGATTGAAATTAGAGTTTTCGGTTTTACTTTCGGCTTTTTGTATAATTCCAACCAATTTTCTGTCCAGGAGGTCAGCGTTAAAGCTGTCCTCCTCTTTTTTTTCGGAGCTTTGCCGCTTTTGATGATTGTAGTTAGTTGTTTTTTTACCTCCTCGATAGTGTGGCCGTATCGGTAAATGCGTGTACCCTCGATTGTACAATATCCGCAGAATCTTCCGTCTTTGCGAGGAGTTTTACCGACCGAAGCACCTTTTACATTTATAAGCATTTGACTATCCTCCTTTTTGTGGGTAGCCAAACCATTGCCAAGGGGAATCGATTTCGCCCGGCGCACTTCGTCTTTATCGGCTGCTAAATTATTGATGACCGAAAAAATAGTGGAGAGCGAATCTTTTAGCTTTTGTAGGTCTTCTTCCAAAATGATAGGCATTTTGAAAACCTCCCTAATATGAAAATTAGGGAGATTATAGAACTACAATAAAGGGCGAAAATGTAGAAAGAATGTCGAATAGAGAATTAAAAAAAAGAGATTTATACTTTCACTTTTTCCGAGTGGAGATTTTTCATCATAGTGATTACTAAATCTTGCATTTCGGGGAGCAAACCGCGGAACTCTTCGAGCATAACACGCTCCTTATCCGTGAGCTTTTCCGAGGAGGGAGAACCCTGGCGATAATAATTGCCGAAATAGTCCTCCCGTCCCATCAAATAGTCAATAGATACATTAAAATAATCGGCAATTTTCAGCAGCGCATGAGTATCAGGATCCCGCGTATTTTTTTCCCAATTTACAATCAAAGGACGACTATATCCCATTGCTGAGGCAAAGTCACTTTGGGACATCTTTTTCGCTTTGCGCAAATCGCGTATTTTTTCACCTAACATGACACCCTCCTTGAATGAAATTTTATCACATTATGTTACTCATCGAAACAATATTTATTTTTTTGGGCAAAAATGTTACAAATAGCATTGACAATGTGTAAAATTCATGATAGAATTGTTGCAAATAGTAACACATCACGAGCGCTGTACGCGAAAAAGAAAGCGGAGTTTGAATCGGCAACCACGCCGACGAAATAAAGAGGAGATTTAAAAAGGAAATGAAAGAGCAGATTTTTACGGACAGATACGGGAACGAATACACGCCGCGCGAGCTT
>ERZ1090878.1500-NODE-1505-length-10907-cov-9.616568_pt1 | contig 10907 bp, 23 predicted proteins | sample MGYA00478473_ERZ1090878 | MGnify/ENA primary metagenome ERZ1090878 (study PRJEB33644, sample SAMEA5815720) | chicken gut metagenome | biome: Chicken; feature: Gastrointestinal Tract; material: Caecum | place: Ireland | collected 2019-01-01 | study: A study of... | reverse complement strand
ATTTTAAATCTAACTTGCGGAAAGTTTTATATACACTAGTAGTTTCTGCGTGAAAATTAAATGCATCTAATACAACTTGTTTCGTGCTATCATCAATAACTACTTTCTTATTTTCTTTTTTTAAACCTACAGGAATTTTACCACTTATAATTTCTTTACTTTCTACTTTAGTTTTAAAAACGCTTCTAATTCTTTCGGAGGTCTGAGCGGATTCATTTTCAGCAACAGACAACATAATGTTAATATGTAATCTACCATTTGCTGTAGAACTATCATATTTTTCAAATACAGTTTGCCAAAATACTCCATGTTCATCTAATGCATCTAGAATTTTATAATAGTTTCTTACACCACGAGAAAGTCTATCAAGTTTGGTAATAAGTATTCTATTAATTTTATTTTGTTTGACATCGTTTAGTAATCTTTGCAAAGCAGGTCTTTTCAAATTTGTTGCAGAAAAACCGTCATCTTCATAAATACCGAATATATGAAATCCATTTTTTAATGCATATTTAGTTAGTTCTTCTCTTTGAGTTCTTAAGCTATCGCCATTAAGTGCTTGTTCTTCTGTACTAACACGAATATACAAAGCAACTTCTTCAACTTTTTCTCTAAAATCATTCATAGTATTATTTGTATTATTTTGCATAATAAAAATGCCTCCATTTTTCAAATTTAACTATTGAAAATAGAAGTATTTTTGTATATAATAAAAATACATTCACTTTCAATAGTGTTTGTGTATGAGAAATGTGTCGAGCTGCGTTATTTTTCAACACATTTCTCCTTTTTATTTTAAATCCTTTTGATTGTTAGAATTTAATTTTAATTGCTTTCTCTTTTCTTTTTCTAATTGTTTGACACTTTTCTCTGGTGTAGGTAAATTTTCTGGCATTGTGCCACCTAATTCTTGTATAGTTCTTCTTACAGCTTTACCCACATAATTATGAGTAGCACAAGCTAAATCTTCGTTACTTATATTAGTTTTTTCTAATTTGGCTTCAGTTTGTGTAATACGGAATATGTTAGCACCAAGTTCTTCACTTCCCATATAGTCTAATATTTCTTGTCCTTTTTTTAGTCCTTTTCTAGTTTTTATTTGAGATGCAGTTTCATTATATAATCCTAGATAACCAGCATTATTAAATTTTCCAAAGTTTTCAACACCTGATTTTTGTGCAACATTAAATAATGATGAGTTTCTTTCTTTAGCTAAGTTTCTATTGTAAATTCTTTTTTCATCTTCTGGTAGTCTTTTATATTGTTCCTCTGTAATTTCACGTTCTCTAGTTTTTACTGCAAAATATGTTTGGGCAAGAGCTACTTGTTTTTTACTAGAACTACCATTTTGAGCTATTAAATAACATGCATATCTACTAAGAATATAATCATAATCTGCTATATATTTTTCTCCACCATTTGGCATTTGTGATGTTTTCGCCGACTGGCGGAAACATTCTCCTACAGGGATTTCACTACTTTTGCAAGTTACAATAGCCTTATGTATAACATTCTTAAATTTGCTCCAGTCTTTATAACCTAGTGCTGTCATTAATTCTCGAGCATACCAAAATTCATTCATATTTTCATCAACATGTTTGATGTCTTCAAAAGTATTTTTGGTTTGATTAATTATTTCATTTTCTTCCATAAAATTTCCTTTCTTAAAATTCCTTATAGATTTTTCTACAACACCAATAACTTTAACTGGCAAATCTCTAATTTCTTCTTTAGTGAATATTTTAGGCGGATAATAAGGATTAACAGCCTTTAGTTCAATTCCAGTATTTCCTTTATAAACTCTCTTTACTGTTGCTTCATTACCATTTATAAGTACAACACAATAATCCCCATTTTCAAAATCATCTTGTTTATGTACTATAACTGTATCGCCATCATCAAATAGTGGTTCCATACTATCTCCTGTAACATATAAACCGTAATAATTTTCCTTATCTAGACCATTTACACTAAATGAAATATAATCAATTATATTTTCTTGAGCCAAGTAGTTATATCCAGCTTTTACTGTGCCTAATATAGGAATTTTAGTTGTAGCTATTTCAGACAAAGGAATTGCTCCTATTTTCTTTAATAAAGTTTTGTTCTCATCTTCTATTAAATCTATATAACCTGCTTTTTCATATAGGTCGATATAATCTAATCCATACAATTTTGCAAGATTTCGTAATAAAGCAGGGGTGACATTTCTTTTTCCATTTTCTATCATATTAAGATGAGAATATGATATATCTGTAAGCTTATTAACTTCTCTTAAAGACAATCCTTTTAAGTTTCTGGCATTTTTTAAGTATCCACCTAACTCTTGATTTGAAAGCATTTTTTACCTCCTATGTTCACATTATAACACAATTGTTCACAAAAGTAAAACTTTTTTAAAATTTTTTTAAAAAAAGTGTTGACAAATAAAAAACAAACATATATAATGTTCACAACAAGATAACAAAAGTGAGGTGAACAGAAATTGATAGTAGTTAAAAATCCACAAGAACTAAAAGAAATATTAACAAACGACGGAAACACAATAACTTCAAGAGCAAAAGAATTAGGGTATTCAAAGGCTTATGTAAGTTCAATAGTGACAGGTGTTAGAAATCCTAATGAAAAAATTGCAATAAAAATATGTGAATTAACAGGTAAGAAATTTGACGATATTTTTTTTATTCGAAGTGTTCACAAAAAGATAACAAAATAAACGCAACTCGACACAAAAAAGAAAGAAGGTGAGGAAATGGAAGAAAAAACAAAAACCTGTCTTAATTGCGGTAAGACAGGAAAATATAAAACAAATCCAAATTATTGTGCGTATTGTGGATTTAATTTTCAGAATTTTCAAGATAATCAAAATAAGTTGATTTTGAACTACAATAAGGACAATATTTAGCGTCGTGTGGTATAGCTTGATATTCTCTAGAAGGTTGAGAATTTGCATCACAATCTGGATTTGTACAGAAATTTAGAAGTTCTATTCCACAATTTTGACAATAAGATGCATCATCTAAATGGTCAGAGAAACCACAATTTACACATGTAATATTATTGCTCAATATTAACACCTCACTTTCTACAAATTAAAATATTTTTCTCTTAAGTGTGAGGTAATTATACAAAATTTTAACAAATAAGTAAAGGAAGTGATTAAGTGAAGAAAACAAAAAGTAAATAATGCGACACAACCACAAAAAGTAAAAGAAGACAAACAGTATGAATACATTATAGAGAGGTGGGAGAATGAATGAAAAAGACAAAACACAGTTTACAGTAGAACATGCACAGTTATTATATCAAACTTTAGCAGATATTTTAGGAGAAAAGTATAATTTGAAAATTATAGCGAAAGTAAAAGAAAAATAAGTAAAAGGAGGAGTTAACAAATGAAAAAGTTTAAAGAATTTTTATTAGGGACAAGCCTAATATGGATACCAATACTAGGTTGTTATGTAGCTTCAGCTATAAGCAATATATTAATCAATTTATTGTAGAAAGGAGGAAGGAAGATGTTTGGAAAACATGCAAAAGCAAGTAATGCAATTAAACAAGCACACGAACAAATTTCAGAATTACAAGAACGTGTAGGAAACATTATTAGAGAAAATCAGGAATTAAAAAATCTTAGAAAACAAGAATTACACAACAATACAATCTTAGTTCATAAAAACATAGAACAACAGAGAGTATTAGAACAAATTGAAATTGTAGCTTATCAGAATTATGACAGAGATGATATTGCATTACGCAAAATAAAAGAGCTAATTTCTGACTGGCAATCAAGAAAAACTAGCTCACACACTAAATAAATATGCATTCACAGTAAAATAATACCACATTTACTGTGAAAAAGCAAGAGGGAGGAAAAATGGAAAGTTTAAGTTTATATCAAATAACAAATGCTTTTCCAGCTTTAATGGAAAGTGAAGAAATAACACCAGAGGACAAAGCAAAAATAGAGGAAGAATTAACAATGTTATTACAGCAAAAAAGCCAAAATATAATAGGATATACAAAAAATATAGAATTAACAATAAATGCAATGAAAGAAGAGGAAGACAGAATAGCAAGTAATAGAAAGACATTAGAAAATAAATTAGCAAGATTTAAGCAATATGTAAAAGAATGTATGGAAAACAACGGAATAACAAAAATAGAAACAGGTTTAGGAACATTAAGTATAGCCAAAAGCCCAGTAAGTGTAGAGATAGTAAATGAAGAAGCTATACCGAACAATTTTAAGCAAGAAGTTATAACAGTTAAAGTAGACAAAACAAAAATAAAAGAGAATTTCAAAGAAACTGGGGAAATACCCGATGGCGTAAATATTGTTACAACAAATACAAACTTAAGAATTAAATAGGAGGGACAGAAGATGGAAACAATGTTTAGAGATTTAAAATCAAATGAAATAGATTGTAGAATTTCACAAATAAATGAAAAAGGACTCACATTATTGCTTTATAAGGATGCGAGAGTCGATATGGATATACTAGATGAAACAGTAGGGGCAAAAAATTGGCAGAGGAGTCATACAAGAGATAATGCTAACTGTGTTATCGCAATATGGGATGAAGATAAGAAGCAATGGATTTGCAAAGAAGATACAGGAACAGAGAGTTTTACAGAAAGAGAAAAAGGATTAGCAAGTGACAGTTTTAAAAGAGCTGGTTTTAATTGGGGAATAGGTAGAGAATTATATACAGCACCATTCATCTACATACCATTAAAAGATAAAGAAGGCAACGATAATTTTGAATTAAAAGAAAAGAATGGCAAAACGGTTACATATACTAAGTTTTATGTAGAAGCTATACAAATAACAGAAAAAGTAATAACTGGATTGGCAATAAAAAACGACAAAGGCAAAAGAGTATTTGTTTATAAAAAGTAGGTGTTTAGATGGATTTGTATGAAGAAATAACAAGACTTATAAAAGAATTAGACATATCCGTAAAACAGTTAAGAAAAAGTGGAACAGAATTAGCAGAGGCTGAAAGAAAATACAAAGTATGTTTGAGACAAGAAGCATTAAAACTAAGGTCAGACCAGAATATGCCTGTTACACTGATAAATCAAATTATATATGGAGTGCCGGAGGTAGCAAATTTAAGATTTGACAGAGATGTAAAAGAAGCAGTATATCAAGCAAATTTAGAAGCAATAAATAGTACAAAATTGAAACTAAGAATATTAGAGAATCAATTAGACAGAGAATGGAGTCATACAAAATGATAGTAACAGACCTAAGTAATTCATATAATCCCGTACCTAAGAACAAAACAAAAAGGAATAAAACAAAGAGAAAGAAATACACAGACATTCCAAAAGAAGTAAAAAAGATTGTATGGGAAAGAGATGGACACAAATGTATATTTTGTCACAGGTTTGTCTCAGTAGAATATTCTTGTTGCCATTTAATTCCTAGAAGTGCAGGAGGACTTGGAATACCAGAAAACATATTTACAGCTTGCGAGGATGACCACAGAGAGCAAGATAATGGATTACATAGTAAAGAATATACATTAAAAGCAGAAAACTATTTAAAAGACATTTATGGAGCTAAATGGGACAAGTCAAAATTAATTTATAAAAAATGGAGGTAATATTATGAAATTTAAAGTAGGAGATAAAGTAAGAATTAGAAAAGATTTAAAAGAGGGACACGAATATAAATATTATGTAAATGATAGCATGGAAAAATTAGCTGGTAAGTGTGTAGAGATACTCGAAGCAGATAGTGATAGTTATCAAGTGGCTGGTTCAAAATCCTCTTGGTCAGAAGATATGTTTGAGAAACTTGTAAAACCAACAAGAGAAGAATTGCTAAAAATGCCAATAGGAACAATTATTAAAACAGACTTGGATGAAGATAATATCTTTGTAAAAGTAGGAGAAAACGACTTTTGCAATGATGATTGTGACCATATAACCGATGATGAAATTAATGAAGACTTAAGTCTTGATTATTGTGGCGATAAAATAATAGAAATACAAGAACCAACGTACCTCACTATATATAGAGTAGAAACAGAAGTAAAAGAGATGACAATTGCAGAGATAGAAAAAGAACTAGGTTATCCAATTAAAGTAGTAAAGGAGGAAGAATAGATGATAACTGTAACAGATGTAAAAATAACAAAAGTAGAAACAGATACTAGAGTAAAAGGAGTAGCATGTATAACAATAGATGATAGCTTTGTAGTACATGACATAAAGATAATAGAAACACAAGAAGAGTTATTTGTAGCAATGCCAAGCAGAAGAACACCAACAGGAGAATTTAAAGACATAGCACATCCTATAAATGCTGAAGCAAGAGAGATTATACAAAAAGCAGTTTTAAACGAATATCAAAAGATTTAACAACTAAGGGCTAGCATAATAAACTAGCCCTAATTTTTACGAAAGGAGAAGGCAATATGGATAAGAATAGCTTTCTGATGTACATAGATTATGAAGAACAATTTGACTTATTAACTGATGAGCAACTCGGACAACTTATGCGAGCAATAGTAAAGTATGAAAAAACAGGAGAAATTATAAAACTAGATAGTGCAACAAAAATGGCTTTCTCTTTTATTAAAGCACAATTAGATAGAGATAGAGAAAAATACAATGAGAGATGTGAAAAGAATAGAGAAAACGCTAAAAGGGGTGGCAGACCTAAAAAGCAAGAGGATAATTTTGAAACCGAAAAAACCGAACGGTTTTAAAGAAAACCGAATGGAAGCCAAAAAACCCGATAATGATAAAGAAGATGATAATGATAAAGATATAGATAAAGAAGATGATATATCTAAAAAAGAAAAAAATAAAAAAAGAAAAACCTTTGAAGAAGTACTTGATGAAAATAATTTTTCTGAAGAATTAAAAAATACCATTAGAGACTTTATAGATATGCGAAAAACAATAAAAAAGCCAATGACTTCAAAAGCCTTAGAGTTGTTGCTTAGAAACTTGGAAAAGTTGACGAACTTAGAGGAAGAAAAGATTGCAATATTAAATCAATCTATTGAACATGGTTGGCAAACAGTATATCCATTAAAAACAACTAATACTCAAAATAGTTCTAAAGGTGGAATGAATGATTTTAAAGAATTATGGGAGGAGGCTAGAAAAAAAGATGAACAGTCAGGAAACAACGCAGATAATAACTCTTTTAGCTGGTAACTATGACAGTATTGCCAAGAAAGACAAAACACAAAAGCAATTAATGATAAATACATGGCAAGAGTGCTTAGGAGATTTAGATTACAAGCTAGTATTACAAGCAGTAAAGAAGACAATGATAGAAAGCCCGTATCCTCCAACAATACATGATATTAGGAAAAATGCAATAGAATTAGTAAATCCATCTACACAAAGAAGTGGCATAGAGGCTTGGGACGAAGCATATAAAATGATTTGCAACGGGGCATATATGACACAAGAAGAGTTTAGTGCACATAGTCCAGAGGTTCAGAGATTCTTTGGAAGCATAGGACAATTAAAGGCTTATGCAACTAATATGGATTTCAATATGGACGTGGTAAGAAGTAACTTTTTAAAACAATATGAATTAATTGTTGAGAGAGAAAACAAACAGAAATTATTGCCACAAAAAATGCAAGATTTTATTGGACAACTTGCAGAAAAAATGAGTGTAAAACAGTTAGGAGAGTGATAACACAAATGAACATAAAAGATAAATTAAAAATCAGATTAGATTTAGTAAATAATCGAATAGAACTATATAAAAAGCATGCCATAGAAGAAATAGAAAAAGGAGAAATGATACCAGCAACGAATGATGTAGCAATGTTAAGAGATTTAAAAGAACAGCAGTTATTAATAAAGCAAATATTAGAAGAAGATGAGGAGTGATAACAAATGAAAATTACTCAAAAAGATAGAATAATAAACTACATCAGGGAATTTGGAAGTATCACTAGTTGGGAAGCATATCAAGATCTAGGAGTTATGCAACTAGGAGCAAGGATAGACCAATTACAAAAAGAGGGATATGTCTTTAAAACAAAGTGGGAGCATAAAAAGAACAGATATAACGAAGATGTAAGTTTTAAAAGATATTATTTAGCAGATATGGTTGCAGAAAATATGCAACATATAACAGAAATTTATTAGGAGGGAAGTATGAGAACAATAAAATTTAGAGCTTGGCATCCAGATGAAGGTAATATGTATTATTTTAATTGTTTTAAAGAAATTACAGATTGGCAAGCAGATGATTTCTATAGAGCAGACAATACTGACGATGCATGTGTTGATTTTATGCAATTTACAGGCTTACACGATAAAAACGGAAAAGGAATTTATGAGGGAGATATAGTAACTGGAATAGATTATCCTTTTATAGATGAAGGAAAACAAAATTATGTTGGAATTGTAGTATTTTATGATGACACTGCTAGTTTTGGATATGAATACCAATGTGTTAGGAAGGATAAAAGAGGTATATCTAACGGAATAAATAATGAGTTTGAAGCAAATGAAAATCTAGTTTGTGAAGATTTAGAAGTAATCGGCAATATATACGAAAACAAGGAGTTACTAAATGAAACAGATAGATAATAAAAAGCTATGCTTTTACTGCCTAAGCTGTGGCAAGCTAGAAAATGAAAACTTCGATGGAGTAATGAGATGCAAAGGCTTTATGGCAGGAGTAGATAACTGGCAAGAAAAATGGAAGGAGGCACTAAAGAATGCAAAACAAGTATAAAAACAAGAAAACACAAATAGACATGTACGTTTTCGACAGTGCGAAAGAAGCAAAGAGATACAAAGAGCTGAAACTATTAGAACAAGCAGGAGAAATAAGTAACCTAGTGTTACAACCAAGATTTCTGTTACAAGAAGGATTTAAGAAAAATGGAAAAACATACAGAAAGATAGAATATATTGCGGATTTTCAATATAACGAAAATGGTAAAACAATAGTAGAAGATGTAAAAGGATTACAAACAGACGTATTTAAAATAAAGCATAAACTGTTTGAGAAGAAATATCTAGAATTAGAACTCAAGATAATAAAGTAATTTGAAAGGAGGAACACAAATGAGTTATATGTCAGAGAGAAGCTTAGAAATAAAAGAAAAAGCAAAGAAAGTAGGCATAGTGATACTACTAGTTATAGCATTTTTATTACTAGAAATTTCAATAAACATGCAAAATAAAAAAGAAGCAGAGGAAAATAATTATATTAATTATTTAGAGCAAAAAGTGGAAGGAGGAGAAGCAAAATGAAAATGTATTGCAAAATAAAAAGACCAGATAATGCCAAATATCAAATAGAAAAGGGAGAAATAGTAGTAATTCAAGAAAAAATAGATGGAAGTAATACAGCAATATATAACGATAATGGAAAAATAAGATATTTTAGTAGAAGTCAAGAATTAAAAGGAGGAGAGGGGTTAGGAGGTTTTAAAAATTGGATAAAATCAAGAGAAAATAAAATACTAGAAAACTTACCTATTGGCTACGTGCTATATGGAGAATGGTTAGAACAAGGAAAAATAAACTATAATTCACTAGCTAAACAAGGAAAAATAGAACCATATTATGTATTTGATGTAGCAAAGAAAATAGAAGAAAAGCCAACAGAAGATGAAGATATTAGCAGAACATTTGCAAGTATAGAAGAGATGAAAGAAATAGCACAGAAAATAGGATTTAAAACAGTTCCTGAATTAGATGTAATAAATTTTATAAATTATGATGAATTAAAACAGAAATATGTAGACAATCAAAAATCAGCATTAGAAGGAACAGATTGTATAAGAGAAGGAATAGTAATCAAAACATTAAATGGAGAAAAAAGAATAAAAATAGTAGGCGATAAATTCCAAGAAGTAAAATCTATAAAAAACACTGGAACCAAAAGTCCATTTGCATTTTTAGACAGATATATTACACCAATGAGAATATGCAAATTTCTAACAATTTTAGGAATAGAAAAACCTACACCAGAGAACTATAGAGAAATATTTAAGAAGCTAGATATTTTGGCAGACGATATTTTAGAAGAGGAAAAAGAACAAATATTGAAAGATATGAACAGACTAGTCAAAAAACAAGCTATACCTAATATAAAAGAATATGTGGAATCAAATATTAATGGAGGAGAGGTAGAATGAGTGAATGTGCACATTGTGTAATAGCAGAAAACACAAAATATTGTAAAGTAAAAGATAGACAAATAGTAGGAACAGAATGCAGTAGATGTCCGTTATTTTTAAACAAACAACAGGACATGAACAATTTAATAAATATGTTTTTTGGAGGGTTAAGATGAGTGAAGCGGATAAGATTATAGAAAGTTTAAAAAATTCTGGAAGAAAGGTTGAGGATTTTTATACGGGTAATAAAGGTAGCGACAAAAATGTCGGTAGCATAGAAGATGATGTTAAAAGATGTAATGAACTAATAAAAGTTGAACACGCAAACTGGATAGGAATTAGTAATCAGCTAGCCATATCACACATCTTAGCAGAGCGAGAGCAAATGCTAAAAGAAAGAGATGTAGCAAATGACAGCGTAATTGCACACAAATTTGCAGTAATGCAACAACAGTTAGAGCAAAAAGAAAAGCGAATACAAGAACTAGAAGAAGAAAATACAATATTAAAGAAAGCAAGTAATATAGCGAAAGAAGTAAATATAGAAGATATAACAGATGTAATAAATGAGTCTTGCAAAGAGTTTATGAGTAATTACATACCAAAGCAAGCGGTAATAGATAAAATAAAAGAATTAGATATTGCAATTTTAGAATGTGAATATGATGATGATGATGTTGAAGAATATAAAAATGATGTAGAAAAAGAAAAAAGGATATTATTAATAAAAAAAAGTGCTTTAGAAGAAGGAAATCCAGATCAGTGCTACGTGATTCAGCT
>ERZ1090878.1491-NODE-1496-length-10938-cov-48.432509_pt1 | contig 10938 bp, 12 predicted proteins | sample MGYA00478473_ERZ1090878 | MGnify/ENA primary metagenome ERZ1090878 (study PRJEB33644, sample SAMEA5815720) | chicken gut metagenome | biome: Chicken; feature: Gastrointestinal Tract; material: Caecum | place: Ireland | collected 2019-01-01 | study: A study of... | reverse complement strand
CGGTAATCCTCCCGTCAGACCGTTACCCTGTGTAGTCCCTTGTAAACTGTACTTTACAGGAGTATAAATCAGTCCGGCGCCAGCTGAACACAGCAGGCCTGGAACAGGAAAATACAGCCCTGAAAAAGAAGCTCCAGAGCTATGAAACAGAGATTGAAAGGAACAAACTCTGGCATCTTTTTGAACGCCCAAAGGCCAAGACCCAGAAGGAGAAAATCTAAAGAACAGTACCGTATGAAATGATAAACCGCCTGTACCCGTACAGCTGATGCACGGGTGCAGGCGGGCTTTTTTATTTTACTGGAGTTCCTGATCCAGATCCCGGAACAGGTCGGAGTCAAAGAACTGCTCGATGGTAATTCCCAGGCCATCACAAAGCTTTTTGATAGTGGAAATGGTGGCGCTCCGATTGCGGCCACTGACGATGTTGTTCACGGTGGACTGGGTGACACCGCTCATGGTGCTTAGTTTGTTGATGGAGATATTCTTCTCCCGGCATAGCTCCAGAATCCGCTCTTTGACAGCTTCACCGATACACAAGGGGCACCACCTCACTTCTAAGAAGATGATACCCGGTTTAACTTGCAAAGATTAACCCTTTTGAGTTAAAATAACTCAAAAGGGGTGATAATATGAGTGCAACCTGTAAGACCTGCTTTTTCATTGGCCATAGAGATGCCCCGGATACCATTTACCCGGCATTGTTGGCTGAAGTAGAGCGCCATATCACAGAATTTGGGGTAGGGGAGTTTATCGTAGGGCACTATGGCAGGTTTGATAGTCTTGCTGCCAGGGCAGTAAAGGAGTCAAAGGCTCAGCACCCAGAAGTGGAACTGACCCTGCTGCTTCCTTATCATCCAGCAAAGAGGCCCATCCAGAAGCCGGAAGGCTTTGACAGTTTGTTCTATCCTCCTGGTATGGAGAAAGTGCCCTACAGGGCAGCTATTGTGGCAGCAAACCGATACGTCGTAGACCATGTGGATTACTTGATCGCCTATGCCTGGCAGCCGGGAAGCAATGCAAAAGAGCTAGTAATGTATGCACATAAGAGAGGTAAGGTCATGATAAGTGAATTAAGAGATGTGTTACATGCAAAATAGTTGTCACGTGAGAAAAATGACTTGACTGTAAGGCAAAATAGGTATATACTAGGGCATAGAAAGGGGACTGTGTAAGAAAACCTAGTTATTTTGGTAACGTGACAGATAGAGGTGAAGGGATGAAGCTACAAGATCTCGCAAGTGTACGTAGTGGGCTTGTGTTGTCGAGAAAACAGTCAAAGGAACCGGTAGGGTATCCATATCGTTCGATTAATCTACGAGCCATTCAGTCAGATGCATTAATCAATCTGAGTGAGGTTGACGTGTACCAGTCGAAAGAGCCCCTAAAATCCGAATATCTCTCCCAAAAGGGGGATATTATTGTACGCCTGACTGCCCCATATACAGCAGTACTAATTGACGAGACGACAGCTGGGATGGTTATATCCTCTAATTTCGTTGTAGTTCGAATAGAAAGTCAAGCCATTTTACCAGAATATCTTTTTTGGCTCTTGAACACCCAAAGCGTAAAACGTGACATTTACGAAAATGCAACCAGCAACATGCTGGGGGCCGTTAATGCGAAATTTCTGGCAGAAATAGAAGTAGCTGTGCTCCCGATCAAAGACCAGTATAAACTAGCCCAGATTTATCTGTCTTCGAGGCACGAAATACGACTTCTGAAAGAACTTGCTGATGAAAAAGAAAAGTACTATGCAAAGTTCTTGGAGCAGACCTATAAGAAATTGAAAAGAGGAAAATAAGAATGACAACGAGAAAAGATATTGAACAGGTACTCTGGAAAGCGTGTGATAGTTTCCGCGGCAAGATCGACAGTTCCCGGTATAAGGACTATATCCTTTCGATGTTGTTTGTAAAGTATCTGAGCGATGTTTGCAAAGAACGGAGAGAGGAGTATATCAAACAGTACGAAGGTGATATGCGCCGTGTAGAGCGGGCTATGAGCCGTGAACGCTTTGCAATGGATGAGCAGTCCACTTTTGATTACCTCTACGCGAATCGTAACGATGCAGAAATTGGACAGAAGATCAATGTAGCGCTCAACCATATTGAGGAGCATAACAGCGGTAAGCTGCGGAATGTCTTCCGGGCGATTGACTTCAATTCGCAGGTGGACTTCGGTGAACCAAAAGAAAAAAATGCAACCTTGCGCAATCTGCTGGAGGACTTTGGAGACCTGGATCTCCGCCCGAGTCAGCTGGGGTCCGCTGATATTATCGGGGACGCCTACGAATATATGATCGCCATGTTTGCCTCAGATGCAGGCAAAAAAGGCGGCGAGTTCTTTACCCCAAGTCAGGTTTCGGAACTGGTCGCCTCTCTGGTGCAGCCCAAGGAAAACGACCGAATCTATGATCCTACGTGCGGCAGTGGCGGTCTGCTGCTGAAAGCATACAAGAAGGTGCCTAGCGGCAAGGTGGCTATTTATGGCCAGGAGTTGAATGCCCAGACCTGGGCGCTTTGTACCATGAATATGTTCCTGCATGGAGTGGATGACGCTCGAATCTGGCAGGGAGATACCCTCTCGAATCCCCAGAATATCGAGGATGATCATCTGATGAAATTCCAGGTAGTGGTGGCAAATCCTCCATTCAGCCTGGACAAATGGGACAGCGGTTTTCTCTCGGAAGCCGAAGCAGACAGCAAGGGCAAAAAGAAGATGTCTGCCGAGCTGGACCCCTACCACCGGTTTGACTGGGGCGTTCCTCCCACCTCTAAGGGAGACTACGCCTTTGTCCTCCATATGCTCTCCAGCCTGGATGCAGAAAATGGCCGGATGGCTGTGGTGCTGCCCCATGGTGTGCTGTTCCGCGGAGCAAGCGAAGGGAAAATCCGCCGCCAGCTGGTTGAGATGAATTTGCTGGATGCGGTCATTGGTCTGCCGGCCAACCTGTTCTATGGCACTGGCATCCCAGCCTGTATCCTGGTATTTAAAAAGAATCGCACCCGGCGGGATGTGCTGTTCATCGATGCTTCAGGAGAGGGCAACTTTGAAAAGGGCAAGAACCAGAACATTCTCCGTGACAGTGATATTGCACGTATTGTGAATGCTTACAAGGCCCGGCAGAATGAGGACAAATACAGCTATGTGGCCTCCTTCGATGAAATTAAGGAAAACGACTTCAACCTGAATATCCCCCGGTATGTAGATACCTTTGAAGAGGAAAAGCTGGTGGACATCGACGAGGTGCAGCAGAACATTGCCAACATCGAGGCCGAGCTGGCACAGGTACAGGCTCAGATGAAGAAGTATATGGAGGAGCTGGGTTTGTAATGTGGCAGATCGAAGCGGTTGTACCCCATTCGGCAAAACAGGTTGCCGAAATCCAAAAACGTAACGAACAAATAAAAGCTGCAGATCTTCAGCATAAAAACAAGCTTGAAAAGGGTGCAGAGGCCAGTATTGAGCAAAAAGAGCTTGTAAAGGATCAGGTTGATTTGTTATATCAACAAAACCGGCTCCTTTCTGAAAATTATGATAAATTAAAGGAGTTGTACGAGATGCAGCGCCGGTCGACGGAGGATGCGAAAGCTGAGCTGAGAAAAACCCAGATATATAATGCTTGTATGATGGTGATTTCCATTGTATCAATGCTGATGGCTGTTATAAGTGCTGTAAAATGATTTAACTGGTTTTTATTGACATGATTATGAGGTGTGTAAAATGACGTTTGAAGAAATTAAAGCGAAGATTGAAGCTTGCAACTTGATATCCATTACGGAGATCAAAGAGATTCAGTATGGAAAAAGTATTTATCTTAATAATGGTGGAATCGTCAATTCTTTTAATTCAGGAAAGTATACTGTGCAGGGAAAAGCGCAGGATCAAGTTAAAGAGATTTTGAACGGGACAGTTATGGTACAAAACCGCAAAATATTTGTGGTTTATGGTCATGATGATATTGCCCGTACACAGTTAGAAGCATTGCTGCGCCGATGGGATTTGGAACCGATAATCCTTGATCAGGTAGCATCAGGTGGGCAGACAATTATTGAAAAGTTAGAAGAATATGGTTCTGATGTGGGGTACGCGATTGTTTTGGCAACACCTGACGATGACGGAAAGGCAAAGTCAGAAGCGGTATATAAATCCAGAGTTCGTCAAAATGTCGTGTTGGAACTGGGTATGTTCCTTGCTAAATTAGGAAGAGAACGGGTTGCGATCCTGTTGAAAGAAGCTGCTGACTTTGAAAAACCTTCGGATATTCAAGGGCTTGTTTATATCCCGTTCCAGAACAGAGTGGAAGAGGTTGCCCTCAGCCTGATTCGAGAATTGAGCCGGCAGGGATATAAAATTGACACTACAAGAATTTAAGCAGGTGATGCTATGATACCAGACATCAAGCGGCGAATTGATCAGATACGCCAAGGAGAGATTCCAGAAGGATACCAGAAAAAGAGTGTGGGTATCATTCCCCAAAATTGGAACAAAAGTTTTTTAGGAGCCATAATAAAGGAATTATCATCTGGGGTTAGCGTTAATTCAGATATAACCATAGATACAGGTATATATGTACTGAAAACTTCTTCTGTTTCAGAAGGTAAAGTTGATCTCCATGAATCTAAACCTATTATCCCAGAAGACTTAAAAAGAGTTAGGTGTCCTGTTTTACAAGGAACAATTCTTATTAGTCGAATGAATACCCCTATGTTAGTTGGTGAATGTGGCTATGTAAATGAGGGAAGCAATATTCATTATCTTCCTGACAGATTGTGGCAGGCTATTAATAGGTCAGAAAAAATCTGCAACTTTAAATGGCTAAACTATTTGTTGAACAGTGATCGCTACCGAACCGCTATTCATGCATTGGGAACTGGAACAAGCAGTAGTATGAAAAATATTTCAAAGGAAGATTTTTTGACATTAGCTATTGCTTTTCCGCCACTGCTCGAACAGCAAAAAATCGCCGCTATCCTCACCACTCAGGACAAAATAATTGAACTGAAAGAAAAGCTCCTGGCTGAAAAGCAGCAGCAGAAAAAGTATCTCATGCAGCAGCTTTTGACAGGCAAAAAGAGGTTGCCTGGGTTTAGCGGAGAGTGGTCAATGCAACCCTTGTCACAATTATCAAAAGCGATTACTAAAAAAACAGCAGATGAGCAGTATGAGGTGCTAAGTATTTCAGCTGGCATAGGGTTTGTTAATCAATGTGAAAAGTTTGGAAAACAAATCGCAGGCGAGCAATATAAGAACTATATTGTGATTTCCCGTGGCGACTTTTCTTATAACAAGGGAAATTCTAAAAAGTATCCTCAGGGCTGTATTTACCCACTGGAAAGCAGAGAATGCGCTGCAGTTCCGAATGTGTTTATTTCATTTACTATGCAAAAAAACAAGTGCTTTTGGAAGTACTACAAATACCTATTTGAAAACGGGTGGTTAAATAAACAGTTGTATCGATTAATTAACTCCGGAGTAAGGAATGATGGGCTTTTAAATTTGAGCGATAAGGAGTTTTTCAATTGTTTTGTTCCAGCACCTCCATTTAATGAACAAATCGCCATTGCCAAAATTCTTTCCACTGCCGACCGTGAAATTGATTTGCTCCAAAAAGATATCGAGCAGGAAAAACGAAAGAAAAAAGCGCTGATGCAGCTGCTGCTGACAGGTATTGTGAGGGTAAAAATATGAAAGAAAAGGTTTTTAATTATGTTAAACAGAACCAGGAATGTACATTGCAGGAAGTTGCCCGGAACCTCTCTATCAATGAAATGGAAGCTTTAGAGATTCTGGAACAGTTAAGTGAGGAATGTAAAATAAGTCGGAATGTCCGTCCTCTAGGAAATGATAAGGACCCGGATTGCAGTTGTTTTTACTGTAGGATTTAAACGAATGAATGGATAAAAAATTGTTTAAGGGAAGTAAACCGCGGACATTTATATTGAGAGAAGAATATCGGCCAGCAAAGGACTATTGATTTTTCTCTATGCTTTATCAAACAAAAAGTTTATAAAGGCAGTTACTATTGATATGTGGGGGGTGAAAACATGAGAACTGATGATATGGCGGAATTTGTCAGCAAGGAGCTGTTAAAGAAAGCGATTGATAACAATACGAACTATCCCGAAAAAGTGAAGGCTGACCTGAAGGCGATTATTGAACACAGCAAGACGCCGGAGGAAATGTGCGTAGCAATTCTAACCTATTTTGGGACGTATAACTGGCAGTGAAAAGAGGTGAAAATATATGGCAACGAATCCCCCCAGTGGCGACGGGCATAGAAACGGTGCAGTAAAAGGGCGTTCCCAAGTTCAAAACCCTAAAACCGGTCTGTATACAAAACGGAACACTGAAAATGGTCGGTTCATGGATGTTAAGACTACCGGCGGAAAATTTAAGGGAGTTCGCAAGGAAAAGTAAATTCAGAGACAGGAGAGCTAGGCAGAATTTTCTGCCCCGCTATTCCTGATTTTACTAATATTTCCGAAAGGAGGTAAACCGTGGACAAATCTGTATATCTTGAGAAGAATATCAGCCAACAGCCGGCCATTGATTTGTTACGGTCCATGGGATATACGTACATTTCTCCGGCAGATTGCGAGGCTCAGCGGGGCAGCCGGTACCATGTCCTGCTGAAAGATATCCTCCGTGGCCAGTTGCGGCGGCTCAATCGGTATAGCTTTGCCGGGGCGGAAAATGAATTCTCCGCCGCCAATATTGAACGGGCCATGGATGATCTGGACGAGCCTCTCACGGATGGCCTGGTGCGCACCAGCGAGAAAATCTATGATGTGTTGATGCTGGGCAAGAGCTACCCGGAAACAGTAGGGGAGGGGAAAACCCTCAGCTTCAATCTGAAGTATATTGACTGGGAGCACCCGGAGAACAATCTGTTTCACGTAACCGATGAATTTGCGGTAGACAGCCGGGACAAGCTCCATAATGCCCGCCCGGATCTTGTGCTGTTCATCAATGGTATCCCTTTTGCGGTTATCGAGTGTAAGGCTCCACAGATCAGTGTTGACCAGGCAGTGGAACAGAACATCCGCAACCAGCAAAGCGAGTATATCCCGCAGCTCTATAAATTAGCTCAGATTGTCATGGCCACCAATAAGAACGCTGTGAAGTATGCCACCACCGCCACTCCGAAAAAGTTTTGGAATGTGTGGAAGGAGCAGGACACAGCTTTTCTGGAAGAAGCACTGGCCCTCTATATCCCGGACCGCGTGCCCACCGAGCAGGACCGCAATTTGATTTCTTTGTTCAGCAAAGAGCGGGTTATGGAACTGATCCGGTACTTTGTGCTTTTCGACGCCAACGTGAAAAAAATATGCCGGTATCAACAGTACTTTGCCATCAAGGAGATCATCAAGACCATCCAGCAGCCCGACGAAAAGGGGAACCGGCAGAGCGGCGTGATCTGGCATACCCAGGGCAGCGGCAAAAGCCTGACCATGGTGATGCTGGCAAAGTATATTCTGATGGAGCTGGCTGATTGCAGCCCGCGTGTGGTGGTTGTCACAGATCGAAAAGAGCTGGATCGGCAAATTGCTGCCACCTTCGCCCATACCAGGCTGAATCCTGCCCGGGCCACCAGTGGGCAGAACTTGCTGGATCTTCTCAAAAACGGCAAGGCCGATGTGATCACGACCATCATCAACAAATTCAATACAGTTGAGAAAAAGGAACATAAAAATCTGTCCAGGAATGTCTTTCTCCTGGTAGATGAAAGCCATCGTTCCAATTATGGTTTGCTTGCTACCAAGATGCGGACGGTGTTCCCAAATGCCTGCTATATTGGCTTTACCGGTACACCCCTGATGAAAAAAGAGAAGAACACCATGGCCAAGTTCGGCAAGCTCATCCACAAATACACCATCAAGGATGGTGTGGAAGATGGGGCAATTGTGCCATTGATTTATGAAGGCCGATTTGTAGAACAAAACGTAGACGAAGAAAACATTGACCTCTGGTTTAAACAGACCACCAAGCGCCTCACTGAGGCTCAGCGGGATGATCTTTCCCGAAAATGGAGCAGTATTCGGCGACTGACATCGACTGATGCACGTATCAAGCGAATTGCGCTGGATATCAATGAGCACTTTGTGGAAGGGTATAAGGATACCGGTTTCAAGGCCATGTTGGCAACGAACTACAAGCGAGATGCCATCCGATATCTGGAATGCTTTGAGCAGTTTGGTGATCTGACTTGTGCAGTGGTGATATCGCCACCTGACCTCCGCGAGAGCGTAGATGACGTAGATGAAGGCGCCGACGATAAAGTGGTTGCCTACTGGAACAAGATGATGAATCGCTATGGCGATGCAGACACTTATGAAGAAGCAATCAAGAACCAGTTCTGTGCAGGGGATATTGATATTTTGATTGTGTGCAGCAAGCTGCTCACAGGTTTTGACGCACCCATCTGTCAGATTCTATATATCGATAAAGAGCTGAAGGAACATGGACTTTTACAGGCAATTGCCAGAACAAATCGACTTTATGAGGGCAAAGACTACGGCTTGATTGTGGATTATCGTGGCCTGATTGAAAAACTGGATACTGCCATGGATATGTACAGCGGTGCCGGTTTGGAAAATTTCGACAGCGAAGATCTGAAAGGTGTTGTAGTTGATGTGATGGCGTCGGTGGGAGAACTGAGAGAAACCTATACCCACTTGACAGAACTCTTTGCGGATTTAAAAAACCAGCAGGACACAGAGGAAGTTGAAACCTTCCTTGCAGATGATAAGAAGCGAGAGAATTTCTATAATTTTCTGTGTGCATTTGGAAAAGCCTTACACATCGTTCTCAATGCAGAGCAAGCATATTCATCCATTCCTAAAGAGGAATTGAGGCTCTACCAGGACACCTTTGTCTTTTTCTCTAAAGTACGTCGAAGTGTAAAAATCCGGTACTGCGATGCCATTGATAACCAGGAATATGAACCCTTGATGCAGAACCTTCTGGATACCCATTTGTCTGTGGCAGGACTAAAACAGATCACCAGCCCGATTGATATCTTGAATAAAGACGACTTTGAACGGGAGCTGGAGCAGCTGGGATCGTCAAAGGCAAAAGCAGATGCAATTTCCAGCAGGCTAACACGTAGCATCAGTGAAAAATATCAGGAGAATCCAGCCTACTATGACAGCTTCTCTAAGCGGATCAAGAAAGCTTTGGAGCAATACAAAGAGAAAATAATTTCAGAGGCAGAATACTTAACCAAAATGCGCAGCATTATGGAAGACTACCGTAATGGAAAGAGTACAGTAACGTATCCAGAATCCATCAAGAACAATGTACATGCACAGGCGTTTTATGGCGTGCTATCGGCAGTCTTCGACTCAGAGCAAGAGGTAAAGATCTCTGCAGACTTTGTAGCTGAGATCGCAGAAGAAATTACAAAGATTGTAGCAAGCCATAGCCAGGTGGATTGGACTAACAACAAAACAATCCATGATCGAATTTCGCAGGATATCGATGACTTGTTCTACCACTATGAAAAGGAACGGGGATTGAAACTATCCTTTGAAACCATTGACAAAATCATTGAAAATGTCAAGACAGTAGCACTTCGGAGGTTTTGAATAATATGCCGCAGCAGAGAACGGTATTTTATGAGGGGAACGAGATCAGTTACCAGCTTGAACAAAAGCCGGTAAAGAATCTGAATCTCCGAATTCATAAAGATTGCAAGGTGTATGTATCGGCCAACCCGGAAGTTCCTGTAAATAAAGTGGATGAGTTCGTGGTAAGCAAAGGACAGTATATTTGTTCTGCTCAGAAAAAATTCGGCGAAATGGCGCTGTACTCTCCCAAACCAAAACAATATGTGAGTGGAGAAACTTTCTATATACTAGGCAAAGGCGTCCGCCTGAAGGTCGAGCAGGCCTCTCATAATACGATTTCTTCGGATGGGGTATATCTGAATCTCTGCATAAAAGATCCGCAAGACTTTGAGAAAAAGAAAAGGATGGTATCGCATTTCTTGGATTGCCAATGTGATACCACCTTTGGAGAGATTATGTCGGAAATATACCCGGTATTTCGGAAGTATGGGGTCGCTGTGCCAGTATTACGCCTCCGAAACATGGAAACACGATGGGGGTCTTGCTTGCCTCGGAAGGGGATTATAACCTTAAACAAACGGCTGCTGGAAGCTCCACGCTACTGTATCGAATACGTGGTCATGCATGAGTTTTGCCACTTTATCCACCCGGACCATTCTAAACACTTTTACGCTTTTTTAACGATGCTGATGCCGGACTGGAAAGAGCGGAAAAGAATTCTGGATCAAAGCGCAACATTTTGGCTGTGATTTTTTAGAGAGCTAAATCCAATCACTCGAAGGCTATTGACTAAGGAAAGCATTCTACATATTATATGAAAACCGCGAAAAAGTATGTTTTGTCTGGAAAAACAACCACAAATATGATATAATTTATATGAACTCAAGATTCTACCTGTTTTGATGATACTGCTTTGATACTAGAAATCCTGTGAAAGCTATAAAGGGCATCAAAATGGCAGAAAATCCAAGGGAAAAAAACCGAAACTTAAACAAATAAGTTTAGTGACTGAAACTGCTTGCCGAGATGGAATAAATAAAATGAGCTTCTGAGGGGATGAAAACCCGCATGAACACTCACTTTCTCCATCTGGAATTTCTATTTTGATAGCAGAATGATAGCACCCCTCAAATCCGCACTTGCTGGGTTTATCAGCAGGGAACGGGTGGCTTGCAGGTGTGTGAACCATTCATCCAAGAGAAAAAGGTCTAACTGATTTTTGCGAATCAGTTAGACCTTTTTTGTTTAGTCTTCATTTTTGAGTGCATCTGTCAGCAGATCGCTCAATCCCTGAGACGGCCCGACCTTCGTAAGCGCCTCACGAGACCCCGTACTTGACAACAGAAAAAAGGACCGGCTAAAG
>ERZ1090878.1489-NODE-1494-length-10941-cov-24.860922_pt1 | contig 10941 bp, 8 predicted proteins | sample MGYA00478473_ERZ1090878 | MGnify/ENA primary metagenome ERZ1090878 (study PRJEB33644, sample SAMEA5815720) | chicken gut metagenome | biome: Chicken; feature: Gastrointestinal Tract; material: Caecum | place: Ireland | collected 2019-01-01 | study: A study of... | reverse complement strand
GTTCCGGCCGGAGAAGACGCGCACCCGGGTCTCGGGGACCGTCGGGCGGCTGGAGGGGCTGTGGACCCCCCTCTCCGGCAGCACCTTCGAGGGGTACGAGATCCACATGGGCGCCACCGACCAGGCGTGCCCGGTGTTGTCCCCCCTCTCCAGAGGCCGGGCCGCCGGCGCGGCCCCGCTGTTTTTGCGGCAGCGTTTCTGCGCCGCTTTTGTACAGCAATGATTCCGCGGCAGTACTTTCGCGGCAGCGTTTTGCGCCAATCTTTTCGCGGCAGTGTTTCTGCGGCGGCGTTTTGGGGAACGGCCGCTCAGTTGTTGGTGTATTCGTCGGACAGGGCCGCGAGGATGCGGGGGCCGGTCTCCCGGGTGTCGGTCATCCGGATGGCGTTGCGCAGCGGCAGCACCGCCCGGGGCGACACCGACAGTTCATCCACCCCGATGGCCAGGAAGGTCTCGGTGAGGGTGAGGTCAGCGCCCAGTTCGCCGCAGATGCCCACCCAGATGCCGTTTTTGTGGGCGTTCTGGGTGACAAGGCGGATCATGCGCAGCACCGCCGGGTGGTGGGGGTCGTAGAAGCGGCCCAGGTCGTTGTTCTGCCGGTCGCAGGCCAGGGTGTACTGGGTCAGGTCGTTGGTGCCGATGCTGAAGAAGTCCACCTCTTTGGCCAGCCGGTCGCTGAGCATGACGGCGGCGGGGGTCTCGATCATGATGCCCAGCGAGACATCCTCGCTGTAGGGGATGCCCTCGGTCTTCAGGTCCCGCTTGACCTCTTCGCACAGGCGCTTGGCCTCCCGCACTTCCCAGACGTTGGTGACCATCGGGAACATGATGCCCAGCTTGCCGTAGGCCGACGCCCGGTAGAGCGCCCGCAGCTGGGTGCGGAAGACCTCCGGCCGGCTCAGGCAGATGCGCAGCGCCCGCATCCCCATGGCGGGGTTGTCCTCATGGGGGAGGTTGAAGTAGCCGATCTGCTTGTCGGCGCCGATGTCCAGCGTGCGGATGATGACCTCCTTGCCTTCCATGTCCGAAAGGACCTGCTTGTAGGCTTCGAACTGCTGGTCCTCGGTGGGGTAGTCCTCGCAGTTGAGGTAGAGGAACTCGCTGCGGAACAGCCCGATGCCGCCGCCGTCGTTGACCTGCACGGCGTGGACATCCTCCGGCGAGCCGATGTTGCAGTACACCCGGATGGACTTGCCGTCCTTGGTGACGTTGGGCTGGCCCTTGAGGGTCTCCAGCAGACGCTGCAGGCGCAGCTGTTCTTCCCGCTTTTTCATCAGCCGGTCGCGGGTCATGTCGTCCGGGTCGATGACCACGTTGCCGGTGGCGCCGTCGATGATGACCGGGCGGCCCGCATACTCGGCCTTGAGGGCACCGCCCACCCCGACGATGGCCGGGATGCCCATGGTGCGGGCCAGGATGGCCGTGTGGCTGGACCCGGAGCCCCCGGCGGTGATGAAGCCGAGGATCTTGGACTTGTCCAGCTGGACCGTCTCGGAGGGGGCCAGGTCGTCGGCCGCCAGGATGACCGGCACGTCGGAGGCGATGCCCCCGGCCACCGCGCCGGACAGGATGTCCAGCAGCCGGCGGGAAACGTCCTTCACGTCGGCGGCGCGGGCCTGCATGTAGCTGTCGTCCATGGCTTCGAACATGGCGGCGAACTCCTCGGCGGTGTCGGCGATGGCCGCCTCGGCGTTCATCTTCTCTTCGGTGATGCGCTGCTCGATGGCTTCCTCATAATCCAGGTCCTCGGCCATCATCTGGTGGGTCTCAAACAGCATGGCGGCCTCGTCGCCGGCTTCGGCCCGGGCCTTCTCGGCCAGGTCGCCCAGCTGCTCCACCGCGCCGGTCTGGGCGCCCTTGAAGCGGTGCCACTCGGCGTCGGTATCTTCGACGGTATAGCGGGGGATCTCGGTCTGAGCGCGCTGGTAGAAGTACAGCGGGCCGGCCCCCACGCCGGAGGACACGCCCTTGCCCTGAATGCTAATCATAGTCTTACACCTCTTCCGTCACGGCCAAAAGGCCGGTCAAAACCAATGGGCGGCCAGCCTGACGCGGCGGCCGCCCATAACGGGGTCGTGTTCGGTTCGGGGGCGGCGCCCCCGGGCGCTGTGGCAGCGTGTGCCGGCTGCTTACAGATGCTCCTTGAAGAAGACTTCCAGCGCGGCGGCGGCATCGGCCTCATCGGGGCCTTCCACCTGCACGGTGACGGTGTCGCCGCACTTGATGCCCATGCCCATCAGGGCCATCAGCTTGACCGCGTTGACCGACTTGTCATCCTTGACGATGGTGACGGTGCTCTGGTACTTCTTGACTTCCTTGACCAGAAGCCCCGCCGGGCGGGCATGGATGCCGACTTTTTCCTGGATGGTATAGGTAAATTCTTTCATCTTCATATCCTCCCAAACGGCCGGGGGACCGACTGGGTGCGGCCCCGGCAGATGATTTGCCTTTATCATAACACGTTTACGGGGCACCGTCAACAGGAAAGGGTGCCCCTTTGTGCCGGTTTTTGTGGAATCCGGGGAAAAGGCCGGGCCGGGCGTGCATCTTTCCTCCATAACATCAGTCGCAGTAAGCCCGGTGCGGTCCCTATCCCGGCCGGGTCTGCCGGGTTTCGGGGGAGAGTTTTCTCCAGGCCGGGGCGGGCTTACCTGTCGAGCAGGCGGGCCAGCACATCCTCCGGCGGGGGGGTGTGGCGGGGGTAGCGGGCCCGCAGCGCCGGCGCCGCGCCGTCCATGATGTAGGGCAGGCCCACCGCGTCCAGCATCGGCAGGTCGTTGTAGTTGTCCCCGAAGGCCATCACCTGCCCGGGGTCCAGCCCCAGCACCCGGCACAGCGCCTGCACCCCCAGGCCCTTGTTGGCCAGGGTGGTGTCGATCCAGTAAGGGCCGGCCACTGCGGCGTTGGCCTGCCGCCAGCGGGGCACGAACCGGTCCGCGTAGGCAGCCGAGCCGTCCGGCAGGTAGACGCTGACCTTGACGATCTCCTCCGGGATGTCGGCCGGGTCGGCGATGACCCGGTAGCGGTTGCCGATCTCCCGGATGCGGCGCAGCATCCCCAGCCCCCGCTCCATCAGGTAGCTGGTGTTCTCGCCCGAGAGCATGACCTCCCCCCGGCCTTCGCTGCCCTGCCACATATCCCGGGCAATGGCCAGGGCCAGGTCCCGGGGCATCGGGGTCTTGGCGATGACGGCGCCGTCCTTGTAGACCACCGCCCCGTTTTCGCACAGAAAGACGCAGCCTTCGGCCACCGGGGCGAACAGCCGGCGCAGGCTGGTATACTGCCGGCCGCTGGCCGGGCAGAACAGCACGCCCCGGGCCTGCAGGCGGTGGATCAGGGTCAGGGCTTGCCCGCTCACGGCGCTCTGGCCGTAGGGCAGCAGCGTACCGTCCAGGTCGCTGCAGATCATCGGGGGCAGGTTGCACATGGGAAAACCTCCTGGGTGCGGGTCAAGGGTTGGGTTTGGCGGCCCGGTGCAGGGCGGCCAGGCGGCGGTATTCGGCGGCGTTGTCGGCCAGGGCGGCGCGCTGTTCGGGGCGCAGGGGCCCCCGCACCCGGGCGGGCACCCCCGCCGCCAGCGTGTGGGGCGGGATCACCGCCCCCTCGGGCACCAGGGCCCCGGCGGCCACCAGGCAGCCTTCGCCCAGCGTGGCGCCGTCCAGCACGGTGGCGTGCATGCCCACCAGGCAGCCCGCCCCCAGCGTGCAGCCGTGCAGGATCGCCCCGTGGCCGACGCTGGCGCCCCGGCCCACCGTGATGTCCAGCCCGGGGCCGGTGTGCAGCACCGCGCCGTCCTGGATGTTGGCGTCCGGCCCGATGCGGATGCTGCCGGTGTCGGCCCGCAGCACCGCGCCGTACCAGACGCTGCTGCCCGCCGCCAGGGTGACGGCGCCGGCCACCACCGCGTCCGGCGCCACAAAAGCCGCGGCCGCCGTGTCCGGCACGGCGCCCGGCAGGGTGAGTACAGGCATGGGGGTCCCTCCTTTTTTGTCCTTGCGCCCGGGGATTTCCGCCGGTCCAGCAATCGGTGCCGCCGGCGGGCGCCGCTTTCAGTCTACACCATTTTCGCGTTTTTGCAAAGCCGGGGCCCCGGCGGAAAGCTGCAGCCGGCGGTATTCGGCCGGGGAGATGCCGTATTCCCGCCGGAACGCCCGGTAGAAGGTGGAGTAGTCGCCAAAGCCGGTGCGGGCGGCGGCCTGTTCGGCGCTGTCGCCTTCCTGCAGGCGCACCTTGGCCGCAATGAGCCGCCGCTGGGTGACGAACCGGTAAAAGCTGACCTTCATGCGGCGGCGGAACAGCTGGTTGACCGTGCTTTCGCTGACAAGGAAGCGGCGGGCGGTGTCGGCCAGTGTGATTTTTTCGGCCAGGTGGCCTTCAATGAACACCAGCATCTGGTCCAGCAGGTCCTGCTGTTCGGCCTGGGGGTCCGGGATGTTGCTGCCGGTGCGGGCCCGGGCCATCTGCACCAGCAGCCGGATCGTGTTGCCCAGCACCGCCGCCTCCCAGCCGGGGGCGCGGGTGTAGTTTTCCTGCACGCCGGTGCGGAACAGCCCGCCCAGTTCCTCCTGCCAGGGGGTGGCGGCGGTGCGCAGCAGAAAGGCTTCGGCGGGCAGCAGCTCCTCCTGCGGGAACGCCCCGTGGAGCATCTCGGCAAAGGCCGGGCTGGCCCACAGCACATACCGGGTGTAGGGTTCCACCAGCTTGTCCAGCAGAAGCGGGCGGTGGCTGGTGCCCGGCGGGATGTAGACGATGTCCCCCCGCTGCAGCCGGTACCGCTGGGTCCCCAGCAGATACTGCAGGCTGCCGCCGCGGCAGAACAGCAGTTCATAAAAGGTATGGCTGTGCAGCTGCACCCGGTCCTTGACATCGCTGGCGTCGTCGTGGGTGTCCACCCAGGGCGAGTCCATCTCCATCTCCTGGTAGACCGCGCTGGGGTCGTAGCCTTCGGCCCGCAGGGCCTGGTCCACCCGGGGGCGGTTGGCGGACAGCGGATCGGCAAAATTGCTGTGGGTCAACACACGCAGTTGGCTTAGTTTCACAAACCTTTCCCCCTTCGTTTGTACAATTTGGATATATTGTAACATATTCTTGTCGGATCTGCAATATTTTGTGCGAAAACTGCAATTCACTTTGCGCTATTGACAAAGTAAAATAAAAGCTACCAGGGGATGCCCGCACGGGCCCGGCGGCGCCCCGGACAGCGCGGCGGCCGCCCCGGCACCGCCGCACAGTTTGGAAAAGGAAAAGTTCGGAACGTTTTGGAAACAGAAAAGGAGGAAGTCAATCCTATGGCATCTACCACCAAAAGCAGCGGCCTGACCCTGAAGCACAAGGTCGGCTACGCCATGGGCGACCTGGGCGGGTGCATGACCTTCGCGCTGATGGGCTCGATGGTCACCCGCTATTACACCAACGTGCTGCATGTGAACACGGCGGTCCTGGCCGTCCTGCTGCTCATCTGGAATGTCTGGGACGCCGTCAACGACCCGCTGATGGGCATTCTGATGGACAAGATGTACGCCAAAAAACACAACCCCAAGGGCAAGTTCCGCCCCTGGCTGCTGCGGGTCGCGCCGCTGCTCTGCATTACCGCCATCGCTTTCTGGACGGTGCCCACCTTCTTCCAGGGCACCGCGATGCTGGTGGTGCTGTTCTTCTGCAAGATCCTGTATGAAGCCTGCTACACCATGTTCAACATCCCGATGGGCTCGCTGCTGGGCGCCATGGCCAACAACGACGGCGAGCGCTCGGCCCTGTCCAGCGCCCGCGGCTTCGGCTCGCTGATCGGCAACGTGCTGCCCCTGGTGATCCTGCCCCAGCTGCTGGCCAAGTACGGCGACACGTCCTTCGCCTTCGGCGTCGGCGCGGCGATCTGCGCGGTGATCGGCTTTGTCTTCTGCCTGCTGCACTACTTCTGGACGGAGGAGCGCAACCTGGCCGCCGTGGAAGCGGTGGGCAAGGACGGCGGCATGAAGCTCAGCGACATCGGCGAACTGTTCACCAAGAACCGCGCCTTCGTCGCCCTGATCATCCACGGCATCTGCATCTGCACCCAGCAGTATGTGGCCCAGACCTTCGGCAGCTACATGTTCGGCGACGTGCTGGGGGACATCGGCATCATGAGCGTGCAGAGCTCCTTCACGATGGTGCTCAGCGTCGTGGTGCTCTTCCTCTGCCCGGTGGTCAGCAAGAAGATCGGCCTGGAAAAGATGATCCGCCTGTGCCTGGTGGGCGCGGCCATCATCTACGGCGGCCTGTTCGTCGTCATGTCGGTCACCACCGTCAGCGCGCTGGTCTACATGGTGGTCGTCACCATCGCCTCCGGCCTGAGCAGCGTCTCCGTCTTCATGCAGTGGGGCCTGGTCGCCACCGTCAACGACTACCACGACTACGTCACCGGCAAGCGGGCTGAGGGCACCGTCTACGGCGTCTTCAACCTGTCCCGCCGCGTGGGCCAGACCATCGGCAACTCGGCCGCCGTCTTTGCGCTGGGCGTCATCGGCTACACCGCCGGCGCCGCCACCCAGCCTGCTTCGGCCATCGCCGGCATCAAGGCCGGCAGCCTGCTGGTGCCCGCCATCGCCCTTGTGGGTTCCTGGGTCGCCTTCCGCTTCATCTGGAACATCACCCCGGACACCCGCGCCAAGATGGAAGCCAAGAAGATCGCGGCTGAAAAGTAAGCTCACCCCCTTCCGCACCCTGCATCCCCGGCGGCCCCCGCCGGGGATTTTTGGAAGGTCCGCCCCCGTGTTCATACGAGATTCATTTTTAGGTTGTACGATACTGATTATCAATAGGTGACCCGGGCGCCCCACGCGCCGGGCCGGGAGGTTGTATTTATGGAACTGCGCACCCGCATTCTGCCGAGAATGCTCAACAGCGAGGTGGAAAGCTACCTCGAACACAACGACATCATCATCGTGCCGGTGGGCACGGTGGAGATGCACGGCGGTTTCCCGCTGGACAGCGAGACGGTCATCAGCGAGGCATACGCCCTGAAGATGGCCGAAGCCTGCGACGGCCTGGTGCTGACCGGGCTGCCCTACTTCTACGCCGGGGCCACCGCGTCGGGCCGGGGCACCGTGCAGGTGTCCATCCGGCAGGGCATCGACTATCTTTCGGCCATTGCCCACAGCCTGCTGCGCCAGGGCTTCAAGCGGCAGGTGTACATCAGCTTCCACGGGCCGGCCCACATGACCTGCAGCCCGATGGTCCGGGATTTCTTTGACGAGACCGGCGTGCCGATCCTGTACATGGACCTTTCGATGCAGATGACCAAAACCGCCACCGACCTGTTCAAAAGCCTGGACAGCTTCCACGCCATCACGGTGGGGGCCTACAAGATGATGGGCCGGCTGCAGGATGTGCCGCTGACCACCGCCTACACCCACAGGGCCCCCCAGACCTGCGCCCCCTTTGACGACATCTTTGCCCTGGCCTACCAGAGCGCGGCCATCGGCTACTGCTTTGCCGACCAGAAGGACCACATGAGCACCACCGCCATCCCGGACGAGGCGACCCGGGACAGGCTGGCCGCCGAGGGCGAGGCGCTGATCGACGAGCTGGTGCGCCGGATGGACATGCCCCATGTGGTGGACCAGATGCGCAAACTGGAAGCCTACAACGACGCCGTGGCCGCCGCCAAACCCTGGATGCCCAGCGCCGGCAGGAAGAAGGTGTGACCATGAACACGACCCGCAACACCCCCTGCGGCCCGATCACCGGCTGCGGCTGCCAGTGGCCGGGCGTCGCTGCCTACAAGGGCATCCGCTACGCCACCGCCGGCCGGTGGGAGTACCCCACCCCCGTCACCCGCTGGGAGGGCACCTACCAGGCCACGGCCTACGGCGCCGCCTGCTACCAGCCCCGCAGCTTTTACGACGAGGCGCAGGTGCCGGAGAAGGCGTTCTATTACAACGAGTTCCGGCGCGGCGAACACTACGACTACAGCGAAGACTGCCTGTTTTTGAACATCTGGACCCCGGCCGACGCCGGCCCGGACGCCCGGCTGCCGGTGCTGTTCTACATCCACGGCGGCGGGTTCACCGGCGGCTGCGGCCACGAAAAGCACTTTGACGGGCCGGCCTGGCCCACCAAAGGGGTGGTGGCGGTGACCGTCAACTACCGCCTGGGGCCGCTGGGCTTCGCCTGCCTGCCCGAGCTTTCGGCCGAGGCCGGCCACACCGGCAACTACGGCCTGTACGACCAGCTGTGCGCCCTGCAGTGGGTGCATGACAACATCGCGGCCTTTGGCGGCGACCCCGACCGGGTGACCCTGATGGGCCAGAGCGCCGGCGCCATGAGCGTACAGCAGCTCTGCCTGTCGCCGCTGACCCGGGGGCTGGCGGCCGGCGCGGTGATGAGCAGCGGCGGCGGGGTGGGCGAGGAGTTTGCCGCCACCCCCGCGCCGGACCACTATGCGTTCTGGCAGGCGGTGATGCGCCGGGCCGGCTGCGCCGACCTGGCCGAATTCCGCGCCCTGGCGCCGCAGGCCCTGTTTGCGGCCTGGCAGCAGGAGAAGGCCGCCGACGGGGGCAGGATGCGCACCGCCCCGGTGATCGACGGGCGGCTGATCCCCCGGGAGGGGATGGCGGCCGCCCGGCGGGGCGACCAGCTGCCGGTCCCCTACCTGATGGGTTCCACCAGCGAGGACATCGTGCCGCCCATCGTACACCGGATGGCCAAGGGCTGGTGCCGGCTGCAGGCCGACCAGGGCCGCCCGGCCGCCTACGCCTGGTTCTTTGACCGGCGGCTGCCCGGGGACGGCAACGGGGCCTGGCATTCCAGCGACCTGTGGTACTGGTTCGGTACGCTGGACCACTGCTGGCGGCCGATGACCGCCAAGGACCGGCTGCTCAGCGAGCAGATGGTGCAGTACCTGACCAACTTTGCCCGCACCGGCGACCCCAACGGCGGCGGCCTGCCCCGGTGGGAGGCCGTGCGCAAAGGCCAGAGCCGGGTGCTGCGGCTGGGCGAGGGCGAGACCCGCATGGGCGGGGTGAACATCGCCAAGCTGACCCACACGATGCTGACCAACAAGGCCGTGGGGGAGTGATTTTTCCCCTCCCACGGCTGAAAGACAGACGAAAAGCCGCCCGGCTCACCGTTTTTGCGGTGAGCCGGGCGGCGTTGATATTGCACGGGCCGCGCCGGGCAAAGGGCCGGGGCCCGGTGTCGTTCCAGCGCGAAATCGTGGGGCCGAACCAGGGCCAGGTCGGCGGCGGGGTCGGCGATGAGCCGCTTGCCCTGGTTGAGGATGGCCCGTTCCAGCACGTTGCGGGCCAGCCGGCCGTTGCCGGCCTTGGCCGCATCCTCGGCCTGGCGGCGGGCAAAATAGGCGGTAAGGGGCGCTTCGCACCCTTCGGCCAGCAGATAGCCCCGGGCCTTGGCCTGGGCCTGGGTGATCTGCCAGAGCTCGGCGGCGGTGTAGTCGGGGAATTCGATCTGGTTGGGGAAGCGGCTGGCCAGGCCGGAGTTGGCCTGCAGGAACTGCTGCATCTCGCGGGTGTAGCCGGCCAGCACCACCACCAGGTCGTCCCGGTGGTCCTCGATGCCCTTGACCAGCGTGTCGATGGCTTCCAGGCCGAAGCTGTCCTCCCGCCCGCGGTAGAGGCTGTAGGCTTCGTCGATGAAGAGCACGCCCCCCAGCGCGCTGCGGATGACCTGGTTGGTCAGCGGCGCGGTGTGGCCCACATACCGGCCCACCAGGTCGGCGCGGGTGACCTCCACCAGCTGGCCGCCCCCCAGCGCCCCGATGGCCTTGAGGTACTTGGCCAGGATGCGGGCCACGGTGGTTTTGCCAGTGCCCGGGTTGCCGGTGAAGATCATGTGGCGGTTGACTTCCACCACCGGCAGGCCCTGGGCCTTGCGGCGCTGCTGGGCCTGGACGTTGCCGGCCAGTTCCCGCAGCCAGGTCTTGACCGGCGCCAGCCCCACGATGGCGTCCAGCTCGGCTTCCACCGCCTCCACGTCCCCCCGGTAGCGGGCGGGCAGCAATGCCAGCAGGTCGAAGGCTTCGCCGCCGCCCACGCTGGCCAGCAGACGGCCGTTTTCCACCCGCAGGGCCACCGGGGTGTCGGCGGCGGGGGCGGGGTCGGCTTCCAGCACATACTCGGCCAGGGCCCGGTGGATGGCGTCGGCATACCGGCCCATGGCGGCCGTGCCGCCGGTCTTGCCGTACTGGGCGGCCAGCTGGTCCCGCACGTCCGCCCCCATGCGCAGCACAAGGCCGGTGCGCCGGCGCACCCCCTGGGCCAGCTCGTTGAGCTGCCGGGCCGCGATGGCCTGCAGGCTTTCGGGGGTGAAGGGGACGGTCTGGCAGATATCGCCGGCCAAGGCGTCCACAAAGCGGGCGCCGAAGGCTTCGGCCAGGGCGGCCTCCCCTTTTTCGGAGAAGAAGACGAAATACTTGCCGCCGGCCTGCAGCTCGCCCACCGCGTCGGGGGCCAGGGCGGTGCCCACATCCACCAGAATGCCCCGCTGCAGCACATACCGGCTGGACAGCGCCAGCGTGCCCTCGGCCGCCAGGGTGGCCAGCATGTTGCGGAAACCGGGGGCGCAGGCTTCGTAGCCGTCAAAGGCCAGCACCTCGGCATCGGCCCGCAGCGCGGCGTACAGGTCCTGCAGAAAGAGTTTTTCCTGGGCCGGGCCCGGGTAGAGGGAAAGGTCCATCCGCTCGATGGCGGCGCTTTTCAGGATGCCCCGGGCGGCCAGTTCCTCCACCACGCAGCGCAGGGTGTAGTGGCGGCCGGTGCCCGCCGGGCCGCAGAGCAGCATCAGCCCCCGGGCCCCGGCGCCCGCCGGGCGGCCCATCACAAAGGGGCGGCGGAACGCCTTGACCACATCCGCCACAAAATCGTCCTGCCCCAGCACGAGGGTGCGCACCTGGTCCGCCAGGCCCACAAAATCGCCCCGCTTTTTGGCCGGCGCCGGCTTTTGGGG